>LNAP01002923.1_pt1 | contig 23053 bp, 20 predicted proteins | sample 602601 | NCBI WGS metagenome assembly LNAP01 (sample SAMN02440304, study PRJNA202911) | soil metagenome | biome: Subtropical and temperate rainforests or woodlands; isolation source: soil samples (1 kg each in a 20% v/v slurry with milli Q water) were... ...
CAACAGGGACCAGCCCAGGTCCTTGCGCCGACCCCACCAAAGCCACCAGCGGGCGACCGAATCTGGGAAGCCGGCTGGCCTTGAAACCACAGCAAACCTTTCTTTTTTTTTCTTCAGGAGAACGTCATGCAACTTGCCTCCCGCTTCGCTTCCCACTCCCCGATGCTGCGCGCCGACCATCCCTTGTCGGATGAGCAGATCCGCCGCGTGGCCCCTTCGATCTTTGCCGAAGAAAAACACGCGAGCCGCTCCGAGCGTTACGCCTACATCCCCACCGGCGCGGTATTGACCGAACTGCGCAAGGAAGGGTTTCAGCCGTTCATGGTGTGCCAGACCCGGGTGCGCGATGAGGGCAAGCGCGAGCACACCAAACACATGGTGCGCCTCAGGCATGCGGGCGCCATACAACAAGCCGAGGCCGATGAAATCATCCTGCTGAATTCGCACGATGGCACGAGCAGCTATCAACTAATTTCAGGCGCATTTCGCTTCGTCTGTGCGAACGGTCTGGTGTGCGGCGACACGCTGACCGACGTTCGGATTCCCCACAAGGGCAACGTGATTCATCAAGTGATCGAGGGTGCATATGACGTGCTGGACGGTTTCGATTTGATGCATGAGCGCCGCGACGAGATGCGCGCCCTGACGCTGGACCGGGGCGAGGCGGAAGTCTTCGCCCGCGCCGCTCTGTCGCTCAAATACGATGACCCGGGCAAGCCCGCGCCGATCACGGAGGCGCAGTTGCTCACCCGGCGCCGCCGTGAGGACAATCGCCCCGATCTGTGGTCGGCCTTCAACGCGTGCCAAGAAAATCTCACGCGTGGTGGTCTGCACGGTCGCAGCGCCACCGGGCGTAGGCACCAGACCCGCCCGATTCAGGGCATCGACCAGAACGTGAAGATCAACCGTGCTTTGTGGATGCTGGCCGAAGGCATGAAGCAACTCAAGGCCGCTTGACCGGTTGAATCGGCGAGGGGGTGCAATGCCCCTTGCTGCTTTTGGGCGGTGTGATTGGACGCGCCATGAAGCCGCATCGGGGCGATGCGGCAGCGCGTGGAAATTTGCGCTGTGCCGCCCGTCCCTGGTGGTCCGGGCGGCACAGCGGCAACCGTCCTGCGGCGACTGCGGGATGCGCGTGGTGCCGGCAATCAAGGCAGTGAGAAAGCCGCGGGGCGTGGAATCAACTACGGTGTGATTCTTGGAATCTGAGGCGATGCCGGCGCCTGGCTGGGCGGGCGCTGCGGATAGACCGACGTGCCAAAGGCATTGCCCATGCGATTGCTCATCGCAGCTCTGTTGAACAGTCCCAGCTGATTCGAGGGACGCTGCACGATCGCTTCGGATGCGAGACCTGAAGGAGGTCGCTGGCTGCCAGAGGTTCCCGTGGAAGGGCTCATTTTCTGGGTCAGACATGCATAAGAGGGTGCCCGCACGCCATCGACCTCAACCTCCACGCAACTGGGCGTCGCTTCGTTGGATGCGGCAGTCGACTGTGCCGCAACGACCGCACTGATCATGCCCAGTAGAACGCTGACCAATGCCAGCGTGAAACAACGCCACTCACGCATCGCGTACTCCCCAATGGATTGCCGCGCCGATATGCGCGACGTCCGAGCTTAGCCAAAAAACATGGCCCGCGCAGCGGGCCATGTGATGGGGTGCGGCGGCACTCCACCGATGCCATTGACCCAGCGGATTGGTCCGGTGTCAAACGCATGCCATGCAGTCTGACGAAGATGTTCAAAGAAGCGTTTGCACAGCCCGAAGACCCGTCTGCCTGGCTTTGTGAGCCTCAATGGCATTGCCCGATGCCTCGTGCTTGCATCGCGAATTCCGCATTCACGTTGTCACTTCGCGTGTGGCACGAGACCGTTCGATGAACGGTCTTCGAGCTGGTCTTCCCGAGGGAAATCAACGGTTTCTGCCCAGGGGAAGGGGCTTCTTGCACGTATTTATTTTGATGACAGTTTTTTGACAAACGCCATTTCGGACGGGCGACAAACGTCTTGGAAGGGTACGCAGCGTTGACCGCAAGGACTTGCTCCCGGCATCGCTGCCGCCTCCTCTTCGACCCTCTTTCATGCGAGGGCGATTGAGTGCGCGCCCTGGAATTCACTTTGAGGATTGAGTTGAACCCATGCATGACTTGAAGACGAACAGACCGCCGATGTGCAGCAAGGCCGTGTGCCTTGCTGTGCTGGCCCTCGCGGCGCAGGCGGGCATGGCGCAGGTCCCATCCCCGCCACCCGCACCCTCCGCCGTTGTTGCTGCGCCTGCGGTGGCGAACGATACCCGCAAGGTCGATATTGCGGAGTACATCGTGCGCGGCAACACGGTGCTGGATGTGCGCGCGATCGAAAAGGCTGTGACGCCGTTTCTCGGTCCGCAACGCACGATGAAGGACATCGAGGGTGCGCGCGACGCACTGCTGTCCGCCTACCAGGCCCAGGGCTTCCAGTCGGTCTACGTCGATCTGCCCGAGCAACAGGTGACCGAAGGCATCGTGTTCCTGCAGGTCAATGAGGCCAAGGTGGGGCGCGTGCGCGTGGTCGGCTCCGAGTACACCTCCCCGCTGGAAGTGCGCGATCAGGTGCCCGCGCTCAAGGAGGGCGAAGTGCCGAACTTCACCCAGGCGCAGGCTGAACTGACGAAGCTCAACCGTGGCCCCAAGCGCCAGGTGCTCCCCCTGGTGAAGCAAGGCGCGATGCCCGGCACCATGGACGTCGACCTCAAGGTCGAGGATGCAAATCCATGGCGTGCGAGCGTGGGCCTGAACAACGACTACAGCGCCGACACCAAAGAACTGCGCGCCTCGGCCTCGCTCGGCCACGACAACCTCTGGCAGTTGGGCCACAGCGCATCCATCAGTTTCTTCGGCGCGCCGCAGGATCTGAACGAGACCCAGGTCTTCTCGGCTTCCTACATGGCGCCTCTGACCGGCACGAACTGGAGCCTGGAGGCATCCGGCTATGTCTCCGACAGCAACGTGGCGACGGTGGGTGGCACCAACGTGCTCGGCAAGGGCCATTCGATCGGTCTGAAGGCGACGTACACCGTGCCCGATACCGGCAGTTGGTACCACGCCTTCAGTGTCGGCGTGGACCTGAAGAACAACAAGGAGGCCATCCGCCTGGGCGAGTCCGAGGACGAGGTGCCGCTCAAGTACGCACCGATCACGATCGGGTACTCGGGCTTCCATCAAGGCGAGCGCAGCCAGGTCGGTCTGGGCTTGTCGCTGGTTGCGGGCACGAGCAGCTTCCTGGGCTATGGAAGCGACGAGCGCGCGTTCGACTACAAGCGCTACAAGGCCTCGCCGAGTTTCATGTTGGTCAAGGCCGATGTGAGCGGAAGCTACAACTTCGCCAACGATTGGCAGCTTGGCTTCCGAGGGGCGGCGCAGCTCACGGACTCGCCGCTGGTGTCGAGCGAGCAGATGGCCGCGGGCGGCATGAACTCGGTGCGCGGCTACCTCTCGGCCGAGGTGACGGGCGACTACGGCCTGGTCGGCTCGCTCGAACTGCGCTCCAGGCCGCTGACCTTCCTCAACCCCTGGGTGGAGAACTGGCGCGTGTACGCCTTCGTCGACGCCGCGCGCCTGCGCTTGCGCAGCCCGCTGGCCGAGCAGGACGATCGCTTTTCTCTGAGTTCGGTGGGCGTGGGCACGAGCTTCAAGCTTGGCCAGTACCTGGCCGGTCGCATCGACGTCGGCTACCCGCTCAAGGCGGGGCCGCGCACCGAGCGCCATGACCCGCGCGTGAACTTCAGCCTCAGCGCGAGCTATTGAGCGGCGATCCATGAACACGCCACCCACCGCGCCCCCCATCACGCCATCGATTTTTTCCCACATTCACTTTACGAGTCTTCGGAGTACCTTTGCCATGAGACGCATCCTGTTTGTTCTGCTCACGCTGGTGAGCACCCTCTTGCCGGGCATGGCCCATGCCTGGTGGCAAGCCGACTGGGCTTATCGCAAGCCCATCACCATCGACGGCGGTCCGCAGGCCGGCGCCATCGGCGGGGATGCTGGCCGCACGCCGGTGCTGGTGCGCCTGCACACCGGCAACTTCAGCTTCGAGGGCGTGAGCGAGACGGGCGCCGACCTGCGTTTCATCGGCGGTGATGACAAGACCGTGCTGAACCACCAGATCGAGCAGTTCGATCCGCTGCTGGGCATGGCACTGGTCTGGGTCGACGTTCCCTCCGTGGGGGCCGGTGCACCGCAACAACTGTGGATGTACTACGGCAACCCCAAGGCCCCGGCCTCGGGCAACGGCCAGCGCACCTACGATCCGGACTACACGCTGGTCTACCACTTCGCCGAAGCGAACATGCCGCCGCGCGACACGACCGCTTTTGGCAACCATGGGCAGACCGCCGTGGTGAGCGCCGAAGGCACCGTGATCGGCCGGGGTGCGCAACTGGGCCGCGAGCCTCTGATGCTGCCGGCCTCGCCCTCGCTGGAACAGGCCGCTGGCGGTGCTTTCACGTTCTCTGCCTGGGTCAGGCCCGAGCAGCTCGGCGCGCAGCAGGCGATCTATGCGCGCCGCGACGGCGCCAACGAACTCGTGATCGGCATCGACCAGGGCGTGCCCTTCGTGCAGGTCAACGGCCAGCGCAGCGCGCCGGGCCAGCCGATCCAGGCGGGCCAGTGGTCGCACATCGCGCTGAAGGCCGATGGCCAGAATGCCGCGCTGTATGTTGGGGGCCGATCCACCGTGTCCCTGGCTGCTGCATTGCCGGCTCTGAAGTCGGCGGCCGCCGTCGGCGCGGATGTGGTCGGCGCGGCTGGCGCACCCGCCTCCACCAGCTTCGCTGCGTTCACCGGCGCCATCGACGAGGTGCGCGTGTCCAAGGTCGCACGGCCCGACGCGCTGCTGCTGGCCGATGCCATCTCGCAGGGTGCGGACTCGCGACTCACCGCCTTCGGTGCCGACGAGCAACAGGCCGGCAAGAGCCATTTCGGCTTCATCCTGGCCGCCATGCCACTGGACGCCTGGATCGTCGTGGCGCTGCTGGGCCTGATGATGGTGCTGTCCTGGGCCATCATGATTGGCAAGGGCCGCAGCTACGGCGCCGCCTCGCGCGCCAACACCGCCTTCATCGAGCATTTCCGCGAAGCCGCCGGTGCGCCGCTTGATCGCCTGGCGGTGAGCAACAGCGTCCCGCAGCAGGTCAAGGCCGACTCGTCGCTGTGGCGCCTGTACGAAGTCGCGATCGGCGAGATGCGCCGCCGCCACGACCGCGGCTACGACCTGAACTCGGTCTCCACCGCCACGATCGGCGCGATCCGCGCCGCCATGGACGGCGTGATGGTGCGCGAGAACGAGCGCATGTCCAAGCGCATGAACTGGTTGTCCACCACCATTGAAGGCGCGCCTTACGTCGGCCTCTTCGGCACGGTGATCGGCATCATGCTGGTGTTCGTGGTGGCGGCGATGGCCGGCGCGGTGGACATCAACTCGGTCGCTCCGGGGATGGCCGCTGCGCTGCTGTGTACCGCCGCGGGCCTGGGCGTCGCGATCCCTGCGCTCTTTGGCTACAACTGGCTGGCTTCGCGCTCGGACGCCATCGGTGCCGACATGGCGGTGTTTGTCGACGAGTTCGTGACGCGCCTGGCCGAAGAGCAGGGCGAAGGCCGCTCCGTGCCACAGGCCACGACCAATGCGGTGGAGCGGGGCAGCGTGCGGCGCAGCGCGGGCGAAGGCCCTGGCTGGGTCAACGCACCTTCCGTTCCGGCCTGAGGCGGCGACGACCATGGCCAATCCAGCCAAATTCGGAACCAAGAAGCGCGCGGGCGGCATCAACATCACGCCCTTCGTGGACGTGCTGCTGGTGGTGCTGGTGATCTTCATCCTCACCAGCAACGCCAGCATTCCGGGCATCAAGGTCGATCTGCCGAAGGCCAGTTCCTCGGTGGCACTGGAGAAGCCCAAGACCAAGGCCATCACGATCGACAACGCGGGCCAGGTGTTCCTGGACGCCTATCCGGTGTCGCTGCCGGAGCTGGAGGAGCGCCTGCGCACCGAGAAGGCACTGAGCCCGGATTTCCCTGTCATCGTGCGCGGCGACGCGGCGGTGCAGTACGCCAAGGTGGTCGAGGTGCTCGATCTGTTGCGCCGCATCGAACTCAACCAGATCGGCCTTGTGACCGGCAGGCCTTCGTGAGGGAGCCATCGTGAACCTTGCCAACCCGAGAAGTCACCGAACCGCGCCGTCGGGCGCGGCCGACGTGTGGCGTCGCTGGGGCGGACTCATCATCGGTGCGGTGGTACTGGCGCTGCTGGCAGCACTGGTCTGGTACCTGTTGGCCGATACGGCCAGCCAGAAGCGCCAGGTCGCGGATGCGCCCATGCTGATGCTGCCGCCGCCCCCGCCGCCTCCGCCCGAACCAGAAAAGCTGCCGGAGCCGGAAATCGAGCCGGTCAAGCCGGAGGTGGTTGAACCCGAAATCACGCCCGTGGAGCCGCTGGAGCCACCCAAGGACGACGCCCCTCCGAGTCCGTCGCAGGACCTGGGGGACCCGGTGACCATGGACAGCGCGGCGCAGGCCGGCACCGATGCCTTCGGCATTGCTGCCGGGCGCGGCGGCGGCATGACTGGCGGCGGGACAGGCACCGGCGGCTTGGGAAGCGGCACGTACTCCCGCTACGTCGCCAATGCGTTGCAGCAGGGTCTCGCGCGCGACCCGCGCACGCGCCAACTGGTCTTCGAGGACATCCAGGTCGACCTGTGGCTGGACGCCAGCGGCAAGACGACCCGCGCGCAACTCGTCAAGGGGACGGGCAACACAAAGGCCGACGAAGCCGTCCTTGCCATGGTGCGCGAGCTCAACCGTATCGACGAGAGCCCACCGGCCTCGCAGCGCTTCCCGATGCGCGTGTCCATGAAGGGGCGCCGCCCATGAAGGCCATGCACACGCAACGTCGTCCCTCTCATCCCCTATCCAGAGCACACCGATGAACACAACAGACATCTTCCAAAGAGCGGCCTCTGCGGCGCGCATCCAAGGTCAGGCCAGTCGCGCGGCCCGCACGGCCCACCAAGTCCAGCGGCTCGCCGTCGTCTCCGCCATCGCCTTGCTGGGTGTCGTGGGCACCGCCCATGCGCAGCAGGCGGCTGCCGTCACCCAGCCTGGAGAAAGCGCCATGGTCCGGCTGATCCGCGGCCTGATCCAGAGCGGCACGCTTGCCAAGGACGTGGGCGAAGCCCTGCTGGCGCAGGCACAGACCGAGGCCATGGCCGCTCAGCAGGCCCAGCGCCAGGCGACGCCTGCCGCAACAGGTGCGGCAGGCGCAGGAGCCACCGCCGCGAGCGCCCTGCGCGTCGAGCCGGGCGATGTCCGCGTGCCCTACATCTCGCAGACCGTGCGCGACCAGATCCGCGACGAGGTCAAAGGCCAGGTCATGGCGCAAGCCCAGGCAGAAGGTTGGGCCGCGCCCAACGAGACACCCGAGTGGAGCAAGCGCATCCGCTTCGAAGGCGACGTGCGCGTGCGCAACGAGTCGCGCAGCTACTCCGGCAACAACAGCAACATCGAGATCAACTGGCCTGCTCTCAACGATGGTGGCGGATACGACGTCAACGGGAACACGAATCTTGCCTTGCCCTCGTTGCTCAACACTCGCCAGGACCGCAAGAACCTGTTTCGGGCCCGTGCACGGCTGGGCATCTTCGCCGACATTTCCGAGCAAACCAAGGCCGGCGTTCGCATCGCCTCGGGCAGCGACGAAAGCCCGGTGTCGACCACGCAGACGCTGGGCGGTGGCCTGAGCAAGAAGAGCGTCTGGCTCGACCAGATGTGGCTGTCGTACAAGCCTGTCGAATGGCTCAATGTGACCGGCGGACGCTTCGGCAACCCCTTCGTCTCGACCGACACGCTGTTCTCCAATGACCTGAACTTCGATGGCATCGCCGCGCAGTTCGACAAGACGCTGGCCAACAAGGACGTGTCGGTGTTCGGCACGCTGGGCTTGATCCCGCTGGAGTACTCCTCGGACAGCTTTCCGAGTCGCAGTCAGGACAAGATGGGCAGCGAGAACAAGTGGCTCTTCGGTGCGCAGGTGGGTGCGAACTGGAAACTCAACGACGACAACCGACTTCGCGGCGCGGTGGCGTACTACAACTTCCGCAACGTCAGCGGCCAGGTGTCCGAGCCGTGCGCGCTCTATGCAGGTGCCGAGGGCTGCAGCACCGACTGGTCGCGCCCGGCCTTCATGCAAAAGGGCAACACTCTCATGTTGCTGCGCAACATCGCGCTGGATCCGCTGGATCCAGCGAACACGCCACAGCCCCAGTACGTGGGCCTTGCGTCGCGCTTCCAGTTGCTCGATCTGAACGCCCGCTGGGACACCAAGGTTGCCGGCTACGGCCTGCGCCTGGATGCCAACTACATCCGCAACCTGGCCTACGACGAAAACAAGATGTTCGGGCGTGCGCGCGGCGGCATCGTGAACAACTTCGGCGCGACCGGCGGCACGACGCAATCGGACTTCAAGAGCGGCGGCAATGCCTACAGCCTGCAGGCGACCTTCGGCAAGCCCAGCCCGGCACAGCGCGGCGACTGGAACGTGCTGGCGGGCTACAAGCGCATCGAGCCCGATGCGCTGCCGGATGGCTTCAACGATTCGACCTTCCACGGTGGCGGCACGAACGCGAAGGGTTACTTCATCGGCGGCTCGTACGCGCTGGACAAGAACATGTGGTTCACCGGCCGGTGGACGGCAACCAAGGAAGTCTTCGGTCCGCCGCTGTCCATCGACACGCTGCAGGTCGAATTCAATGCGCGGTTCTGAGGAGCACCATCCGTGAACACATCATTGAACCTCGGCCCTCTGGAAGGGCCCTCAGGCTGGCGCTTTCGCTGGAAGCCGCTGGTGCTCGGCACGTGCCTTGCACTCGCCGGCATGGGTGCATCGGCTCAGGCATCTCAAGGGCAGAGCATGGAAGAGCGCCTGCGCGCGCAGCTTCGCATCACGACATTGCAGTTGCAGCAAGCGCAGAACGAACTGGCGACACTCAAGGCGGGTGGGGTTGCGGCACAACCTGCCGCCGCCCAGCCCGTCGCATCGGACGCCGAAATCGACTCGCTGAAGAAGAAGTTGGCCCAGGCTCGCGCCCAACTGAGCAGTTCCCGGCAGGAAAGTGCACGCGCGGCCGAAGGCTCGGAGCAGTTGCGCGCGCAAGCGCAAGTTGCCACCGAGAAGGCCAGTGCGCAGGTGGCGCAGTTCCGCAGTGCCTATGACGAACTGCTGAAGCTCGCGCGTGCATCCGAGGCGGAGCGCCAGCGGCTGGCTGGTGAGGCCACGACGCAGCGGGCCGCCCTGACGCAATGCGAAGCCAAGAACACGCAGCTCTATGCGGTGGGCCAGGAAATCCTGCGGGCTTATGAAACGGTGGATGTCGGCAGCGTGCTCGCGTCCCGCCAGCCCTTTGCCGCACAAAGCCGCGTGAAGTTCGAGCAGATCGCGCAGCAGTACGGCGACAAGCTTTATGAGGGTCGTTTTGATGCGCGCAGCGTGAGTGCGCCCGCACCGCCACAGAGTGCGACTGCGCCAGCAGCATCTGCTGAACCCGCCAAGCCGGCGTCCGAAGCCCCGGCCAAGTAATCCCTCATGGCTCCCGACAAGGACTCGTCGACACCGTCCAGCAGCTTTCTGCTGCTGGGCCCTGAATGCCTGGCGCTGTGGCGATACAGCCGAGCGCAGGAGGAAGGGTGCCGCAGCAAGCGCCCACAAGCCGAGATGCTCGGGCAGGCCTCTCTGACGAAGTACCTTGACACAGTGAAAAGAGAAGTGAATCGAATGAAAATCAAATCCCTGAGCCTTCTTCCGATGGTTCGCGCCGCAGCAGGCATACTGATGGCATCGTGCCTGAGCGCTGCGTCGGCGCAGACACCGGTGGCGCCCGCTTCCCCGGCAGCCGACAAGGTGGTGGCCCGTCTCGGCGAGGTCACTGTCGGACAGGGCGAGATCGAACGCCTGCTGAAAAGCATGCCCGAGGCCGAGCGTGCTGCGGTCAAGTCCAACCGCGCCAGCATCGAAGGCTGGCTGCGCCAGCGGATCGCCAGCGAAGCCCTGCTGCGCGAGGCACAGAGCAAGGGCTGGGCGGACCGGCCCGAGATTCGCGCGCGCATCGATGCGGCCATGCGCGAGTACACGGCGCGGCTGGTATCGACGACTTACCTGGAATCGGTGGCACAGGTGCCTGCCGGCTATCCGTCCGATGCCGAGGTCGACGCGGCCTACGAGCAGGGCAAGGCCAACTTCGCATTGCCAGCCACCTACCGCATTGCACAGATCTACCTCGCGGCGCCGGGCGGCGATGCCACCGCGGTTGCGAAGGTGCGCGAGGACGCGAGCAAGCTCGTGGCCCAGGCGCGCCAGGGCGACTTCGCGGCGCTGGCACGCAGCCGTTCACAGGATGCGCGTAGCGCCGGGCGTGGTGGCGAGGTGGGTGTGTTGCCGCTCGCACAGATGCTGCCCGAAGTGCGCGATACGGTGGCCAGGCTCAAGCCTGGCCAGGTCAGCGATGCGGTGCAGTCGGCCTCGGGCTTTCACGTGCTCAAGCTGCTGGAGGCGCTGCCGGCGCGCACCGCCACCCCCGAAGAAATGAAACCCCGGCTGCAGGCGGCGCTGCGGCAGCAACGCCAGCAGCAGTTGGCCCAGGCCTATCTCGCCGGCCTCGCCCCAGCGGGGAGCCTGAGCATCGACAGCGCGGCGTTGGACGCCGCGCTGCAGAAGGTTGATTGACGTCGCAGTCAAGCGCCTCTCTGAGGCCTCCTGAAGCCCCGAACCACCCGGCATTCCTTTTCTTCTTTTCTCCTCTTTCTTGCTTCTTCCCTGGACACCTCATGAGCAACCAATCGACCACCTCCGAAATCTCTGCACAACTCCCATCCGACCTGTTGCGCTCCGTCACGAGCGAGCAGGTGTCCGAGGCGATCAAGGCCGCGGGCTGCGCCGTCACGGCCGTCGAACAGGATGGGGCGGTCCGTCTGCACAGCGCCAGCCACGGTATCGGCTTCCAGGTGCTGTGGGGCAACGTTCAGGCCCCGGGGCAGTATGTCGACTTCACGCTCAGCTGTCCGCTGCGCGTGCAAGGCGGCACGCTGCCCGAAGGCGTCCTCGCCGACTGGCACCGCAGCAAACGCTTCGCGCGTGTCGCGCAGCACGGCGACTTCGTGGTGTTGGAGATGGACGTGATCGCGGCCGGCGGCGTGAGTCCGGCGCACCTCGCATTGAACATCCAGCTGTGGACGCAGATGATGGGTCAGTTCTTCCTGCACCTGCGCAACTACCGCGCGGTTGAAGGCGGTGCGACGGGGCCAGTCGGTACCGCGACGCCAGCGTCAGCCCCTTCGTCGTCGGGTTCACCCTCCGAGGCCGCATCGGCTTGACCGGATCATCAAGCCATGAAGGGGGCGATTCATGCCATCCCATGCCACTGAATCGCAGGTGGCGCGAGCGCTCGAAGAGGCTGTCCGCCAGACCAAGCGCGCGCAGCGGGCCGAAACGGTGCGCCAGCGTCAGCGCGCACTTCTGCTGGATCTGATCGCTTGCACGATGTGTGATCTTCGCATCCCGTTCTCGGAACTGAGGGCGGCACGGCGCAACCTGGCGCAAGAAGGCGCAGGTCAGCCTGCTCAGCCCCGCTCCACAACCAAGGACTCCGGTCAGGGGCAATCATGATGACTCTCATCGGCATCGAGCCTCACGCGGCCATGTTCATTCAGCCCGAAAGGATTGTGCCCAGCGCATGGACGGGGCACGTGCCGTTCGCCGCCTGGCTGACCGCCATGACCCGGCCGAACGTGTTGGTGGAACTCGGTGCGTACACGGGCATGTCCTATGCCGCCTTCTGCCAGACCGTGCAGGCGCAACAGCTGCCGACGAAGTGCTACGCGGTGGACACCTGGCAGGGAGACGCGCACTGCGGGTGGTACGAAGAGGATGTCTACCAGGATCTCGCGGGTTTCAACGAACGCCGGTTCGCAGGCTTCTCACAGCTGATGCGCACCAGCTTTGACGAGGCAGCTTCATCTTTTACGGAAGGTTCCGTCGATCTGCTGCACATCGATGGATTGCACACCTACGAGGCGGTGCGAAACGACTTCGAGACCTGGCTGCCCAAATTGTCCGCGCGCGCGACCGTGCTGTTTCACGACACGGCGGTGCGTGCCAACGGCTTTGGCGTGTGGCGCTACTGGGGAGAGATTTCGCGGGCCTATCCTCATTTCGAGTTCGACCACTCCTCGGGCCTGGGCGTGCTGCAGGTGGGCAAGGACATTCCCACGGGCCTGAGGCAGCTTCTTGAGCTCGGCCAGGATGTGGAAGGGCTGCGCCGCATCAAGGAGGTCTTCAGCGCACTGGGGGATGCCGTCGTGCGGCGCCATGTGAATGACGAGCGACTGTTGGAGCAGCAACGGGCGGCTGCATCATTCGAGTTGCAGGCCCGAGCATTGGCTGCCGTCAACCAGACACTCCTGCAGCGTCTCGCAGAGAGCGAGGCAGCGGTGCAACGTCTCGTTGGGTCGCTCTCGTGGCGGGTGACCAGACCGCTCAGGGCAGTGCGCGGCATGTTCAATTGACAGGCAGTCCTCGTATCCGTCCTTTCCTTCCTCCTCTTCTTCCTTCTTCTTCCTTCTTCTTTCCTCCTTGCTCCAGCCCTTCAGAGAGAAACAGCCATGCCTTCGTCTCATGACCCCGTGCGCTCCAGCGTTGAAGAAGCCGGGCGCTCGTCTTCGCGCCGTGGCCTGTGGCACCGCCTGTTGCGCAGTCTCGGCGCGGGGTTGGGCCTTGCCGCTGCTTCGGTGCCGACTTTCGCTCAGGCACCGGTGCAACCCATCCCGCAGCACTGGATCAGCTATGCGAACCTGGCGGGCAATCAGCTCCAGGCGGCACTGAGCGACCCGGCCAACGCCACCGTCGTGCTGCTGCATGCCTGGATGCAGGATCGCATGCTCAAGGAACGGCAGCCGGCGCCGGCTCCACCCCTGGTCGTTCGCCTGTGGGTGGCCCCCGGCGGGCAGGTCGAGCGCGCAACGTTCACCCCGTTAGGCGATGCGCAGGCGGATGACTACCTGCGCACTCTGCTGATGGCGCAGTCGATCTCGGAGCCACCGCCGCGCGACATGCGCCAGCCCATGGTGCTGCAGCTCACGTTGACCTTCGTCACTCCCACCGCCAACTGAGACGGTATGGACAACGCCGGCCCCGATCAATTACGGCCCATCGGCGCGGCCTTTGGCACCGGCACGGATGCGGGCAAGCACCGTCCGTATCCTCGCCGTCGCGCCGCAGCGGCGCTGGGATTGGCGTTCACGCTGGCGTTCTCCGGCCTGGTCGCATGCGCACCGCTGCGTGCCGCCTCGGCAGGGCTCACACCGGGTCTCGCGCAACTGGTCAAGGCCAGCGGCCCCGCCGTGGTCAACATCGGCGTCGAGCGCCAGTCAGTGCCATCTCGCCGCTTCTCCGACAGATTGCAGCGAATCCCTTGGGCGACACCATCGCCGGGCGCTGACGAAAGCAGCCTCGGGTCGGGGTTCATCGTCAGTTCCGACGGCTTCATCCTGACGAATGCGCACGTGGTCGCGCGCGGAACGCAGATCAGCGTCAAGCTGACCGACCGCCGCGAGTTCAAGGCCCGGTTGGTCGGGCTGGATTCGGTGGCGGACGTCGCGCTGCTGAAGATCGACGCCAGCGATCTGCCGACGGTCAAGATCGGCACGCCAGACAGCGCCGAGGTGGGCGACGGCGTCATGGCCATCGGATCGCCCTTCGGCTTCAGCAACACGGTGACGGCCGGCATCGTCAGCGCCAAGGGCCGGCTGCTGCCCGGCGCCGAGTACATGCAGTTCCTGCAGACGGACGTGCCGGTCAATCCGGGAAACTCGGGCGGTCCGCTGCTCAACCTGCAGGGCGAGGTGATCGGCATCAACTCCCGCATCTATAGCAGCAGCGGCGGCTACCAGGGGCTGTCATTCGCGATTCCCATCGACGTGGCGATGCGCATCAAGGCGCAGTTGCAGGCGGGCGGCACGGTGACACGCGGGCGCATCGGTGTGGCAGTCCAGGAGGTCAACCAGGCCTTGGCCGGCAGCTTCGGCCTGGCCCGGCCCGCAGGCGCATTGGTGAGCCATGTAGAACCTGGCGGCGCGGCGGCCCACGGCGGCCTGAAACCTGGCGACGTGATCCTGGGCGTTCAGGGCCGCGAAGTGGTCCAGGCCGCCGACGCGCTGGGGTTCATTGCGGATCTGGCACCTGGCGAGACAGCACGGTTGCGGGTCTGGCGAGACCGTGCCGAGCAGGTGGTCGAGGCGGTCGTGGACCGGTTCGACGCTCCTCAGCCGCCCACCGTCGCCGTGCCAGAGCCCGCGCCGCTGGGCATTGTGGTGCGGCCACTTGCCCCGCGGGAGCGGCAGGTACTGAGCATTGAGGCCGGCTTGCTGGTGCAACGCGTCAATGCGGCGGCTTCCCGCGCAGGCGTGAAGGCCGGTGACCTCATCGTCGCCATCAACGGGCAACCGGCCGACAGCGTCGAGGCGTTGGCGCGAGAAGTGGCACTGGCCGACAGCACCGTGGCATTGCTCGTGCAGCGCGGCACCATGCGTCTTTTTGTTCCGATTTGCGCCAAGCCCGGGGCTGACGTCTGTTGATGACGATGTGCGTGCCGGTTACGGACGATGCCTTGTTTGGTGTTGGTGCCATCAATCTCAAGCGGGCGAAGAAGACGCCTCGCCATCCCTCACGCCCGGCTCTTGCAGCCCACCAATGCGCCGCACCCGATCGATGAAATTGGCAAGTTGCACGGAGGGTTCAGTGGCCCCGCGCAACAGGTAGGTCGTCACCGGCGGCAGCCCCGTCTCCTGCTGTGTGATCCGGATGGTGAAGCCCACACCGACGTCATCTTCCAGTTCCTTCATGGCTCTGGACAGGGCCGACATGGTCCATGTACAGGCGTTCGGCCGCGCGTGCGAAGTGCAGTTTCTCGCCCATGGCGATGCTGTGGCGGATGTGTATCAGGCCCGTTCTCATCGATGTCGCCCTTTGCTGATTCACACAAAACTCGTCGTCACCTTCAAGGTGGTGGACTGCTCCTGCCACCGGCGGGGCAAGCGACGCCGGGGGGTGCTGACGCCCACCATCACGGTCTGGCCGCAGGCCTCGGCGCAGTGGTCCAGGGCCTGGCGCAGCGCGGTGTCCACGCTGCGCAGGGAGATGCGCAGCCAGTCAGCCACCTCTTGGCGGGTCTTGTCCTCGATGCGAAGGCCGATCAGCACCGAGCGGTGGCGGCGCGGCAGGCGTTCCATGGCGCGCTCGACTGCTTCCAGGTCGGAGCGGGCTTCGGCGATGACATCGGGGCCGGGGGATTGATCGCTCAATGCCTCCAGTTCGGAGTCCACGTCGCTGGCGTACTGCCAGGGGCGGTTGCTGCGCAGGCGATCCATGGCCAGGTTGCAGGCCACGCGGTAGACGTAGGCTTCTGGGCTTTGCACGGGCTCGGTGACGGGCATCTCGCCCAGGCGCAGCCACGCGTCGTGCAGGCTGTCGCTGGCCAGGTCGGGACAGCCCAGGTGGCGCAGCAGGCGCTGGTGCAGGCGCTGGTAGTTGGTGGCCAGGAACTCGCGCAGCGCTGCGCTGTGTTCTTGGGCAGGCGTGTCAAGGACAACCGCATCTGTCACCTCGAACGATGTGGGGCAATGCCAGGCACTCAGGTCCATCATGGTGTGACCTCGGTGATCGTGTGCGGGATGCCGAGCGGCTGGCACCGGCGCCGTGTCGGTACGACGCCAGTGCAACGCCGGCGCGATGCCAGCAGGGGCAGAAGCAGGCTGGGGTTGAGTCATGGGCAGATGTCGGGCAAAGCGCTCCCCGGCCTGCTCCCCGCCAGAGCGGGGGAACAGGCGGGAAACACGGTGATGAAGTACTAGCGCCCTAGCAATGCTCGGCGCTCTTCATCGGTCAGCCGCGCCACCAGCCTGGGATCGAATTGCTTGCCATTTCCCACGAGCTGCAAGAGCTTTGATTCGTCGTAGTTGACCGACCTCGGCGGATTTGCGTTCGGCGGTGATGTCTCGCTCTTGTCGCTCGGCTCCAGCGGTTCGCTCCCAAACCCCAGCACGCGCACCGTAAAGATCGAGGGCAGGTTCTGACGGGCTGATGCACGTTCGCGCTGCAGCACTTCCTGCGCCGCGCCCGCAGCCTGCGAGGCGGCAGCGCTGGCGTTGCTCAGCGCACCCACGTTCACCGCCGCGATCGTGGGGATGCCCACCGACTGGCCCTTGACCTGGATGTTGGCCGCGTTCACCACCTGCAAGGCCGCGAGGTTCACGTTGCCCGAGACGCGGATGCCGGCCTCCCCCGCGTCGATGGTGCCCAGCGGTGCGATCAGGTCGATGTCGCCCGCCGGCACTTCCGGAATCGGCGCCAGCGTCGCAATGCCAGCGCCGGTGCTCGGCACCTCCGATGACAGCGTGACGTTGCCCCATTGGTCGTACACGCGCTTGGGCGGCGTGTAGACCACGGTGGTCTTGGAACCCCGGCCCGCATTGATGTCGCCTTCGGCCGACCAGCCCAGGATGCCGCCGCCGAAGGTGGTCATGATCCGGCTCTGTGCTGCCCAGCGAATAGATCGCGATGTCGCCCGCGCCCTGGGTCAGCACACCCGAATCGGCGGGTGGCGCCTCGCCCTCGATGCCGTAGACCTGGCGACCGCCCGGCGTGAGCAGTTGAATGTCGCCGCCGAACAGCGTGCGCACAAAGCCGCTGCGCGCAAAGGTGTTGCTGATGCCATCGACAACATTCGTGCGCATGCCGCGGAACATCGTGATGTCGCCACGGTAGTCGACCAGCTTGCCGTCCGCAGCGGTTTCAGGGAACAGCGCCGCGATGGCGTTGCGCCCGCGCAGGTAGCTGCCGAAGCGCGGGCCGTCCGCGTCGTTGTACTCGCGTCCGCCCGCCTTCAGTTCGGCGAAGTACACCTGCCGCGCGAAGATGCGCTGCTGCTCGGCCGGCAACGCATCGAAGAAGGCCCGCGCCTCGTCCTGCGTGCCCTGGAAGCCATGACCGTTGTCCTGGTCGGCCAGCCACGCGAGCAGCTCGGCTTCATAGGTCTTGACGACCTTGCCCGGCTGGTCGGTCAGCGGGAGGCCGGCCTGGGCGCGGTTGCCTTCGCCGAGGTAGCGCGCCAGGAAGCCCGTGTAGTCGCGCCCACGCCCGCCAGCATCGAGATGCTCGCGCCCGGTCGGCTGTCGCTCGGCACCACCGGGCCCAGGCTGCTCACGCCCACGCGGTCTTCCATCTGGATGTGGCGGCCTGCGGTGATCTCCAGCGTGCCGGGGCCGGCTACGTTAAAACTGCTGTAGACGATGTCGCGTCCGGCCGAGACCACCGACACGTCGGTCGGGTTGTTGTGCGCGAACAGGTTGCCCGAGCTTTCATAGAGCGCGCCCAAGCTCGCATCGATGCGCAGGGCCTGACCGATGGGGGTGCCGCTGCCGACAATGTCGCGCCCGGCCATCATCCACACCGGCTGCCCGGCCTCGTAGTAAGTCTGGCCCGCGCGCGTCGGGTCGTTGGGCAAGAAGCTGTTGATGCGGCCCGAGGCCACGCCCACCAGGTCGCCGTGCACGGCGTAGAAGCGTACGGGCTCGCTGCCGTGCGCGTTGCCTGCCGACACAGTGTTGGCACCCAGCGCGAACAATGGCCTGTCGGCTTCGACGAGGTTGCCGGCCTGAGCGAGATTGCTCACAGCTGTGCCGTTCGCCAGCGTGCCCCGGAAGGCCGGATGGAAGGGTGTGACCATCACGCTCTCGGCCGCGCCCGAGGGGCTGACGGTGAAGCCGCCACCGTAGATCGACTCGCTGGCGAGGAACTCCAGCAGGCTGTTGGATGATGGCGCGAGCACCAGCGCGCCGCGCGCTTCCGTCGTGTTGGCCGTGGTCATGCTGCCGTAGTAGAGGCTGCCGCTGGCCGCGACCGCGCTCAGGATCGACGGGTAGACGTGGGCCATGTCGGTCGGGGGCGCGCCGGGGTTGGCCATCTGCGGCGTCAGGTCGCCGCCGGCCGAGAACAGGCGAATGGCGGTGTTCGGTGTCCACAGCGTGAACCAGCTCTCGCCACTGCCCTGGGCGTGAAGGGCGTGCGGTTCTGCACCACGGCGCGGCCCGCGTCGTTGGCGCCCGTCACGACCAGGTCGCCGCGCGTGTTGAGCTGGTAGCTCGCATCGCCTGGCACCAGCAGGATGCCACCCTGCGACACTGCGCGCCCGGCCGAGAACGGATCGAGGGTCCGGGTGTCGCGTTCGGACAGCTGGCCGGTGTACTGCGCATAGCGCAGCGACTGGGTGCCCATCGCGCCGGCTTGCATCTGCACGTCGCCGCGCAGGTTGACGAGAGCGCCGTTAAGCACCGCGTTGGTCTGGATGTTGTCCAACGGATCAAGCGCCAAGGGATTGAGTGCGCCGCCGACGCGCAGGCTCAGGTCGCCGCCGCCGGTGAGCGCCAGGCCGCCATCGGCCAGCACGCGGCCGGTGCCGCCCACGGCCAGCACCAGGCCGTCGCTGCGCAGGTTGTCCGTGCCGGTGCGAACGGCCGTACCCCGCTGGGACACAAGGCCCGCGTCGCCGCCCACGTCTACGCGCAAGTCACCGCCGCCCAGCGTACCGTAACCGGTAAAGCCCACCAGCGTGTCGGTCGTGCCGCGCGTGGCGTAGCTGCCAAAGTTGATCCACCAGGCCGCAGCCTGATCGTTGCCTCCCCCGAGCGTGCTACCGCTGCCCTGGCGCCACAGCCAGTTGGCGGTGTCGTTGGTCGTCACGCCCTTATCGGCCGGATTGGGGCGGCCGACGCCGGTCGAGGTGATGGCCTGCACCACCTCACCGGTCAGGTTGCCGCCGGCCTGCAGCGTGAGGTTGCCGCCGCCGGCCGGGTACCAGGCGCGCGCCAGGCTCTCGGCCCCGCCGTTGACGAACTTCTCGTAGCCCTTGTTCTTGTCGCTCAGCACCGTGCCGCTGCTGCCCACCACGCGCGGCAAGTTGTACAGGTCGCCGGCCTGCGTGGCCTGCGACGAGGCGCCGGCCGTATAGACGCCGTAGAGCGAGTTCATGCCCAGGTTGCCGGCCGCGCGCAGGTCAAGGTCGGCAGCGCCGGTGCGCAGCACACTGAAGCGGGTGCTGCCAGGCAGGTATTCGTAGTAAATGTTCACGGGCAACGAGACGCAATAACTGGAACCTCCCTCACACAGCGCGTTGGCCGTCTTGAACGAGCCGCGGGTCAAGCGTTCGACATCGGCATCCAGAATCGGCGTATCCGCAAGCGCAGGTTCTTTGAATCTCCGGGCTGCGGACGCCGACCAATTGAACGCGTAGACGGGCGTGCAATAGGATCCGTTCGCCGCGCACAGCGCCGCAGCGGTCTGGTATCTGCCGCCCATGAGTTGCTGGGCGACTTCGTCGGTGATTTCTACGCCTGCCTTCAAGCCCAGATCGGTAGCCGCGAGCGATGTCCACGCGAACGCGCCCTTGAACGGCAGCGCCTTGGCGAACAGGCCGTAGTGGCTATCGGCCAGGCGCAGGTCGCCCGCCACCGGGTGCTGCTGCAGCGTGCGCGCATCGGCCGCGCCGAGGTCGGCGCCGGCCGCGAGTTGCAGCGACCACGACTGCGAGCCCTCGGGCAGCATGGCGGCCGCGCCCCAGAGCCGGCCTTCGCCTCCAGGACGAAGTTCGACCGACTTGGCGTCGCCGGGCAGCTTGATGTTGGTGGCCGAGGGCAGCAGCGCGCCCACGGGCAAGGGGGTGTTGCCGTTCATCACGTAGCGTGTGCCGGCGCCGGGCAGCACCACGCCCTTGGGCCAGACCATCGCGGCCAGCGTGGCGCCGGACGGCAGGCGCATGCCCGCGTCGAAGCGCGTGCCCTGGGGCAGCGTCACGTTGACGCCGACGATGCTGCCGGCCACGTGGATGACCTGGCCGGAGGCATCGCGCACATTCGCTGCCAGCACCGTGCCCGCGGTCAACAGCATCGATGCCGCCAGTTCGCTCGCCACGGGGATCACCGTGCCCGCGCCGAAGGTGCGCGGCTGGATCGGCAGATCGAAGTTAAGGGCAGTGCCACCCTCGAAGGCGGAGCCGTCGGCCAGCACCGCGGGATCACCGTGTCGCCACCGGTGAAGTTCACGCCCGACAGCAGCAGCCAGCCCTTGTCGTCCGGCGTGGCGGGCGGAGGCGCGAAGCCGTCGTTGATGCTGCCGAAGATGTCGAGGTTGCCGGCCGCGCGGATCCGCAAAGTGCCCACTTCGCCCGAGCCGTAGACGCCGGTCTTCTGCGTGTGCGGGTTGACGCTGGCGTAGCGGTAGCCCGACAGGTCGAGGTCGCCCGACACCACCATATCGCCGCCCGGGTTGGTCGTGGCATTGCTCACGATCTCGATGCCGGGGCGCAGATGGAAGGCGTCGGCGTAGGCCGGGTTGCGCAAGCCGGCCAGCTTGCCGGTCATCAGGCTGGCACGGGCCAGCGCGGCGTCGATGAAGTCGTTGTTGTCGTCGTGCTTGTCCTTGAGCCAGGCCTGGGTGATCTCCTGGTAGGGCCGCCCGGTCGCTGCCGGCGTGTTGATCAGCGGGGCATCGTCGTAGCGCTGCATGGCGTTGACCGCGATGGCCCGTGCGCCGCGGATGTCGAGTGCACCGCGCGCGTCGATGGCGATGTCGCCGTAGACCGCCGCATCGGTTTCATTGTTCAGCGCCGGCAGGCCGTTCGCGCCAAGGCGCGGTGCCGAGAGTTCCAGCGTGCCGCGTGCGCGGCCGTCGTTCTGGCCCGGCTGCGTGCCCGTGGCCACCGCCGTGCCGTGGCGCAGATTGATGCGCGCGCCCTCGGCCAGCGTCAGCACCCCATCGCGCGTGCTCAGGTCAACGATCGCGCGGTTGGGCGAATCGATGATCTTGCCGTAGCTGTCCACGCGCAGCAGCGTGCCGTGCGCGTCGAGCAGGGCCGAGCCCGCCACTGTCAGGGCGTTCTTCGCCGCGAGGTAGATGCGGCCCACGCGCTCGCCGCTGGCGTCGATGGTGCCGTTGACCGTGAGGCTGCCGTTGTCGACAGACACGTTGACCTCGCCGGCCTTGAGGCCGTCGCCGATGGTGAGGTCGCCTTGCTTGAGCTGGAAGGTGCGTGTGCCGAACACGCCACCGTCGTTCAGGCGCTGGTTGAGCGATGCGAACTGGCTGTCGAGCGTGCCGGATTCACCCAGACGTTGCGCGCGAATCTCCACGCCGCCCGCGAGGTAGGGCACCCGCGTGCCGCCCGCGTCGTAGCGGCCGCTGCTGGCGCCGCGGATCGTGCCCTGCAGGTCGACCACGCCTGCCTGGTCGCCCAGTGCCAGCGCCTTGAGCGTGCCGGCGCGGTTGTTCTCGGCCGACAGGTCGATCACCGAACCCGCGGCCTGGCGCACATTGCCGGCCAGGCTTTCGAGCGTGACGTCGCCGCCCCAGCTGTACTTGGACACGTCGTTGAAATCGATCTTGCGGCCAGCCAGGTCGAGCTGCGCGCGCCCGGTCAGCGTGAGGTCGTTGTCGGCGGTGATCACGAGCTTGCCGCTGGGCAGTGCCAGCGTGGTGTCGATGACCACGTTGCGGCCCGCAAGACGCAGTTCCGCACCCAGTTTAGCATCGGCCACCGGCGTGGTTGCAGGCGCCGAAGCGGTCACGCGCAGATCGCCGCCCGCGGTGATGCGGTTGACCGAGCCCGCCGCGCCCGTTACCAGCGGTGCGTCGATGGTGAGATTGCCGCCGCTGTAGGCGTAGCCCGTGCCGGATTCGTACGCACCCTGCGACTGGTAGACCGAGAGGCTGCCTTTTTGGTTGGCCGTGATGCGCTCGCTGGCCGTGAGCCGCACGTCGGAAAAACCGAGCGCCATCCGTGCGTCGTCGCTGGTGCCCGTGGGCTGTGCGCCGGAGCCGTAGCCGAACTCGATGGTCCCGGCCTCGATGGCCAGCGTGCCACTGCCCGCGCCGGCGCCGCCCGCGACCACATCCGTGGCCGCCTGAGGCGCGCCCGTCCAGACCAGGTGGCCGGTGCGGATGGTGGCCACGTCGTTCGCATTGCCCGCGCCATAGATGGCGGGCGTGCCCAGCACCAGGCGTTCCAGTGTGGACTTGCCGGTCTGCGGGTCGATGGTGTCGAGCGAGGTGGTTCCGAAGAATCGCAGGCCGCCGCTCGCATTGAGTTCCAGCGTCTCGAGCGCCGGGGCGCCATACTGCGTGTCGCCGCGCAGCAGGCGGTCAAGCACGCCCTGGTTCAGCGCCAGGCCGGACGGCAGCGTGTGGCGTGCAGTCGCATCGGCCAGCACCGCGCTGTCGCCCACGTTGATGCCCTGCACCGCCAGCGTGAGGTGGCGCGTGCCGTAGCGCACCGTGTCGTCGAGCACGAAGCGGTCTGGCGTGGCCAGCGCGATGGTGCCTTCGGAGTACAGTTCGGTCTGGCCTGCGCAGGGCGAGACGCTGCACACGCCGACCTGCAGGCTGCGGTTGCCGTTCGTGTCGACGCTGGCTGGCACCGGCAGCATGCTGAGCACGCCGTTGGACACCGCCACCAGGCTGCCGGTCGAGCCCGCGTAGACGAAGCCGTCCGCCGAGTCATAGGCCGCGCGCCCCTTGCCGAGGGTGTTGATGCCCGCACCCTGCTCGATCACGAGGTGGCTGGGGAACTCGGTGTTGGTAGCATCCGCCAGCAGGAACACTTCCGGCGCCGACAACACCGCACCCTGGCGCAGCGTGAGGCTGTTGGTGCCGCTGTTGAACCTCACGATGTTGCCGCCCGCACCGTATTCCACGTACTGCATCCCGCCGAGCATGAGCCGCGACGCGCCCATGCGATTGAGCGCGTCGGCGCTCAGCGTCACGCCGTCGAAGCCGGGCGTGGCTGCCGCCCCAGCGCCCACGATCTCCATCTGGCCGCCGCCCGATCCCGCGATCGCCGCCACCGTGCCGCCGTAGCCGCCCTGGGCCGCGTCGAAGCGGCCGATGCCGTCGAAGCGGAGCGCTTCCTCGCCGTTCTCCGCTTGTTC
>LNAP01006849.1_pt1 | contig 23052 bp, 24 predicted proteins | sample 602601 | NCBI WGS metagenome assembly LNAP01 (sample SAMN02440304, study PRJNA202911) | soil metagenome | biome: Subtropical and temperate rainforests or woodlands; isolation source: soil samples (1 kg each in a 20% v/v slurry with milli Q water) were... ...
CCGGAGAACAGCCTTGAAACGTATTTGCTCCATCTATCGAAGCCTGAAGAAAAACGAGATGTACCTCTATGTGCTCAAAAGCGATGCACTGGAGCGCGTTCCGGAAAGTCTGATGGCGGCCTTCGGCAAACCGCACCACGCTTTCGATCTGGTGCTGACGCCCGAGCGTAAGCTGTCGCGCGAAGACATCACCGTGGTGCTGGAAAACCTCGAGAAGCAGGGCTATCACCTGCAAATGCCGCCGGCCGAAGACGAATACATCGAGCATCTGCCGGAAGAATTGCTGCGACGCAACGACCCGATGTAATCGAGACAGGCTCTGTTCAGAGCCTTTATGAAACACTGGAATGATTTTGGCGATGGCCAGGGCGATGGAGTGATACTCCGTCGGCGGCCGTCTGCACTGTTTTTGAAAGGTTTGAACCATGCGCGTTCTGATTGCTGAACACGACCACCCTGTGTATGCCCAACTGTTGCGTCAGGCCGCGCCTGATCTGGAAGTACTGACCAGCGGCGACTCCGCCGAACTGGCCCGTCAGGCCGCCGAGTGCCAGGTCTGGCTCGGCCAGCCGGACCTGCTGGCGACGCTGTTGCGTCAGGGCCACACGCCGGCATGGCTGCAGTCGACCTGGGCCGGCATTACGCCGTTGCTGGCCGACGGCCTGCCTCGGCACTATCGCCTGACTCGCGCGGTAGGGATTTTCGGTCAGGTCATGGCCGAATACGTACTGACTTACATGCTAGGCCACGAGCGCGAAGTACTGCCGCGGTTGGTGAGCCAGGTCGAGCGAAAGTGGGACAGTCGCCAGGGGCAAAGCCTGGCTGGACGCAAGGTGTTGATCGTCGGCACCGGTGACATCGGCCAGACCGTGGCGCAGTTCCTTGTGCCATTTGGCGTCGAGTTGTACGGCATCGCCAGCGAAGCCCGCGAGCAGGCGCCCTTTGTCGAAGTCGGTGCGCTGAGCGACTTGCCGCGACTGGTCGGCGAAGTGGATTACGTGATCAATCTGCTGCCGAACACCCCGAATACTCACGACCTGTACGACGCCGCACTGTTCAAGCAGTTCAAGCCGACCGGGTTGTTCATCAACGTCGGGCGCGGCGTGGCGGTGGTCGATGCGGATCTGGTGGAAGCCCTGAAGGAAGGGCATCTGGCCGGGGCCGTGATCGACGTCTGCCGTCAGGAGCCGCTGCCACAACGCCATCCGTTCTGGACCGCGTGGGGCCTGCTGCTGACGGGTCACAGTTCGGCACCGACTTCGCCACCCATGATGGTGAAGTTGTTCGTCGAAAACCTGCGGGCGTATCAGGCGGGCGAAGCGTTGCGTGGGGAAGTGGATTTTTCACGCGGATATTAAATCCACCACCCATTAAATGTGGGAGCGGGCTTGGCTCTTCGCGCGCTTGCAGGTAGTCCGCCAGCGTCGCCTTGTCGCCCAGCTTGCCGATCGCCACCGCCGCGTGCAGCGCATAGCCCTCAGGAATATTCAGCTCTTTACGGGTCAGCTCCTGATCGAAACCGGCCATGCCGTGGGTGTGCCAGCCACTGATGCTCGCTTGCAGCGCCAGGTGGCCCCAGGCCGAACCGGTGTCGAAGGTGTGCCATAGCGCTGGTGTTTCTTCGGTGGCGCCAGGTATCGCAAAAGTGGTTTTCGAGATCACGATCACCAGCGCCGAGGCGTGCTGCGCCCAGCTGCGGTTGAACTCGTTCAGCAGACCCAGATAACGCTCCCAGTTCGGCGTGTCGCGACGCGCGTACAGAAACCGCCAAGGCTGCGAGTTGTACGCCGATGGCGCCCAGCGTGCGGCTTCGAAGAAGCTCAGCAGGGTTTCGACGGGAATGGTTTCGCCGGTGAACGCGCGGGGCGACCAGCGATCGGTGAACTGAGGGTGAATGGCGTAGTCGGCAACGCGTGGGTTAGCACTCATCAAGAGATTCCTTTACGTTTGAAAGTGAGGGGCGTCTGAAACCTGCGGGCGCAGTTGAGCTGAGCGATGAGGTTTTTCGAGAGCCTGGGTAGTTCACCTGAATGCAACGCGGTTGAGCGTTAATGGCATTTGAGCATGGCCCCTTGCGACGGCAAAGCTACTTGGGGGCGCTATAACTGACAAGTTCCGTTGTACCGGCAGTCGCCAATGCTTGGCCCGCCGGTGCCTTGGCACTAGACTGGCGGCCTTTTCACCACCTGATGTTGATGCTTGAGCCATGGCCGCCAAAGTCGAACCGTTCTGGATACGCAAAACCCTCGATCAATGGGAATCGCTGTGCGATGGCTGTGGCCTGTGCTGCCTGCAAAAACTCGAGGACGAAGACGACAACGCCGTGTACTACACGCGTATCGCCTGCAAATTGCTCGACCTCAAAACCTGTCAGTGTACCGATTACCCCAACCGTCGCGACTCGGTGCCCGATTGCATTCAGCTTACGCCGGGCAAGGCCGATGAGTTCAAATGGCTGCCGCCGACCTGCGGTTATCGACTGGTCAGCGAAGGCAAGGATTTGCCGCTCTGGCATCATCTGGTGTGCGGTGATCGCGAGGCGGTGCATCACGAACGTATTTCCCAGTCCGGGCGCATGCTCGCCGAGGGCAGCGTGGCTGAAGAGGATTGGGAAGACCATCTGATTTTTCGCGCGGGTTAAGCGTCGCCGTTTAAATGGCAAACAGGCCCGTGGTGTCTGGAGCCCGGTCGCCGACAAGGCCAGCCTGACCTACGCTACAGGAACTGGCGAGTCTTCCTGGGGGCTCGATACCGGGTTGCTTCAGTAGCACCGCCATCGCAGGCAAACCCCACAGGATTTGTGGCGTACACAACAGGTGTGACCACCACCCATTTACTGTGGGAGCGGGCTTGCCCGCGAAGAGGCCTTGAGCCTCTGCATTGATTTCGGATCAGACCCCAGCCTTCGGCGAGTTCAACGAATCATTTCCCGTCACGGTCGCCGTGCTGGTCGCTGCTTCGGCATTGGCTTTCATGCGGGCGAGCTCATCCCCGGCGCGTTCGATCCTCGCGCGTGCGTTTTCCATGTCCTGACGGTTCTTTTCCAACAGCCTTTTCGCCGAGCAACGCCCAGTGATTCCCCGGGCCAGGGCCATGCCGCCGATGGCTATTTCAATCAATCCGAACACGCCGCCGCGTCGCAGACCTTTGCTTAGCATGACCACACCACCCGCCAGGGAGCCGGCGCGTTCCCAACCATGAACGTTCTGTTCGGAAGGGCTCTGGAACGGGGTGGTTTCGATACGTTCTACAGGATTGAACTCGCGCATGATCGGTCTCCAGGCAGGGAAGGGTTGCTTCAGCAATAGATATTTAGCTGACTGCCTGGGGGAGCGGCTTGTTCCATCGAATATGTGGCAATTCAGCGGAATTTCGGCCCGGAGCGGGTGTTGTTGCCTTTGGCCATGCGGTCGTACAGCACAACGTTGACGGTGGCCGCCAGATTCATGCAGCCGGTGGTCGGGATGTAGACCACGTCTTCGCACCAGTCGCGGATTTCTTTATCCAGCGAACCGTCTTCGGGGCCGAAGATGTAGAGGGCGCGATCCGGGTGGGTGTATTCCGGCAGCGAGCGGGCACCGTCGACCAGTTCGACCGCGACCGGCACACAGCCAAGAGGCAGGATTTTCTTCAGGTCGTCGATACCGATCAGCGGAATGTCGTAGTGGACTTTCTTGGTGTCGGTGACGAAATCGGCAGCGCGTTCATAACGCTTGCCAGTGTAAAACACCGATGCCACGCCATAGCAGCCGGCGGCGCGCATTACCGAACCGACGTTCTCCGGTGATTTGGGGTTGTACAAACCAATGCAGCTGTACCGTTTGTCTGCCACGAGCGGGGTGCCTTCGGGGAAAAAACGGCGATTATACGGGGATTGGGGGAGGGGGGGCAGTTTGGAGATTGGTGGTGATTGTTCGATCGCTTTCGCGAGCAAGCCCGCTCCCACATTGGATCTCGGGTGTTCACAAATATTATGTTCACCCGAGATCCAATGTGGGAGCGGGCTTGCTCGCGAAGGGGCCAGCGCAGGCACTGAAGATCTTTAATCTTCTTTCTTCATCAACCCCGCCAACGCCGCAAACGGGTTGTGCGTCGCCTTGGCAATCTTCGGCGTACTCAGCGAGCCTTCGTCGAAATACTGCTGATCGGTATAGCGCGAGTGTTCGTTATCGTGGCAATACAGGCACAACAGTTCCCAGTTCGAACCATCCTGAGGGTTGTTGTCGTGGTTGTGGTCGCGGTGATGCACGGTCAGTTCGCTCAGGCGCTTGCCGGAGAATTCACGGGCGCAGCGGCCGCACACGTGCGGGTACATCTTCAGGGCCTTGTCGCGGTAACCCATTTCCTTGTCGCGCTGGTTATCGGCGAGGATGCGGTCCAGCTTCGATGTGTTGGTTGGGGTGGACGAACTCATGGGTTCACCTTTGTAAAAAGACTAATGGCGGTTATGACGTGAGTGTAGGGCCTGTCATCACTTATTTACTAGGCCGCGCCGGGTCTGCTGTGACGCAGGGCAAGGCGCGAGGAGCGTGGTTTGGTCATTCCAAACGAGCTCCGAGCAACGCAGCCCTGCGCCACAGCAGACCGGCCCTTCGGGTTGTGCCTGAAAACGAGCCAGGCTGCGTTGCAGTCCTTGGCAAGGGAGCGACCATTACCAGCGGACTGCGCCTTGCCTGGCTCGTTTTCAGGCGCAACGCGGCCTAGTAAATAAGTGATGACAGGCCCACGCTCAGCCCTTGAGCTTCTCGGCAATCCAGATGGTGTGGCGGGTGCCCTTGTTGCCATGGGCGAAGACTTGCACTTCCTCGGCCTTGAAGCCGGCCTTTTTCAGCTTGTCGGAAAACTGCCGGTCGGCGCTGGCCGACCACACCGCCAGCACGCCTTTTGGCCGCAAGGCCTTGGCACACGCGCTCAGGCCGCCCGCGGAGTAGAGCCAGCTGTTGGCTTTCTGGGTCAGACCTTCGGGGCCGTTGTCGACGTCGAGCATGATCGCATCGAAACCTTGTGGCTCGGCTTGCAGCACTTTGGCCACGTCTTCCATGCGGATCACCGTGCGCGGGTCGAGCAGCGGGTTGCCGGCTTTTTCGCCCAGCGGCCCGCGATTCCACTCCACCACGCCGGGCACCAATTCGGCGACCACCACTTCAGCCGTTTTGCCCAAATGCTTGAGCGCCGAGGCGAGGGTGAAGCCCATGCCCAGGCCACCGATCAATACCCGCGAATTCGGCCGGCCGGCGACCTTGCGGCAGGGAATTTCGGCCAGGGCATCTTCGGAGCCGTGCATGCGAGTATTCATCAACTGCCCGCCATCACCACCCTGAATCTTGATAACGAAGTCCTCGCCGTATTCGAACAGGCACAGGGCACCGCCGTTTTCAGGGATGGGGGTGGTGTCGAGCAGAACGAAACGTTTCATGGGGCGCTCTTGAGGAGAAATTGACAGATGGAGGAAGGCAAACACGCGCAGTTGGGAGTAGCCTGCAAAAAGACCACAAGGCCAACGGAGCCATTGATGAAGCGCACCATTCTAACGGTCATTGCCCTGGCCGCGCTCTCGATAACTGCAGTGCAGGCCCAAGAGCTGCAAACCATCCCCACCAGTCCCGCGCCGATACCCGGTTCACCCGGCACCGCCACTCCGACACCGTATCCGCAGATCACCCCGACCAGCGTGCCCAAGGCCGGTTCCGGCAGTGGCGGGCCACCGCTGTTGCCGCCAATCGAAATGCCCAATCCACCCAAGGACCAGACCTTGCCGGGCCTTGAACCGAACACGACGAAAATCAAAACGCCGGGAGGCTAGACCTGTTGCGAGAGCAGTTGCCCATCGGCCATGCGCAAGCGTTTGGAAAGGGAGACGGCGAGGGCGCGGATGATCTTGGCGGCGATTTTCGGCGCGTCGTTGAGCATCTTTTCCAGGGAGTCCTTGCCCAGGTTGAGCAACTGGCAATTGCTCGCGGCCACGCAACTGGCTGAGCGTCGTTCACCGTCGAGCACAGCCATTTCGCCGAACGCCCGACCGCTGCGCAAGGTGGCCATGGTCACTCGTTGCCCGTCGCTGTTGGTCTTCTGCACCGCGACCTGGCCGGTGTGGATGATGCACATGAAACTGCCGGCATCGCCCTCATGGAAAATCTCTTCACCTTCGGCGATGGTGCTGATGCTGAAGTAACCCGAAGCCGCCACAAAGTCTGCCGGCAACAGTTGATCGAACAGGCCGCAGTCCATCAGCCAGTCGCGAATTTCGTTGTTCAGTAAGGTCGGTTCTGACATGTCGTCACGGTCTTTTTTTGTGTCTGGTTCCGATTTTTTAGATGTTCTCAATCCCTTGTGGGAGCGGGCTTGCTCGGGAAAGCGGAGTATCAGTCAACATTGATGTTGAATGTGATGACCCCTTCGCGAGCAAGCCCGCTCCCACATTGGTTTTGCGCTGCATCCGGTCGGCGTATTGGTGTTAAGACCGGTACGCCGGGCCAAGTTCCTCAGGCGATGCCCAAAACCTTGAAAACAAATGCGTATTCGAGGGCTACGTCACGTAATCCCTGATAACGACCGCTCATGCCGCCATGCCCGGCGCCCAGTTCAGTCTTGAGCAGCAGGGGATGGGTGTCAGTTTTGGTCGCGCGCAATTTCGCCACCCACTTGGCCGCTTCCCAGTACTGCACGCGACTGTCGTTGTAACCGGCGATCACCAGCGTTGCCGGATAGGCTTGCGCGGTGACGTTTTCGTACGGGGCGTAGGCCTTGATCCGATCATAGACGTCCGGCTCTTGCGGGTTGCCCCACTCGTCGTATTCCGTGACGGTCAGCGGCAGCTCCGGGTCGAGCATGGTGTTGAGCACGTCGACGAACGGCACTTCGGCAATCGCTGCACCGAACAGCTCCGGCCGTTGATTGAGTACCGCGCCAATCAACAGGCCACCGGCGCTGCCACCGCTGATCGCCAGCCGCGATGGGGTGGTGAAACCGTTGGCGATCAGATGTTCGGCGCACGCAATAAAGTCGCTGAAGGTGTTGTGCTTGTGTTCCTGCTTGCCGGCGCGGTACCAGGCTTCGCCCAGCTCACCGCCACCGCGTACATGGGCGATGGCAAACGCCATGCCGCGATCCAGCAAGCTCAGACGTGCGTGAGAGAACCACGGGTCGAGGCTTTCGCCGTAGGCGCCGTAGCCGTAAAGATAAAGCGGCGTGGGCTTGCCGAGGAACTCGCGTTTGACCACAAGGCTGATCGGCACTTGCGTACCGTCCGGTGCCGTCGCCCAAAGCCGCTGGCTGACGTACGCATCGGCGTCGAACACGCCGAGCACCGGGGTTTCCTTGAGGACTTTCTGCTCGCCGGTGGTCAGAATCAGTTGGCGGATCTGCGCCGGACGATTCAAGGCTTCGTAGCGCAAACGGATCCTGTCGCTGACAAATTCCAGGCTGTTCTGCACATGCAGGCTGTAGGCCGCATCCGGCAATTGCACGCGATAGGGCACCAAGTCCCGTGGGCGGACTTCGATGATCGGCAGGCCACCTTCGCGCAGGCTCAGGGTCATGGCCTCGGCGTTCAGGCTCATGCCTTCGAGCATCACCGTGTCGCTGTGGGGAATCAGGTTCTGCCAGTCGGCTTCGGTCGGCGCGACGCCAGTGTCGGCGGCCTGGTACAGGGCGAAGTTGATGCCGTCGCGGTTGGTGCGGATCAGCCACGTCCACTCGCCATCGAGTTTGCCGTGGTCGACATCGTACTCATGCGCTTCGACCCTCGGCGCCAGGCAGGTAAAGGCCTGATGCGGCAGCGAGGCGTCGAGCACCCAGACTTCGCTGGTGGTCTTGCTGCCCAGCGACAACAGCAGTTGCCGTTCGGAGCTTGAGCGATAGCAATGCAGGAAGAATCGGCCGTCCGGCTCATGGAACACTTCTTCGGCCGCAGTGCCGTCCAGCCGATAGCGCAACAGTTTGTGCGGGCGATGGGTGTCGTCGAGTTCGCCGAAGAACAGCGTGAGGCTGTCGTTGGCCCAGGTCATGCTGCCGTCGCAGTTCTGGAACTCCAGCTCGCTGACGCGGCCGCTGGATAATTCCTTCACGAACAGCGTGTAAATCTCTTCGCCGCTGGAGTCGATGCTGTAGGCCAGGCGCTGGTGGTCCGGGCTGATGCTGAACGCGCCCAGGGAAAAGAAGCCGCCCTTGGCCAGCACGTTCGGATCAAGCAGCAGTAGTTCCTGGCTTTCGTCGATGTGCAGGCTGCCATCGGCCGGACGCGGGCAGCGGTAGTGGCGGGCATATTCGTCGCCGGCGGTGGTGCGGGTGTAATACAGGTAGGGACCCCAGGGCGAGGGCAACGACAGGTCGGTTTCGAGAATCCGCCCCTTGATCTCTTCGAACAGGGTTTCGCGCAGGCCGGCCTGATCGGCGGTTTGCGCCTCTTGATAGCGGTTTTCAGCTTTCAGGTAATCGAGCACCGCGTCGGTGTCGCGCTCCTGCAGCCAGGCATACGGGTCGCAACCGTCGGCCTTGTGGGCAATTGGAGCGCTGGTGACGTTGGCGGATAGGGGCATGAATGGCTCTCGAACAATGTACGGAATAAGGGCTTCGCAACCTGTGGGAGCGGGCTTGCTCGCGAAGGCGGTGAGTCAGGCAACATCAATGTCGAGTGATACTCCCTCTTCGCGAGCAAGCCCGCTCCCACATGGAATGCGCTTGACTCACTGGTATTGGGACAAGCCTGATGTGCGAAAAGTCGTTACTATAAGCGCCTCTTTGCCTGCCTTGCCATGGACACCATGACCGAGAACGACTATCTGATCGCTTGGGGCCTCTACGCCTTTGCCTGTTGGTGTGGATGCGCATCACCCGCTGGATGTGGCGTTGGTTGCGTGAGCCGCTGCGGCTGCTGGTGGCGGTGTTGCTGTTCAGCCCGACCATCATCGACCCGGTGAAAGAGAAGGTTGCCCCGGCCATCGCCATTACGGCCCTCGACTTGCTGTTCAAGGTCGGCAACAACGCCTGGCGGGCGGTTTCTGATCTGTTCATGTACGGCATGATTGTCTTCGGCATCTACCTGGTGTTCGTGGCCATCCGTTTTCCCATCGAGCGCGCCTCCAACGCTCGCAAGGAACAGGCGGCTGCCGCCAAAGCAGCCGCGCGGGCCGACGAGCCTGACGACGATCAGCCTTTCGGCGGCGCCGGCGATGATCGTTACGGCCGGCCACCGGTGCCGAGCAATCCTCAGCGTTCGCGGGTCGAACCGCGCCTGTAACCGTGCCCCAGTACTGAATCGAGAGTCCGAGCATGTGTGAGTTATTGGGCATGAGCGCCAATGTCCCGACCGATATCGTGTTCAGCTTCACCGGGCTGATGCAGCGTGGCGGCCGTACCGGGCCGCACCGTGACGGCTGGGGCATCGCTTTTTATGAAGGCCGTGGCCTGCGGCTGTTCCAGGACCCGGCGGCGAGCAGCGAGTCGGAAGTGGCGAACCTGGTGCAGCGCTATCCGATCAAAAGCGAAGTGGTGATCGGGCACATCCGCCAGGCCAATGTCGGCAAGGTCTGCCTGTCCAACACCCACCCGTTCGTGCGCGAGTTGTGGGGGCGCAACTGGTGTTTCGCCCACAACGGCCAGTTGGCCGATTTCAACCCGACCGCCAGTTTTTACCGCCCCATTGGTGATACCGACAGCGAAGCGGCGTTTTGCGATCTGCTCAATCGGGTACGCGCTGCGTTCCCCGAGCCAGTAGAGATCGAAGCGCTGTTGCCGGACCTGGTGGCCGCCTGCGCCGAGTACCGCAGCAAAGGCGTGTTCAACTGCTTGCTCAGCGATGGCGACTGGCTGTTCTGTTACTGCTCGAGCAAATTGGCGCAAATCACCCGCCGTGCACCCTTCGGGCCGGCGCGGTTGAAGGACGTCGACGTGATCGTCGACTTCCAGGCCGAAACCACGCCCAACGACGTCGTCACGGTGATCGCCACAGAACCCTTGACCGAAAACGAAACCTGGACCCGTTACGAACCGGGCCAATGGAGCCTCTGGCGACGCGGTGAATGCGTCAGCCAGGGCAAGACCGAATAAGGATCTCTCCCCCATGTTGCTCAGTTATCTTCGGCTGGTGTTGTTCGCGGCAGGCCTGTTGATCGGTGTCCAGGTGCCTGGGTTTATCAGTGATTATGCCAAGCGGGTCGAGGCGCATCTGATCGAGGCGCAGACCGGTTTGAGCGGTTTTCAGGGCACCGCCAATCAGTTTTTCAAGGGCGATATGCAAGCGCTCGTGGCCCATTACCGGGCCAGCGAAGACCCGATCTTTCGCAGCGATGCCGACAGCCTGAGCACCTTGCTCACCCGTCAACTGGCCCTGGACAAGCAATTCCAGGCCATGCAGGGTCCGTGGTACATACGCGTCCTGCAAGTTGCACTGGCCGCCGACCCGGATATTCGCAAGGAAACCTGGAACGGCTACAGCTACCAGATCCTGCTGACGCCGGAAGCGATGATTTGGGGCATGAGCGGCGCGTTGCTACTGTCGTTCGGCATTGAATGCCTGTTCCGGCTGATCGACTGGGTGGTGCTGGGCGGCAAGCGTTTGCGCCAGAGCCGGCCGATTGAAGACCGGGATGTGCGCGGGTTGTAAGAAAAAGATCAAAAGATCGTCCGAACGCGGCCCGAACCTTCGGCAGCTCCTACAGCCAACTTGCCGGCGATTGCCGCGACACGAATGCCTGGCAGATCGCATCGCTGGCAAGCCGGCTCCTGTTTTTACCAATCCACCGAGTAGCTCATGCTCAGCGTGCGGCCTTCGGCGTTGGCGTACGGCGCTCTGGCGTTGGCCTGGGTGAACAGGTTCTGGTACGTGCGGTTGGTCAGGTTGTACACGCCGCCCTCAAGACGACCGACCGGCAGTTGCACGGAGCCGAGCAGGTCCACCAGCGTATAACCTTCGATCTCGCGCCCGTTGTTGTCCTTGGCGGCGGCGTCGTAACTGGACAAATGCATGCCTTGCAGGCGCAGGGTGTAGTCGTCTTCGGTGTAGCCGACGAACAGTGTGGTCTTGGCCGGTGAGATGCGCGTAGCCGGCAGATCGATCCATTTGCCGTTCTGCTCGGTCTCGCCTTTGGCCCAGGCATAAGTGCCACCCACCGACCAGTGATCGGTCGCGCGGTAGGTCAGGCTGTTTTCGATGCCGCGAACTCGCTCTTTCTGGTTGATCAGACGCAGTACGCGATCATTGGCATCGTAGAACTGGGTCACGTCCGAGGTGTTTTCGTACACGGTGACATCGGCCTGCCACTGATCCCAGTTACCGCGCCAGCCCAGTTCATAGCTGTCGACCTTGATGGCTTGGGCGTTGAGGGTCTGAATGTCGAAGGTGCTGCTGACATCACGCATGAAGCGCTGGATATCCGGTAGCGAAAACCCCTGGCTGTAATTGGCGAACACGTCCTGGTTTTCACTCAGGTGGTAGACCGCCCCCAGGTTGTACAGGGTGGCATCGTATTTGAGGGTGTCACCAGGCAGCGTTGCGCGTATGCCGGTCTGGACGATCTGACCATAAGCGATGCTGTCGGAGACGTCGCTTTCGATCCATTCACGGCGCACACCGCCACGCAAGGTCCAGTCACCGATGTCCCAGGACATCTGCCCGAACAGCGACTTGGTGGTGGTTTCGATGTCCGGGCCCAGCTCGTAGGTGGTGCCGGTCTTGGTGTAGGTCAGGCCGTTGAGCCTGTATTGATCACCCCGTTGGCGGGAGCGCTCATTATCATAGTCGGCGCCCCAGACCAGATTACCCGTGGCACTCCCGATCGCCGGCAGCGGCGTGTCGATGGCCGCGCGCAGGCCGTAGACATCTTGCACACTGTTGTTGTCGGAGATCCCGGCCCTTCCCCGAGACAGGTCTGGAAAGAACAGTGCATCGGCGCGGCGCCAGTAGCTTTCCAGTTGCAGGCCCTGACCGTAGAAGTCCTTGTCGGTGTAGTTGAGGTTGACCGCCTGGTTATGGGTATAGGGCTGGTCGTCGAGTTTCAGCCCTTTGACTGCCACGGCTTCCTGCCGGTTTGTCGGGTCTTTTGTGTAGCCAGTGTCCTGCTGGTCCTTGTAGTCCTGCAGCGACAGGCTGAGTTTTTTGTCGGCATCCAGTTCGTAACCGAAACGACCTTGCAGGTCATAGGTTTCGGTATCCATGTTGCTGCCCTGGGAGGTGTCCTGAGGGATGCGGTTACCATTGCCATCGTACTGATCGTTACGCTGAGTCAGGTCGGCGGAGACGTACCAGTCAAGAGCATCCTTGCGCCCCGTCGCACTCTGAAAGGCTTCGTAGGCGAAGCCTTTGCGGTTGAGGTTGTTGCCGCTGGTCAGGCCCAGTTTGCTGCTGTAGGCAATGTCCTGGCCCTGATTGCGCTTGGTGATGATGTTGATGATGCCGCCTGAAGCGCCGGCACCGTAGATGCTGCTGGCGCCGGAGATCACTTCGATGCGTTCGATGCTGGCCGGGGCGATGCTGTTGAGCTGGCGGTAGTTGTCGCGCGTGGCGTTCTGCGATACGCCGTCGATCAACACCAGCATGTTGCGCCCGCGCAGGGTCTGACCGAAGTTGCTCATCCCGCCGCTGGACGGCGCAAGACCGGGGACCAATTGTCCGAGAATGTCGGAGACCCGGCGACCCGCGCCGCTCTGCTCACGGACCTGCTGTTCGTCGATAACCTGGACCGAGCCCGGAATCGAAGCAATGCTCGCTTCACTGCGAGTAGCGGAGACGACGGTGGGTTGCATGTTCAAGGTGCCGGGTTGCTGCTCGGTATCCTCGGCCCAGGTCTGGGCGCTGAAGGTACCGATCAGCGGGATCAACAGAGAGAGTTTGGTTCGGATCATGACGTGGTCTTTTTTAGTTGTGATAAGTGTGGGGCGATAAGGTCGAGCGGTCGGGCGCAGAGTTGAACGAGCGCACCCAGCGGATCCCGATGGCGGCTATGGCGTAGGTCAGCGCTACCAGCCAGAAACTGTGAGCCAGGCCAACCAGGCCCATGCCGATCCCGCCAAGGACGACACCGAGCAGAGCGCCAGCCTTTGCCGCACTGTTGCCGAGGCCGAGCGCGAAGCCCTGCTGGGTGATGGAAATGGTGTTGGCGATCAGGGCATAGGCGACGGGCAACAGGGCGCCTTGCCAGATGCCCCAGACGAGTCGACTGACGAGAAACCCCAGCCATTCGTTGGCCAATGCCGTGGCTGCCAGCGTCAGCGCACACAGCCAGGCCACGCCTTCGATAACGCGCAAGGTGTAGGCCGGCTGCCAGCGGTCGAACAGGCGTCCCCACAGTGGTGCTGAAATGGCCAGGGTCGCGGCGCTCGCCGCGTAGGTGGCGCCGATCAGCCAGCTTGGGGCATGCAGAATGTTCGCGACATACAGCGCGTAAAACGACTGCGGCATCATCTTCGCGGCCTGAATCAACACGATCACCAACAGGATTCCACCGAGCCAGCCTTTGGGCAGGGCGACCGCTTCAACGGCTTTTTTCTTCGAAGTCCTGGCCTTGTCGGCCGGCAGGATAAAACTCCCCAGTGCGCACAGCAGGCAAATCGCCGTCGCGCCATAACAGAGCAGGGCAAACCCCGAGACGTCCATCAGCCAGCCACCCAGCACTGGGCCGATCAATGAGCCGACGGCGGTGGCCGACTGCAGGCGCGCCAAGGTGTGACCACGGCTGGAACTGTCGCAGCAGGCCAGGGCATAGGCTTGCGCGGCAGCGAGAAAACCGGCCAATGCGCCTTGCATCACGCGAATACCCACCAGCAGCCACGGATCGAGAGTGATGGCCGCCAACCCTTGGCACAGCGCGAGGGCCAGCAACGCCCGGACAATCATCGGTTTGTGTCCGGTGCGATCCCCCAACCGGCCCCACATGGGCGTCAGGAGCATGGCCGCCAGCATCGGACCGGCATAGACCATCGCCGATAACAGCGCTGTGTAGCCGGCGCCCTCCGGTCCGAGCAGATGCTGGATCTGCAAGGGCCAGAACGGGCCGCTCATTTCCATTGCGCCCATGGAGACAAACTGGATGACGATCAGCAGTCGCAAGGCGCGACCGTCAGCGAGCATGGGGGTTGGGTCGCAGCGGGTTACTCAGGCGTCCGACGATGTCGGCATGACTGTCGAGCAAGCGCATGCGCATGAACGATTTGGCGGGCCAATCCTGTTCCAGCAAGGCCCGGCGCTCGCTTTCCCAACGTGCCGGTTCAACGCGCTCGCGCAAGGTCTCGAAGCACTGTGCAACGTGCGATGCCAACCGCTCCCAAAGGCTACTTTCCGGCACATTCCAGTGACGGGCACAAAGCAACGTCAGCTCACCGAGGTGGCACATGAAGGTGGTATGCAGGAGTTTGTCACGGACAAAACCGGAGTCGTCATACAGGGTCATTTTCGGATCGTGCAACTGGATATCCAGGCCCTTGGCGTGCAGGGTTTTGCGATCGATACGAACGTCGCCGAAATCACGCAACAGCAGCCGATTCAACTGCCCGTCAGCGCCCATCACCATGAAACTGTTTTGCTGATGCGCTTCGAACGCCACGCCGTACATCAGGTAAATGCCCAGCAGGCTCGGTACGGCAATCGACAGGTAATCCTCGAAGAAAGCCAACATGGCCTCGCTGTCGTCACGGCCCTGAGCCAGCCTTACCCAATCACGCAGCAACGGTTGTTCGAATTCGTTGACGGCGAACAGACTGCCGACCGGCACCGCCAACTCGCCTTCTTGCAGGAGGGTGAGCGGGTTGTCGCGATACAGCACGGCAGCATGCCGGGAGCGCTCGTCATCGGCCGGCAGTGGTGCGTAGTGCACGCCGATGCGCTCTGGAACGATGTTCAGCAGACGCTGAATCTGCGGCTCCTGATCAAGAATATCCAATATCAGTTGGCTGATGCGCGGCCCCATCCGGGCGGAGCGCGGCGACACGGTGCGCTGCACGCTGGTCAGTCGCAGAGCCACCGGCAGTTTGACCATCGGCGCCGTGCGACTGGCCTGCGGCAGGACCGTGCGGAAGGACATGGTCGGGTGGCCGGTAAAAGCAACAATGTCAGTGACGATCAGCAGGTTGTCGGCGATCTCGTTGGCGTACGAATGTGGCAGCTCTTCATGGGCTTGCCATGGGTGCGACGGGAGCGGGAGGTAGTCCTTTGCGTCCAGGCCCAGCTGCTGCAAATGGCGTTGCAATTGTTCGGCGGCCTGTGGGAAGTGACCTTGCCACCAGTCCCAGTAATCGGTGGTGCCGGCCAGCGCTTCGACGTGTGCGTACTGGCGGTGCAGGGCGCACAGGACAATCGGAAAGCTCGCTTCGAATTCTGGCGAGAAAGCGATGACCTGAGCGGCGCTCAAGCCCAGTTTGGTCTTGTAGTTCGGGTGCCACGGATGGCCGAGAGTGCCCCACTGTTCGAGCAATGACGTAGGGTTCTGGTGGCTCGGGCCGGTTTTGAGCCACGCGAGCAGATTGTCGTCGTATTCGGTATCGATCTGCTCTCTCAGGCGCTCGGTCCATCCATGGTGAAACGCCAGGCACAGGGTGTCGTTGCTGAAGCTGTCATCCAGCTCCCGGGCCAGACGCTCCAGTACCTGCGGGGAGGCCGGCGGGTTGAGCTGAGTGCTGAGATGAGCGAGCAGTTCGCTGGGCAACTGGATTTTTTGGGGCAGTCTGTCGGGGGTGTGCAGGACGATGCTACCGCGTACGTCCCAGCTGTTCATTCTGCCGCCGGACAAGTGCTCGAAGCAAAGATGCGCGCCATCGCCAAGTGGCAGCCAGCAACGGCTAGAGTCGTCGTATTCGCAGGTGGCGGGATTGATCAGATCTTCACGAAACAGCGCCTGGATCAGGCGTTGGAAACAGCGTTGAGCGGCGGGCTCCAGCGCATTGCTCAAATGATCGAGAGTGATGCGGTGGGACTGGAAAGCCTGAGTGCCAAGCGCTTCGCTCCAGTGAGCGAGCAATTGTTGCTGTTTTTGCGTGTAGCCGCGCATCAGGTCCGACTCCTTCTGGACAATGGATTAGCTGAAAGCGCGCAGAGAATACCCTCTTGAAAAAATAATGCAAATGATAGTGGTTCATATTTACAGTTTGAGAAATGTCCTTCAGATTCGGGCCTGTGGTTTGCTCAAGACGATGTACTGCTCGCCCACTTTGTGCGCATAGCGCTCCACGACTTGCTGACACAACGCCACGATTTCTTCGACCCATTCCACGCCAACCCGCCACGACACCACCACCTGCAAATTCGGCGGTCGTTGATCAATGGCCAGCAAGGTCAATTCCCCTCGTGCCAACTCTTCGGCCACCAGTACCGGCGGTAGCGCACCAATGCCGAAGCCGTCCCTCAGCAATCGGGTAATCGCCGACACTGAATTCACGCAGTTGAGCCGGGGCGCCATGACCCCGTTGGCCTGCATCAGGGCAAGAATCTCTTGGTGTGGCTGGGAATTTTTCGAATAGGTGATGATCCGCTCCCGCGCCAGATCGGCGACACCCGAATACTCGCGGTTGTAGATGGAGTTGCTGGCCACGATCCAGCCTATCGGATGACTGGCCAGCTCCAGGCTGCGCACGCTCTCCTGGCGCAACAGGTCGGTTTGCAGGATCAGATCGAGAAAGCCTTTTTGCAGCTGATCGCAGAGGTTGAGCGCCGTATCGGCCACCAGCTCGATTTCCACCAGCGGGTAATGATCCATCATCTGCGCCACCAACGGGCTGAGCCAGGTGTGGATGACGGTGTCCATGACACCGATCCGGACCCGCCCGACCTTGCTTGAGCGAGTCTCGATCGAATGCTTGAGCGCCTGCATCGTGTCCATCATCTGCTCGGCATATTCGAGCACTTTCAGGCCTTCGGGCGTCAGGCTCACGCCGCGAGAATCGCGCAGGAACAGCTTCACCCCGAGCTCGCCTNNNNGGAAATCGACGCCTGGGTGGTGAAGAGCTTGTCTGCCGTCAGGCGAAAACTCTTGAGTCGGGCGACCCAGACAAAGGTCTCGAGAAACTTCAGGTTCATGGGATCAACTTTTTCTTATGCCTTGGCCGGGTTTTTATTAGTTGGACGCAGCAGGGCCAAGCGTCCAAAAATCGACGCATCCGGTTCCCACGATAGGCGTCGTCGGGGCTCAGAACAATACCAATAAAATTTGCACGGAGACTTGCCATGAGTGCGCCCGACACCCTCGTTTCAAAAGCCACGGCTCGCCCGGGGCCCTTCGATTGGTACCACAACATCAACAAGCAGGAACGTCGTACGTTCTGGAGTTGCAAGATCGGCTATGGCCTGGACGGCATGGACACCCAGATGCTCAGTTTCGTTGTGCCGACCCTGATTGCCATGTGGGGCATTACCACTGGCGAAGCCGGGCTGATTCACACCAGCACCCTGATCGCCTCGGCCATTGGTGGTTGGGTGGCGGGGATTCTCTCTGACCGCATCGGTCGGGTGCGCACCCTGCAACTGACGGTGCTCTGGTTCGCCTTCTTCACCTTCCTCTGCGGCTTCGCCCAGAACTACGAACAACTGTTGATCAGCCGCACGTTGATGGGCTTCGGATTCGGCGGTGAATGGACCGCTGGCGCGGTGCTGATGGGTGAAGTGATTCGCGCCAAGGACCGCGGCAAAGCCGTCGGCATGGTGCAATCGGGCTGGGCGCTGGGTTGGGGGCTGACGGCGATTTTGTATGCGCTGCTGTTCTCGGTGCTGCCGCCGGAAGACGCCTGGCGCGCTCTGTTCCTCCTTGGCATCGTGCCGGCGATTTTCGTGATTTTCGTCCGTCGTTTGGTCAAGGATCCGGAAATCTATCGCGAAGCCAAAGCTAAACAAGAGCCAAGCAACCCGGCCAAGTTCTACGAGATTTTCGCCCCGGGCATCCTGTTCACCACGATTCGCGCTTCGATCCTGACCACCGGCGCCCTCGGCGGTTACTACGCGATCACTTCCTGGTTGCCGACCTTTCTGAAAAACGAACGGGGCTTGAGCGTACTCGGCACCGGTGGTTATCTGGCGATGGTGATCGTCGGGTCCTACGTCGGGTACGTGATCAGCGCCTATTTGACTGACATTCTCGGTCGTAAAAAGAACTTCATTCTGTTCGCGGTCGGCTCGTTCACCATTGTTCTGCTGTATACCCAATTGCCGGTCAGCAACGGTGTGATGCTCTGGCTGGGTTTCCCTTTGGGCTTCTTCGCTTCGGGGATCTTCAGCGGTATGGGTGCGTTTTTGACCGAACTGTTTCCGACGCGCATACGCGGCTCGGGCCAGGGTTTTTGCTACAACATCGGTAGGGCATTGGCGGCATTGTTTCCGCTGTTGATCGGCTTGCTCAGCCAGAAGGTGCCGCTGAGCGTGGGAATCGGCGCCTTTGCGGCAGTGTCCTACGGGGTAGTGATCCTGGCGGCCCTCAGCCTGCCGGAAACCCGTGGCAAGCAACTCGACGCTCAATAACCGAATATCCGGTAACTGATAATCTGAGGGGCATATGTCCTTCAGTTAAGAAGATAAAAGCCTACAGGAGTGTTCACCGTGAACCGCCTGCTATTGAACTGCGACATCGGCGAGAGTTTCGGTAACTGGACCATGGGTCTGGACGCCGAGGTCATGCCCTTCATCGACTGCGCCAACATCGCTTGTGGCTTCCACGCCGGCGACCCGAGCATCATGCGCAAAACCGTCAGCCTGGCCCTGAGCCACGGGGTGCAGATTGGCGCTCATCCGGCCTATCAGGATCTGGTGGGGTTCGGTCGCCGATCCATGGCTTACACCGCCCAGGAACTGCAGGACCTGTTGCATTACCAGATCGGCGCCCTCGACGGCATCTGCCGGGCACAGGGCGGGCGGGTGAGTTACGTCAAACCCCACGGCGCGATGTACAACGACATGATGGCCAACCCGGCGCAATTGCGCGCGGTGATTCAGGCCGTGGCGGCCTACGACCGGACGCTGCCATTGATGTTGATGGCCACCCGCGACAACAGTGCCGCGCAGCAACTCGGCGATGAATATGGCGTGACACTGTGGTTCGAAGCCTTCGCCGATCGCGCTTACGACAGCGCCGGCAGGCTGGTCTCGCGGCAACTGCCGGGAGCCGTGCATCACGATCCCGAGAAAATTATCGAACAGGCGCTGATCATTGCTCGCGGTGACAACCTCACGGCCAGCGATGGCAGCGCCTTGCACTTGCAAGCCAATACCTTGTGCGTACACGGCGACAACGCCAGTTCGGTGGCTGCCGTGCAGCGCATTCGCCAAGCCTTGAATCAGCAGAGCGCGTCATGAAACCACGGGTAGAAGTGGTGGCGCTGGATTGCCTGATGGTGCGTCTGTTCGATGAAATCAGCGAAGCCAACATGCCGTGGATGCTCGCCGCCAGCGAGCGTCTGCGGGAGGCGTTCGGCAACCATTTGATCGATCTGGTGCCGTCCTACACGACACTGATGGTGCATTACGATTTGATGGCGCTGAACCCGGCTCAGGCGCGGGAATTGATTACTGAAGCCTTGATCGATCTGTCGCCCAACGCTCGGGCCAGGGGTAAATGCCATGTGTTGCCGGTCTGGTACGACCTGAGTGTTGGTCCGGAACTGACGTTACTGTCTCAGCGCAGCGGATTAGCGGTGGAAGAGGTCATCCGTCGTCACAGCGAGCGCGAGTATCAAGTGTTCGCATTGGGCTTCGCACCGGGGTTTGCCTTTATGGGATTGGTGGAGGAAGTGTTGGCTGCACCGCGTATGAATACTCCGCGCAAAAAAGTGGCTGCCGGTAGTGTTGGCATCGCCGAACGCCAGACCGCAGCTTATCCGGTGGTATCCCCCGGCGGCTGGAACCTGATCGGCCGCACCCCGGCCAAATTGTTCGACCGCGAGCGCGACGGCTACAGCCTGTTGCAACCGGGCGACACCGTGCGCTTCGAAGCGGTCAGCCATGCCGAGTTCATCAACCTTGGCGGTGATGACACGCCGTTGGAGGCCCTGGCATGAGCCGACTGACGATTGAAGCAAGTACACCGCTGTGCCTGTTGCAGGACGCTGGGCGGTTTGGCGTGCGGCATCTGGGCGTGACCCAGGGCGGGGCGGCGGATTGGCGGTCGATGTCGTGGGCCAATTGGCTGCTGGGCAATGGGCTGGATGCGTCGGTGATCGAAATCACCCTCGGCGGGTTTAAGGTCGTTGCTCAGGAAGATTGCGTGCTGGCATTGGCCGGGGCGGATCTGGGGGCGCAAGTGGATGGCGAGACATTGGCGCCGTGGCGCAGTTTCAGGCTGAACAAAGGTCAGCAATTGCAATTCACCCAGCCGCTGCTTGGCGCTCGGGCTTATTTGGCGGCCCCGGGCGGATTTGATGCGCCAAAGGTGTTGGGCAGTAGCGCAACGGTGGTCCGTGAGGAGCTCGGTGGGCTGGATGGCATGGGGCGGGCGTTGGCCAAAGATGCGCAGTTGAGCTACTCGGGGAGCTCGCTGCTACTGCTGCGGGAGTTGGCGCCCGAACAAGTGCCGGATTTCAAACTCGATGCGCCGCTGGACCTGGTGCTCGGTGCACAGATCGGCGAGTTCAGTGGACAGAGTTTGTTCGACGCGTTCAACAGCGTCTGGACCCTCGACAGCCGCGCCGACCGCATGGGTATTCGCCTGTTGGGAACGGCGTTGCAGTATCAGGGCAAGCCGATGATCTCGGAGGGCATCCCGCTGGGCGCGGTCCAGGTGCCGCCGGACGGGCAGCCGATTGTGCTGCTCAATGATCGGCAGACCATTGGCGGTTATCCGCGCTTGGGGGCGTTGACGCCATTGGCCTTGGCGCGACTGGCGCAGTGTTTGCCGGGGGCGAAGGTGCGGTTGAGGCCGGTGGTGCAAGACGTCGCTCATCGCGAACACGTCGAGTATTTGCGGCGGTTTTTGTACCGCTAAAAGCTTCGCGGGCAAGCCTCGCTCCTACAGGGTCAATGCGTGATGCACGAACACCGAAACCTGTAGGAGCGAGGCTTGCCCGCGAAGGCGTCCGTCCAGACAACACAATTATTTGGAAAGAAACCGCATCCCTTCCTCCAACCCCCGCAACGTCAGCGGGAACATCTGGTCATCAATCAAATCCCGCACGATGTTGGTCGATGAGGTATAGCCCCAGGTGTCTTTCGGGTATGGGTTGATCCAGATGAGCTTCTTGTACTTTTCCTTGAAGCGCTGCATCCACACGTACCCGGCTTCTTCATTCCAGTGCTCGACACTGCCGCCGGCCTGGGTGATTTCATAGGGCGCCATGGCGGCGTCGCCAATGAAGATCACTTTGTAGTCGGCGCCGTACTTGTGCAGCAGGTCCTGGGTGGCGGTGCGCTCAGAGGTGCGACGCATGTTGTTCTTCCACACCGATTCATAAATGAAGTTGTGGAAGTAGAAGTACTCCAGATGCTTGAACTCGGTCTTGCAGGCCGAGAACTCACGTGGGCGTCCATCGAGCCGCCGATGTCGAACAACAACAGCAACTTGACGGTGTTACGGCGTTCCGGACGCATCTGGATGTTCAGCAGCCCGGCATCGCGAGCGGTGTGGTCGATGGTGCCGTCGATGTCCAGTTCTTCCGCCGCACCCTGACGGGCGAATTTACGCAGGCGCCGCAGGGCGACCTTGATATTGCGCGTGCCCAGTTCGACCGAATCGTCGAGGTTCTTGTACTCGCGCTGATCCCAGACTTTGACCGCTTTGCCTTGGCGCTTGCCGGCATCGCCGACCCGAATGCCTTCCGGGTTGAAGCCACCGGAGCCAAACGGGCTGGTGCCGCCGGTGCCGATCCACTTGTTGCCGCCGGCATGGCGTTCTTTCTGTTCTTCCAGGCGTTTCTTGAACTCTTCGATCAGCTTGTCCAGGCCACCCAGGGACTGGATCGCGGCCCGCTCTTCATCGGTCAGGGAACGCTCGAATTCCTTGCGCAGCCAGTCTTCCGGAATCAACGCCTGGAGGTGATCGTCGAGCTTTTCCAGGCCGTTGAAGTAGGCACCGAAGGCCCGGTCGAACTTGTCGAAATGCTTTTCGTCCTTCACCAGGATCGCCCGCGACAAGTAATAGAACTCGTCCATGTCGGCGAAGGTCACGCGCTGTTTCAGCGCGTTGATCAGGTCCAGCAGCTCACGTACCGAGACCGGCACCTTGGCGGCACGCATTTCATTGAACAGGTTGAGCAGCATGGCGATCGCCTCTCTCTATCGGGGCTTAGCGAGAGCCGCGACGGCTCATGAACGCCAGACGCTCAAGCAATTGCACGTCTTGTTCGTTCTTCACCAAGGCGCCGGCCAGTGGCGGAATGGCCTTGGTCGGATCGCGCTCGCGCAGTACCGCTTCACCGATGTTGTCGGCCATCAGTAATTTCAGCCAGTCCACCAATTCCGAGGTCGATGGCTTCTTCTTCAGTCCCGGCACCTTGCGCACGTCGAAGAACACGTCCAGCGCTTCGCTGACCAGGTCTTTCTTGATGTTCGGGTAATGCACGTCGACGATTCGCTGCATCGTGACGCGATCCGGGAAGGCGATGTAATGGAAGAAGCAGCGGCGCAGGAAGGCATCCGGCAGCTCTTTCTCGTTGTTGGAGGTAATGATGATGATCGGGCGCTTCTTGGCCTTGATGGTCTCGTCGATTTCGTAAACGTAGAACTCCATCTTGTCGAGTTCTTGCAGCAAGTCGTTGGGGAACTCGATGTCGGCCTTGTCGATTTCGTCGATCAGCAGAATCACCCGCTCTTCGGACTCGAAAGCCTCCCAGAGCTTGCCCTTTTTCAGGTAGTTGCGAACGTCGTGAACCTTCTCTGTGCCCAGTTGCGAGTCCCGCAGGCGGCTGACCGCGTCGTACTCGTACAGGCCTTGATGCGCCTTGGTGGTGGATTTGATGTGCCATGTGATCAACTTGGCGCCGAAGGACTCGGCCAGTTGCTCGGCGAGCATGGTCTTGCCGGTGCCTGGCTCGCCCTTGACCAGCAGTGGCCGTTCCAGGGTGATGGCGGCGTTGACCGCCAGCTTCAGGTCATCGGTGGCGACGTAGGCCTGGGTGCCTTCGAACTTCATCTGCTAATCCTCGAACGGTAAC
>LNAP01001697.1_pt1 | contig 23049 bp, 23 predicted proteins | sample 602601 | NCBI WGS metagenome assembly LNAP01 (sample SAMN02440304, study PRJNA202911) | soil metagenome | biome: Subtropical and temperate rainforests or woodlands; isolation source: soil samples (1 kg each in a 20% v/v slurry with milli Q water) were... ...
ACATTCAAAGGCCAGACTCGCTTCCGTTTGTGGGGGGTATCGAGCGAACCTGCAGAAATGTCCTTCGAAGAACTCACGATCTTTTGCCGAGCGTCAAAAATCAGACATGACCGCAGCTGGCGCGACGCCTGCGCAGCAGGTGGCGGGACTGCCATAGTTTTTGGCTCTAGCGCATGGTTGGGCTTCCGTGGTTTTCATCTGCATCTCCAGAAGCTCGTTATTCTCCAGAACAAACCGACTCGCATGAAATCAATATGGGCATGAGGAATTGGACCATTCGAACAATTTCCAATGCTGAAACTTTTCTCCTTCGCCGGGAAATCTTCATTCGCAAATATTGCTGAAAGTTTTTTATCATCCCGAGCTTTCTTTAAGTGCTCCCAGTAATCACGATTAGGCTGCCCTTTTTCGTATGGCGGATAAAGAGAATCGGCCAGTTTCTCCCAATCACTGTGATCTAAGGCATTATCGATAAATTCACAGGCGGCACTCAGAGTGGCGAACTCAACGGGTGCCTTCTCATCCCGCGAATAGGCTGAAGTAACAAATCCTGCGAAGGCGATGAGTATTAGAATATGGCGCATCTTATTTTGCCGAACGTTATCGGTCAGACATTGTCTGCAACGCCTAGTTCGGCTCTTTCATGTTTTAGTTTTGGAGGAATTGATATGTGAAATAAGCGTGTAGCGCGGAAAGAAGCGTGACCGGAACGAGGAGCCAGTGCTTCGTCTCAAGGCTAACATAAATCAAGAGGCACGTGAAAAGTGTGATGCCCAATATTGCACACAATAAGCTCGTGAAAGACCAGACGGCTAACATCACGTATCCGAAAATATTGCATGTGAGGACCAACTCTTTCACTGCGATAGAGCATCCGATGCTCGAACCGATAAATACGCAGATCGCAAATAACAACGCGCGCCCGATTAAGCTCTCGGCTACTTCCAAAAATAGACTTACGGGCCAGTGTTTCATTTTGCCGAACGTTTGAGGTCAGACACGAATCGCACTGGCACGTCAATGGGTTACGTCTCATCTTTTTGGGCTGACTCTGCTGCCGGAGGTGGCTGAGGGGTTTGTTCAATTATTTCCTCGAAAGTGTAAGTAACGGAATGCGGCTCATTTTTGGTGAGCTCGGCGGATGACATGTTTAGCCTCGTATAGGTAACAATTGAATCGTTGCTTATGCCTTCAAATATATTGGGGAAGTATTCTAGGGTTATGGTCTTCCCCTTTAGGCAGACGTCTCCGTTGGCGAAAGGAATAAAAATTTGGTAGGTGAATTTACCCCAAGTAATTATAAACGAATATTGAGGAACGTCGTCAACGCCTGGCTTTCGTTTCAGCAGAGCGTAAGTAATATGTGGAAACTGAGCCGGTCCGCCAACAAAGGTGTGAAGCGAGACAAATGAATTGGTTCCGATATTATCAGTTTCTTTGAGTAACCATGGGATTGTGGCGCTCAAATTATCTAATTCTGCTGGCGGCATGACGCTGATTGCCATCTTGATGAATGCTTTATAAGCAAGCCTCTTGATATGGGGTGGCCGTATTGCGGTAATGGTTAGTGTCTTGTTTGGGATATCCAGCTTAACGGCGTCATCCCCGATCATAGTAGTAATATCAAACTTCCCTTTGGCCGGGGCCGTAATCGAGGTCTGTCGGTCTGGCGACTTGTATGAGGGGATGCCCTTTTTCCCCTTAATTTGTGCTACCGTTCTCTGTATGCCTAGAAATTTGGACAGATGGTCTTCTATTGTTCTTCCAAAATATTCATTGCAGGAATCGCACTCGTCATCTGCAAATAGAAGCCTGTTTCCAAGCATTTCAGGGAATGCGTGGGCCTCTTTGGCAAAAGTAACCTCGGGCGAACTCAGCCCGCAGAATCGGCATGTGTTTTGGGCAATAGGCGGAACCTTTATCTTTGGTGGGCTTTCCAAGTGGCGGAACGCGATGATGTGGTATTTTTGGTCGTAGAAATCAATGCGTCGTTGTTTATGACTTACGGGGGTTTTTGCGGGACTGGTCATATTTGTAAATTTTTCGGTGGTTATTGCAGAGGGACATAATCCCTCCCTATTATAATAGGGAGGGATTATGTCCCTCTGTTGCTTATCTTGCTTGCTTGGCTCGAATTGTAGTTAGCTGCTCAATAGTAAGTGGCGGATTTCGCTTGTGCAGCATGGCGTGGCAATTCGGGCAAACGGGCACAAGGTCCTTGATAGGGTTTAATACATATTCCTTCCGGCGCATCGCCAATGGGCGTTTATGGTGAACATGGATAAAGTCCTTACCGGTCGGTCCATATTCATTCTCGAAATTCATTCCACACACGGCGCAATGGTAGCCAAATCGGGTGAGGCATGCTTTCCGCGCTTTGGGGTCGCGCTCGTATGCATTTACGGTAACTCGCTTCAAGGCACCCTCAACGTAGGTTTCTGCGTCGGGCACTTCATCGGGATAGACTTTATCTGGTGACACGGGAATCTGCTTCAGAGCCCCATCCAGTCGCCGTTTTGCTTCTGCCAAATCCTCTGCTGAAAATAATTGCCGGAATTCTGGACGTAGCACAATTGCCTCGACGGATAGCTCGTCTGCCCGGCCGCTGTCCACCAGAGCCTGAAAACCCTTATGGTTGTCGCCGCCCTTGCGTGGGGCTAGCATCTCCTTTGCTGTCTCGTAACCGCCCTTGTTTTTGACATCCCGGAGGTAATAGCGCCCCCAATAGCCAACCTCGCGTCCCGCCTGGTCAAATAGAGATAGCATTACTTGATGCAGTTTCGCTTTGGCTTCTTGAATTTCGGGAGGCTCGGCCAAATTTTTGAGATTACTTTGAGAGAAGTGCCTTAAGATGAAAGGCTCGCAGGCATCCGGGATCTCTGGCCAGTTCCGAGAGCGAACAATTTTTACCTTCGTCAGGTTTGCGTCATGTAGCTCCTGCTCCAAGTCACGTAATGACCCGGCCACCTGTTGGACCGTGCCCATGTCTAGCGGGATATAAGCAGGCGAATCCTTTTGCCCTGTATGAACGATATCGCCTGTGGCCCGGCCGATAAACATGCACTCCGTCTGATACGTAAAAAGTAGCAGCGTCCCTTTGTGAACCCCCTTCATCTTGCTCTTCGCTTCCGTGACGCCAAACCGACCCACTCTGGGGGAGGCCTTCAATGTCTTTTGGAAGTAGAGAAGAACGTCCTTACGTGAGGTCATTTCCTCGTCTGCTGGACTCAGTTTAATTACCTTCATTTAAGGCGTTATTTCGCAATAGCATTAGAAATAAATAGGTTACATATTAACACTTCAAAGCAATTTGAGTGATGAGATCACTAACATAGCTTATCATGCTAAGTCCTTAAGTTCGCCGCAATCGGTGGCGATTTGAAAAGTCAGCAGCTTCAAGACGGGGGAGGCGGTTTATATTTTTGAATTTGGGCTTAAGAAGCGGATAAGTGATGCCTCGTGATAATCTTGCATCGGCATCCAGCCACAAGTCATACGCTCTTTTGGCGATACCTTCGCCCAAGTTGCCGCCAGGGACCCCTCCGTCATGCAGCCCACTAATCATTCCCGCATAACTTTGGTTATACTGGCTAAAATCTACGGTTGGCCCCGATGAGCCGCTTGTATAGCATGCTAATATTGCACTATCTGAGGTATGCTCATCTGATGCAATTCCTACGAACAGGTAGTTTTGGCTATATTTTGGAGTTTCGTCTAGGACTAATACGTTATTTCTTTCGGGAAAAGCGGGCGTTTTTCGACCTTTAACCCAGGCAGTTAGCCGGAGCCTACCCTCAAATGTGAAATGCGACGCCGTGATTGGTGTTTGCGCAGCATAGTTAAAGTCCAAACCAACAGAGCTGAAAAAGCAGGCCCAGACGGCTTCAATTCTATCCGTAAACCAATTGCCGTTCCAGTAGAACTTTTCTGCTTGTGCTAAAAAAGCACGATAAATTTCCGTGAGGTATTCGTTCAGGCCACCAATTGAATGCCCCGTCTCTATTACCAGCGAAAAGGCCTCCCGGCCCGCGTTGGTTGTGTAAGGTGAAAAGACAGGTTCTCGGACAAGTAGCCTTGCGATATCGCTCGCGCTGCGTCTGAGGTATGCAGCTACCGCTCTTCCGGAGAATCGAGGGATAACCCTATGGTATTCCATGGCAGAGGCCTGGTTGTTTTCCCACCTCGGAGCAAACCTCTTTACTGATTTTCCTGCCATCAAACGGTGTTCAATATCTTTTAACCGAATACATCCATCATCAGTTTTTTTGTAAAACTGTTCGCCAATAAATAGGTATACTACACCGATACCTTGCTCGGCGTATCCGGCTAGCTTCTCATCGAACTTTGCCCACGAGTAATTGGCCCGTTGAATTTCAAAGGCTACATATTGCCCTTCTACACTCCATAGGACGTCTGCAACAAACCCACCGATTGGCACTTCAATGTCTGCATGTCCAATGCCTAAACGGTTGATTTCGTCACAGACGGCCAATTTAGCATTCTCATGATCTGGCGTCTCGGGCTCCCATGCGCAGTTGCTTTCGACCCTGTGGCGGAAGTGTGGACGGGATCTGATTTGCGGCGCTACCAGGGCCATTTCACCTCCGCAGACTTGGCATGTAAATGGGCCCTGTGTGCGTTCGGCGGACATCGCATATCGTGGAGTCCCTGTCCTGTCTTTCGCTTTGAATGACATTTTCCAGTCTTAGGTGTCGTGCTTACGGATTTTACTCAAATCGGATTGTGCAACTATGACCTTTCGGGGGAGCCGGCATGTGCTGGCAGTCTTACGCGGACAATAGCTTGGCGGCCCGCAGTTCTCGTATAAGCAGTGTCTTCCATGTGCCCTGTTCGTCCATGGGGACGTAAGCTATTCCGTCGAAATCGGACGGCGCTTCCAATCCAGGGTCGATTAATGCGCAAACGTTAGCTTGGCCCAAGTGAGATATGAAGTATCCGAGTTCAAGAATTACATTCTGCCGTGCTCTGGGTCTCAGTCCTTCAGGGTTAAGGCCTCCAACGTCGTCAGCGGACATTACGATTACGGCAAACGTAGCAAGTTCGGCCTCATCTATGAATTTAGTTAGGAGGTGCCGTCCCATATTGGGCTGATCGTGTAAGATTACGGGCTGAAGCCCTAAGCTGCTAAGCACTGCAGCGACTGCGGCTTTTTGGGAATCGTTCCGGCCATGAACAACGAATACACGTGCAGGATTGGGCATAGCGGGAGGTTGTTGAATTGGTGGGGCAACTACCGGTTGACCTTGGTGTTCAGGCGCAACTGCTGGGGGTGAAGATTCTGCGGCGGGGGTGGTGGTTTGAGCTTTAGTTACGAGATACGCACTGAACAGGTCTTGTTCTGCCGTTACTGCGGATGGATTATCCAGTGCGTATTGGATGATTTGCAGGGCGCGGTCCTTTCTGGAGCCAACTCGTTCTTTTGGCATCCCGACAACTCCAGCTTCAATTAACAACTCGTCTAAGTCTGTGTGCGACCATTCTGCAATAATGCCTTTTGCGGACATCAGAGCACTTCGGGTTGTTATGGGTAATGTCTTGTTATGAAATTGCTCATTGATATTGGCCGGTAGGCCTGGAATCAATCCCGCAGTCTCTACAAATAGATCACGATCCTTGATTGACCAATGGTTGCGGTTAAATTCAAATTGATCGATTGCTAAAGCATTCCGCGCTTTCCAGATAATTTCATTAGTGATTGGCCCTGAAATCGCCACTACGCGCACTGAGACTTCGCTTGGTGTCGCGGTTAGGATTTGTATTTTTGCTAATATCGCAGTTTCATCAGCTCGGCCCTCATTCATCACTATGCATGGCCACGATTGAATATGCTCAATTGCTTGCTTGGATAGTGACTTTAGTTGAGATTTAATGGTGTCGTCTGTTGCCTCCAAGAAGCGTCCGCGCTCCATTGAAAAGCTCAATGTTTCACCGGCCACAAATGTGCTAGATACAATTAAATTATACATTAAAGATTGGTTATGGAGGATGTTTTTACCTAAAATCGATTGTGCGCTACTGCCTTTTTGAGGGACGGATAAACCCTTCGCGCTGAGTTTTGCTGATAATCGCTTCTTTGCTTCTATTAATTTTTTGCTCGATTTCGCGGACTGGTGCGTCAGAAGCCACTAGTCGTTCCAGCTCTTTGATTTCAGCGCGGGACCATATAGGGGAACCTATTTCTTTTGTCATATAATTAAATCAGAAAGGGTTCAGCTCATCCACTTCTTGCGTGGGGTATCTGTATTTCATTAAAACTCTCGGACGCGGATTCAAGACTAAGAGAATTTCGTTTTTTGTAGTATCGGGTTCAATCCATCCCACGCCTACTTGATAAAATTTACCTCGGAGGGCACTGAGTCCTTTGGGTCTGTCTTTTACTTCAATGAGGGCGTCTGGCGAAACACGATATCGGGCTGTTATTTCAGGAGTTTCCCCCTTATTAGGTTTCTTGCGTAATACATCCACATAATAAGAAAGAGGTGGGTAGTTACCGCCGGAGACGTATTCTTTTTTATAATACGCGAGTATGTTTGACTGGATGCCAAACAGGATATCCTCGGCGAATTCTTTGGAGATAGCGGGCATCTTATTTCATTTTTGATCGTCCGGGATGCCGTAACGCCACGCCTTTGATACTATTTTATGTAGCTTTCCGCATTTTACGCATGTGAAGTCCAAGCCAACTTCTATCCTTCTATTTTCCACAGGATTGGGCTCCTTGCACTCTACACAGTCGAAATATATGACATCCAGAACGAAGTTAAATCCGCCTTCCTTGGGTTCCGCATAGTATTCCGCACCACATTGCGGATTTAGGCACTTTTTTTTTTAGTAGTTTCCGTCCGTCTTTTGTTGGCGGTCACGGTCTTTTCACACTTCACGCATGAGAAATTATAAACTTCGGCAAGAGACACGCCCAATATTTTTGACGAGGCTGCCCGTTCGACTTCCGCGATAACGATATGAAGATATTCCAGTATCTCAGCGGTGGTCGGGTTGCTTTTTTTGAAAGAATTGGGGAAATGTAAATAGCTGCCAATTTTATTGTAATGTTTTTTTAGCCATTTTAAGCCTAGCGATTGATGGCTTCCCATGCAGTGCATCTTATCGGGGCGCTGTCCGAATGTAGTTTCTTCGCCGACATAGAGCAAAAATGATTCATCTGCGTATTCATCATATTCGAGCAACATTTTGACTGCTTGTGGAGGTTGCCAAGTCGCAAGCTCATCCTCGGGTATATTCTTGGCATAAGAACGAAGTTTTTCATACGTTATGGCCTCCATTGCCATGCGTATCTCTAGAGCGGCATATCGAATGTCATCTGTTTTGCCGCGACCAAGTAGCTCTTTAGCGCGTTTAAGGCAGTCTAGTTTGTTCATCCGTTGGTTAAGCCCATTATGATGGGAGTTGGGGCACAATACGAATGCGTTGACAGCTTCGCCCCGTCACTTCCCGCTGGGATGCAATTGGATGTCCACTCAGGGGCAAGCAAATGCGGACGATTGAGGCTGTTTTCCGAGCCGCCCTCATCACGTTTCACAACAGGGACATAATCCCGCCTCCCCTTTAAGGGAGGCGGGATTATGTCCCTGTTGATGCGTCAGATTAGTTCTCGTTTTGATTTTCCGTCCGAGCGTGCTATCTGATGAGTGTCCGGGTGGTAACCAAGCCCGATTTTCCGCAACAATGGCACGTCCGCACATCACCGACCTCCGTAAGCTCAGAAAACTCAGCCAAGCAGCCCTCGCCAAAGCCGTAGGGCTTACCTCCTCCGAAATCTCCCGCATCGAGTGCGGTTATCGCGACCTGACTGAAGCGGAGGCTGTCGCCATCGCCAAAGCACTGGACGTAATGCCGGGGAAGATTGATGAGCGTCTACTGAAGCCGCTGGCGCCAGTGGGCATGGCTGCCTCCACCGACGTCGGCTCTGTGCCGAAGCCCGTTTTACCATCGGGTAGCCTTGTGGACGACCCTACCAATTTCCGCGAGTTGCCAGATATGGCCGTTTTGGAGCGTGGGGGACTGAGTGAGTCGGATTACCGTCAACGCCTCACCGATATGCTCAAGCGGGCAAACCAGGTGCTGCACACCTCCCGCGTGCCGGCAGCGACATGGCGGGCGTGGAGGGAATTTGAACGGCTGGGACAGGAGCGGTTGCGGGGATGAAGATCCGCAGTGCGGCAGTGGATGCATTTGAGGCATTTCGAACAGCGCTGAGGCACTGCTTTTGAGTTATTCCATCGGTCCCCGCGTCCGCGATATTTTGCCCAAGCAGCAACCAAGTGACTACTGCGAGGCAGAGGCTATGACCTGAGGTTGTCAGACGGGTGGGCAGGAGCGGGTTGAGATCCTCTTGGTGTCACTGATGGAATCGCGCACTTTTTATCGCCCACGCATCCTTACCGTTGACGACTTTGAGGAATAATTTGAAATCGAATTACATCTGCCAATTTTAAGAATTAACCCCATTTCCATGCCGTCTGATTCCTCTTTGCCCATCCCGGCAACATCCTCGCACATTTCCAGGCCAATTTCCCGTGCGCCTGATATTCTCGACCCAATCAATCTTTCGCCTGAACAGTGGCTTGATAAGGTAGGTTGGCCATTTTCTGTTCTTCACCTTGAAGACATCTGTAAAGGCAGTTTATTCGACATCCTTCTTTCTATTATCAAAGGGCCGGACGACGTAGAGCATGCTCGGTATTTATTCAAAGACCCTCAGCAGGTCATTTACCAGAAACTCTCGCGGCACGACTGGCTGAAGGAATTATCCGAAATCATCACCCAGCGCTATCGGCCAGACCCGAAGGCCACGGCCTACGATGAAAAAGGTGAGTTTGTCCATCGATTGAGTCAAATCCTCACCCTGTGCTACGGTCAGCCCCTGCATGAAATTCCCGCGAGGAATGGCTCTACCCAAGTTCTAAACACCGTGCATTTTGGGGCGCTTTTTGCCCGTGCCTGCTCCTTGGAATTCGATGAATCAATCGGTTGCTTCTTCCACTATAACGAGAAAAAGGGAGCCTGGCAACCGCTTTCCGACCATCGTGTTCGGCAGATTCTTATTAATTTTCTAGTGCCCTACATGCACCGCCGGCCTCTCCTCTATTCGGGGTCGCCGATGTTTCTCGATACTATCATCAGTCAGGCGAAGGCGACCACGTTGCATGACCCGTTTAAGCCGGAGGGCTATATGTTTGGAACGTCCAACAAGACTCTCTGGTTAAAGCCGCCAAAGGAGAAGGCGCAGACGCCCGATGTCGAGGAGTGCGACAACCACCAAGGCTACAAGATACGCAATGCCATCCCCATTGCTTACGATAAGAAAAACACCGGATGCACCGCGTTTCACACGATGTTGAAAAACATCATGGAGCCACATGATATTAAGATGCTTCAATATTGGTGCGGCATGGCTATTCTTGGGCACAATTTTCACCACAAGATATTGATTCTCCAAGGTAAGGGCGGTTCAGGGAAGTCTACGCTTGCCAATATTATTGAACGCATGGTTGGCGAGGATAACATCGCCACCCTTATTACGCAACGACTTGCCGACCGCTTTGAGTTAAGTGAGTTTTTCGGGAAAACCCTCTTGGTCGGCAAAGACGTGCCGGATGATTTTCTTTCATGTAAGGCTGCTCCCATCCTCAAGTCGCTTTCGGGTGACTCTAACTTGAAGGCTGAAGTCAAGAATGTGCAGGCGCGGGTGCGCTTGGGCGGGCCATTTAATGTTTTGGTCGTGAGTAATCCTCACCTTTATGTGAATATGCAGGACGATTTGACTGCGTGGACACGTCGCCTGTGGGTCATCCCTGTTAACAAAAAGAAAGAAACGGTGGAACTATCAGAATACGATAAAAAGCTCACCGAGAGTGAGGGTGCGGGCATTTTATATTGGATGCTTTTGGGTGCAAAGGATGTCTTGGCCAGTTTGAAGCAGGGCATCCAATTCGGGATGAATGATACCCAGCGTTCCAATGCACACTCATTCCTTGTGCGCCCCGATGAACTTCTTGATTTCACCAATACCTGTATTGAGGCCAAGCCCAATGGTATTGTTACCAGTGAGGAGCTTTACGAAGCGTATAGCTCATTTGTTGCGCGGAAAGGAAAAGACCCGGTTGCGTCAACGGTCTTTCAGAAGCGCATCGTTAAGCACTTATTGGCGATTCCCGGAGTCACGAAACCAAGCACGATAGTGACCAAAAATGGCGGCAACCCTGTGCGTGGCTACAAAGGGCTACAGATAAAGCCCTCGTCCATCAGTGCTGACTAATTTCAAAACATATCTATGTCGATACGTTGATTGCGGGTATCTATGCATTGTTTTATATTTGCCGGATGCGCAGTGCTTTTTCCTGGTGTTTCAGTTAAATGGATTACCTCGCCGCAGACAATGCCGAGTGTATGTATCAAATTGGTGTAAGTTAACGCACGAACTTGCGGTTTTTCATTTTTGAGATGATGGCGGAGCCAGTCTAGCAAACAATTAATTAGGGCATATTCACGAAGGTAATCCCTCGACACCGTTAATTCTAGCGCGTGCTGAATTGAATGCACAAAGGTGAAAAAAACTCTAATATGGAACTCGGCATCAACTTCGCTCCAATGACTAAAAATTAAACAAATTTCTTCTTTTTTCAGGGATGAAATTTCACTCATCGCATAATCAATTCGGTCAATGAAAATCTCGCCTGGAGTTAATATGATTATCTGATTGGTATTTAATGAACTTGCATTTTCCTTTGGGTGATCTGCGAAATTTACTAATGTGGCCAGCCAAGTTGCATCAATTTTCCCCGGCCTTCTGGCCTCTTTCTGTAGCAAGGCCAACTTATCTTCTGAAATGGCGCAATATCTACTGCTTGCTACATGATTAAATGCGCAAAAAATCGACGCGTCGTCATTGCCAAAATATTTCCGCGCCGTTTCTGCAATTTCATGAAAGTAGTAATCCCTACATCCTCCGTCGTTGCAATTCCTAGTGCATAAGTCACTTACAATAGGTAGCCCTAGGCGGGCAATTGCGACAATTCTTCCTCGCAACTCATGATAAACCCCATGGGGAATCCCGGGGGAGTCAAAACTATATGTATCCGACCAATCGTCACATTGGCATAGGTATCTCACGACGATTTCTAGTAATGTTTTAGCCGTCCAGTTTCCGCAAAAATAACGAACATTGGGGTCGGTAAGTTTCTCCCATTGCTCTGGAGAAGCCGCGATTAGCTGGCCTGCTTCCCAAAATGTCATGTTGCCGGTGAAAAAACTTGGTGGAAATTCTTCTGGGGCTGCTTCCATTGAAGTTGAGTATTGAGTTTAGCTTTGGCTTGTTATTGCCTAGGTTAATACAGCTGCCGGTCACGATGTTGGCAAGTAAATGCGGCACGCGGAGAATGTTTAGTTATTTTATTATTTCACGAAATTGTGACTACGGGTGATATGCTTATAAAATTACGGTGTCCGCTTGGCGGGCATTGCTTAAGTTATAGAGCGGATGGGGTATAGGCGGTTTCGTGGGCGTTTATAAGGATGCAATCACGCATTTCCCGTTTCGTATCTCTAAAGTGAAGAGGCCGGTGCGTATAAATTCTTCAATGAATGTGCCGCCAATCGTTATGACGCTTGTGCATGCCTGCTCAATGAAGACGCGGTTGCCATCGACCACCATATTGACGGCCCAGTATGAGTTGGGGCGTTGAAACTTTGTGTGGTTGGCGTCAGAACCGGCTCGGGCGACGAAGCCGTTACGTGTAAGGATGAAAACGGCATAGTTTATCGAGAGACTGGTTTGCTGGCAGGGGATGGTGGTTGGGGTGGAGTGCATATGTTTTATTTTTGAAGGAGCTGATTTTCGGCTCTTATTTTTATGTTTTGGGAGTGCGGAGTTTTTTGCTCCATCGTCGCACGCTTTTGCGGCATCCCAGCCTCAAAGACAGAACAGGGACATAATCCCGCCTCCCCTAAAGGGGAGGCGGGATTATGTCCCTGCATGTTCTTCGGCCGTTCGCGGGTTATTCTGAGCTATCAGTGCCTGGGGCCCGGCTGACTAATCTGCTGAACTCCTCCTGCCTCATACGATGTAAACACAGCCACAATGTCTTCATTGGATAAATGAGGTGCGATGCATCTCCAGACTTCCTCCAGTGGCGATTCGAAATCTGCGTCTATTGCCCCTTGTATGGATGGCTCAAAAAGCCCGTCCTGAACCAAATCTTTGAAAAAGGGTTCATCGTGGGCGGAGGGGATTCCGCCTTCTGTATGGTTTTCGATACGCACATCGGCATAAAAAGCGGTCACTGCGATAATCCATCCTTTGTCGGGATGTATGTAGCGAACGACTCGTCCGCTGTTCGCGTGGCTTTCATCGCAAATAAAGCCATGCTTCCTCAAAATACGTGATGCGAAGTAGGTGTATGCGGCTATACGGCAAGAGTTATCTCTGCTGCAGATTGATATAGTTTTTTTGTTCATGTGATTTAATTATGGGACGCGACCTTACGGCCCTAATTTTTTGTTTTAGGAGGATTAGATACCCGTCGCTTCGCTACTCCCCACCACTTGACCCTTGGCTGACGCCAGCCCCCTTCGCCGAGTTGCGAGACGGGGGGCTTCAGATGGCGGTGGATACTGTGGCAGACGTCCCAAATTGCCTTGGTGCTCCCGCGTCCGCTCCCGCACGCTGCGGCAATTCGTGACGACTGCCTGACCTGTTTTCGTTGCTCCGGCCGCACGAATCCTTCGGTCCCGTTCTTCGCTACGCTACGCCCGTGCCGCAGGCATCGTTTGGCCTACGCGATGATGGTTCAATCCAGCCTACGCCTTCGGCTCCGGCCAAGGCCGACACTGCCTTTCCCCGCTCAAAGCGTGGAAGAAATTATACCATCCCCCTAACTGGACGCGTAAAGGCCATGCACAGTGACGTTGCGGGAACAGGCGGAACCTTTTCGACGACCGACCGCTATTCCACCTGTTGTCCTCACGTCAGCCTTGACTCGGCCAGCGGGTGACCATCGGAGAGCTATAAAGCTCGCCGCTTTGGGCAGGGAAACGCAGGTCGCCCCATCACGGGCAGACCGGAAACACAAAAATACCTATGAAAAACACAGCTGCCCCTACTTCTCTGCGCATCTATGTTGCCTGTCTTGCCTCTTATAACGCCGATATTCTCGACGGCTGCTGGATTGATGCCGACCAAGATGCCGACGCGATTCAGGCGGAGGTTCAGACCATGCTTGCGGGTTCACCCGTGCCTGATGCCGAGGAGTGGGCAATTCACGATTACGAGGGCTTTGGAGGTGTTCGCCTGTCTGAATCCGAGAGCTTCGAGACCGTCGGCCAGATTGCTGCTTTCATTGAAAGACACGAGAAAGTGGGTCTTGCGGTCTTGGGGCACTACTCGGGCGATCTCGAGGATGCCGAGCGGGCTTTGCAGGACTACATCGGCACTTATGCCAGTCTGGCGGATTACGCCGAAAGCACGATGGATGGCGTGGAGATTCCCGCGTCAGTTGCTCCTTACGTCGATTACGAGGGGATGGGGCGAGACATGGAAATGAACGGGCACATCTTTACCGTCGAACTGGGGCACGATGAGGTTCTGGTGTTCTTGAACCACTGAGAGGGCAGTGCGGGCAACTTTGACGTTTTTGTATCCATTAAAGGGATACAAATTGAAGCGAGCAATCAGAGGGGGCTTGAGGCGTAAATTACTCGCCCTGCTTTTTCGGACGCGGGGCCTCTTTTCTTACCTTCACATTGACCAAATCGTTCGCCGTCACACCCAAAACGTAGGCAAGTCGCACAAGCTCGGTGTCACGAACGACACGTGTCCCGCCCTCGATTTTTGCAATCGTGTCACGCTCGATGTCCCATCCAGCGAGTTGGCACCGCACCGCAAGTTCGGGCTGCGAAAGTCCCATGCGCGAGCGAATGCGTCGAACCATGTCCCCAGAGATATTGAGCGGTGTTTCTGGCACGTGCCCATAATTACAGATTCTACCTCTTAAACCGTGCTGGTTCGAGCACGTTTTTTCTTGCCGAATGCCGTTTGACACTCCATCACCTTCCACCTCACCAGCTCTGCAAACGATCTAATAGGATCAATTTATGAAATTACCCGCTATCGCCCTGACCATCCTAACTGCTTCCACAGCGCTCGCCCAAAACCTCTATCTTGACCCGAACGGAGCGACCGCAGGCGCGGGACTCATGACTTCCCTTGAGTGGGATGATGCCATTTGGAGCACGTCCAGTGCGGGCACCAGCTCCACTGGCAACTGGACGGCCGGAGCCATTGCGAATATCTCCGCCGGATCTGGCGAGATCGGCACGCGTATTCTCAACCTTGCGACCAATGTTCAGATTTCCGGCCTGGTTGCGCAAAACGAAGCTGTCACCGTTAACTCGACCGGCGGTAGCCTGACCAACAGTGGTGGCTTGGCGATTTCGGGCACCAACCTGATTCAAATTAACGCGGACATTAACGTCGGCACGAACTCACTTACCTACAGCGGTAACACGACGCTTACCCTTGGTGGTAACAACACCCTTGCGAACCTCGTCGTCAATTCCGGCACGGTGGAGGTTGGACAGGCTTCGGCCGCAGCATTCGGAACCGGCCGAGTCACCATCAACGGCGGTTTTGTGAATTTCCAGCAGGCCAATGTGACCGCCAGCGTCATCACCGGCAGCGTTACCCGTGACCACGTCGGACAGGCGCAGAATTACACGGGCACCGTAGTTACGGGGGCGAACACGCTACAGGGTGCAGTTGGTAGCGATCCGGTTCGCAATGGTGCGTTTCGTGCCGCCAGCATCGTCCTTTCTGATACCGCAGGCCGTCTTGAATACGGCACGTCTGGCAACGTGACCATTGATGCTGGCACGCTGCAGATGCAGCCCATCAATTCGCAATTCGCCGTTAATTTCGGAGACGTCACCAATAACAACGGCAGCATCTTGGTTCACACTTCTGGACAGGTGAATACCTTCAATGTGAATGGTGACCTTTTCCTGAACGAGGGTAACTTTACAGCCTTTGAAGCTGAATCGGCCACCGATGGTATGAGCACGGTCGAAATGCTCCTCTCTGGTGGAGAGTCGTCTTTTCTTAACGTGAGCGGAACTGCGTTTCTCGGCGGCGAACTTGTCGTCCTGTCGGCTGGTTATTTTGACCAAGTTGAGGGCGTATCCTTCAACCTGATTGATGCAGGTAGTATCGTGGGAACCTTCTCCAGTATCTCCCTGCCAACCCTCTTCAGCGAGTTTACGTGGGATACCTCCCAGCTTTACACCACCGGCGAAATTTCAATCTCTGCCGTCCCCGAGCCTGCGTCGTTCGCCGCACTTGCCGGCATGTTCTCCTTCTCGCTCGCCTACATGCGCCGTCGTAAGCGCGTTTAATTAATAAAGCCCCGTCGCCTTTGATGCCATGCACGCCACCGCCGTATATTACCCCAGCAGGTCAATGAAAGATAAGCTCCTAGTTGCCGGTGGCTACTTGCTTTATTACGCGTGCATCTGGGCGCCGCTGTTTGGAATCAGCTGGGTTCTGCAGCGGTTTGTGGATGACCCCGTGTTGAAGACTATCTTCGACGTTCTGTATTACGCCGGTTATCCCATCTACGCCGCCGTTCTCATCCCGCTTGGACTGATCTACCTGGCAGGCATCGGCGTATTTTGGGTAGTCGGTAAAACCGCGCCTTACAGTCTCTACGTTTTCGCTTTCTCGCCGGCCGTCATCCTCTTCATCTGGTTCAAGAATCGCTACATTACGACGAAGGAATCCGCCGAGGAGAAGCGCCGCCGCGACTTGGAGGCACTCAAGAAGCACAAGCCGTTCAATCCTTTTGACGACGATACGAAGCTGTAGCCGGACGCAGCGTTTAGCGTTCCATCGCTGGCGTCTGTTCCTTCAGGTTTTCGTCTCCGGTGCGTTGCCCGTTGGTTCTCTTCTGCATGATTCGTGGTATCATTGCGGGAGCGTTCCGGTAAGCCTTCGCAGCCTTGGCCAAGATGGAATCCGGATGGACGGTGATGGTCGGCTCTATTTCTGCCGCCACATCGAGCAGTAGCAGGTAATAAGGTTCGGCGATGTCGGAGCGGTTTTTGATAACCGGGTATGGACAAGCGCCGGCCACTCCTGTCCCGACCAGGTTGCGGATGCGGCGGAGAATCGCAGCCGTGAGCCTGGGCGTCAGAAGACATGCATGAATGGCGTCGGCCGTTGCCTTATCAGGGTGCATCAGGAGTGACTGGGGCAGGCTCATGGTCAGACTGAGTAAGTCCCTCACGGCCTTCATGACGATGTCATCAATGATTTGGTGGTCGGTGTTTTTGACAGCAATGAATGGTGGCAAGGTCGGGCCGACTTGGGAGAAGAAGTCTTCCCATGCCTTCACGCGTCGTCCCGCATTTTCTTGATTAATGAAGTCGATGGATTCGCGCTGTAAAAGCCTGTCTAGTTTTCTTTGGATATTTTGCATAGTGGATATAGTATATCAAATCCATCATGTGCTCGCAAATGTGACGAGGTGGGTAGCAGGGAAACCGAGAGCCGATTAGAGGACCGGAAAAAGGCCCGTGGTTAGTGTGACTGCGTGAGCAGGTTCGGTTGCTACTCAGTGCCGGAAAATACTCTGCGTAAAGCGATGATATGAATTCGTGAGTAGCAGGGAAACCGAGAGTCGATTGAAGAGGAGCGAAAAACCTGCTGATTAGTGTGACCGAATGGCTAGGTGGGGTGGATACTCAGGGAATTATTTATTCAAAAACTCTTACATAAATGCTCTCGCGTGACTATAATAGTAGCAAAACCAGTGAGTAAGAGAAGGGGGTATAGCAAGGTGTGACCGCGTCCCGCGGTCGCCTTGCGAGTCGCTTTGTCGGCCTCCGGCCTCTGTCGCTGTTTTACTATCCTCTATGCATACCCCCGAATCCACTCCACAAACTCCGTCCTCACCCGATGTGAAATCATTAATCCCTGCGCTCGAAAAACTCACGCCCGAGCAGTTCGAGACTATTCGCAAGCAGGTCTCGACGCTCGTTATCCGCCAAGGCACCACGGCCACGGAGCGCTTCCAGTTTTTTATGACGAAAGCCGAGGCGGATGCCATTCGCGCTATTTCAAAGCGTGAAAAGATACATGCCGCCAAGCTCTTCCGCTACTACCTCCGGTGTGTTCATCCTGAACTTGCGACACTAACGGCGAGGATGAAAAAGGCGCTCACTGACCAGCAGAAGCTGATCTCCGCGCTCATCGCCGACGAGCGTATCGATATGACGCAACTCGCGAAGGCGTTGGCTGACTTGGAGGCGAAAACGGGCGAGTTGATGAAGATTATGGAAGAGCGGAGGTAGGTCATTTGGAGGCCATTCTTTGATTTCATATAATACCGATATGAAATTCAAAGAAGTCCGCATCCCATCCAAAGACCTGGCCCGCATTTACAATTACATCCGTCGAGAGTCAGCCGACCACCAAATCATCACGTCAAATATCCTGTCCGACGATCATATGGCCGAACTCGGCCGCGTTGCCGCTCTCCGTCCCGACTGCCCCTCGGCATATCTCCACTGGGTTTTGGCATTTCCGCAAGCCGATGTTCCCAAGCTGGCGCCGGAGCTAATTTCAAAAGTGTGGAAACGCTTTTTCACGCTCCTGGAGGTGCCGGCTACGTGTAAATATGTCGTCGCTACCCACGGGGCTGACATGCAGCACTCACATGCTCTTATATCGAGGGTCGGCACGGATGCGAATATCTGGTTGGCTCGATTTACGGTGCGTAAAGGAATCAAAGCCACGGAAGCCTTGGAGAAGGAGTTTGGCTTAACTGTTACGCCAACTCTAAGCTATGACGCGCCGTCAGTTCGTAAGCCAATTTTTAATAAAAATGAATACGAACAAAAGAGCCGAACGCACCTGCCAGTTCGTAAAGAAGTTATAGTATCAATTATAGAAGAGTCTATAAAACGCTCAGAAGGGGCCTTCCTTTTGTTTATGCGGGCCTGTGAATCACAGGGGCTATGTGCGCATGTAATAGAGCGAGCAAATGACTCCAATGGCATTTCTTTTGCGTTTGAGGGCGTGTCGTATAAAGGTAGTCAAATAGCCAAAGGGTATAGCTACACGAACCTGACGAAAACGTTGGCGGCGGTGGCCAGGGGCGAGGCGGACGTGCAGGCTCCAGAGAGGAAAGCACCAGAGTATCAAATTCAAGATGTGAAGGCCTTGGCTGAAACCAGTGCGTTACCTGCCTCTGCTCCTCAAGTGCAACGGACAGAGGCGGAATTACACAAGCGTGGGCTGCTTGAACGACTGGATAAACTGCGGAAGGATTGCCCGAGGGAGCTGGAATTTGCCGTAACCTTGCTGTTTTTCATCATCGGTGCACGACTCTACGTGCCGAGGTATTATTTCATGCTACGCCAGCAGGTCAGGTGGCTGGAGGAGGAGAGTCGGGAAATCAAAGCGGAGAAGGCGAAAAAATTGGAGATAATGCAGCGGGAGTGGGTGCGATAACGCGGGCTATGGTGTTCGTCATGCGCCCGACATCACTCACAAACAGACAGGGACATAATACCCTCCCTATTTCTAATAGGGAGGGTATTATGTCCCTGCTGTGGGCTAAGGTGTGCGCTTTAGTAACTTCCGGGCGAATTATTATTCGCTACGGCGTGTAAAAAACAAGACAAGGGTGGAATTTGATGGTAGTTCCTGCCGGCCTTTTGGCGCATGCGATGCAGCAAATTGCTCGAAAGTAAGTTTACCTGCTGTTGGCTTGACGATAATTCAGGGAAGAAGGTTCGCGAATTACCGTGTCAGGACATTTCAGGTTCATCATTGGTCGTATCAATTGAGCGAACGGCCTGTTTTTGTAGCTCCGCTGGCAGGCGAAGAGTTTTATGTTCCTTCGTATAATAGTCGCCGATGGTATACTCGGATCGGTTAAGTCTTTCCTCGATCATTGAGGTCGTGTATATAATTTGATAAGGCTTCTCCGCGCTATCTGCTTTGTCGCAGATAATTCGTTGAAATGCCTGGCTGCGTTCTTCCTCCATACCGGCATCTTCCATGTTGTCGCAGAGGAGGAATCGGGGATATCGGAACTCCGCATCTTGACAGGAGGCAAATAAGATACTGAAGACTATTGCATTCTTCAGGAACGCATTGGAGCTGGCGGAGTAATTCTGCTTACCATTCAGGTAATAAATATTTTTTTGAAATGAGAGGTCGATGGACTCAACATTTTCGAATTCATGCTGGCGGTCCAAGTCTTTACTTAAAATATCACGTGCATGCAGCTTGATTAAGCTCATGACTTCCTTCATCTTGCTGAACTGACCATGCTTAATTTTATTAAGCTCATTTTCGGACTGCATGATGAACTCATCAAGTTGGCCTTTGCGTTTTTGTGAGTTTGCTAAATTTGCAACATACTCAAGCAATTGACCTAGATACTTGAGTTCTGCTTCAAGGGTGCCTTTTTGATGATAGAATTCATCAAGTTTACTATCCCTTGTGCTTTTGACTGAATTCAACAATTGCTGATACAGTCGAGTGTCGATCTCGTAATTGGATGCTACGGGCGCGCGCTCCCCATAAAGTTTTTCAATTTCTCTTTGTCTTAAAACCTGCAGGCGCTCCGATTCCTTGATCTGAAAGGCGAGTTCGTCGCGCATTTTGACCATGGATGACATGCCGAAATCTCCCGGAATCTTCCTTCCGCTTAGCTGGCAGGCCATCTCGCCGTCAATATCCTTCACTGCGATATTACAAAGCGGACAATTTGGGGCTTCCCCAAGGGACTGTTTTGTTAGAAGCGAGTCATTGATCGCCCTATGCTTCTGGATCAGGCTCTTTATGAAAGAGTCTGAATCCTGCATCTCCAAACTCAGCGATGAAATTTTGTTATTAATCTGGGCGAGTTCCTGGCGGAGGCTCAATACTTTATCGTAAGCTACTTGTATTTTAGTGTCGGAGGTGTCCTTCCCGGCACGGCCAGTTTCTTGAATTTTGGCTATTTGCTCATCAATCTTAAGTAACTCGCCATTTATTTTTTCGCTTCGCTTGGCCAGCTTTACGGAATCAAGGCCTCCGCCGACCTCAAGCAGGAGATCCGTATTGTATTTTATTTGGTCCTTGATGTCTTTGAGCTGGGCCCGCAAATCCTGTAAATATAGCTCTAATTCATAAACACGGTCATTGTAGACGCCGAATAGAAGATCGGCAACCATCTGGCGCTTAAGGGGAGAGTCCCAATCCTCCTCCTTCATTAAGGATGTTGTGCGGGAAATTTGGTCGATATAGGCGAGGCGGAGAATCTGATGAACAGTAATATTCCCTTCTTTGTCGGATTTAACCGCCGGTATGCCTAACAGGCGAAACAAGACTGCGCTAAATGACTCACTGCCTTCGCCGGGGACATATGAGTGAGTTCTCCAACCATCAAATCTATGCTTGGCCGATTCTTCGATAGGCCCGTAGAAAATTGAAATAGGGGTGCGTGGCTGATTATTTCTAACGCGATGTAAGGTTAGGATCGCTCCATTAATTTCGACTTCAGCGTATATATCCGTGCATAGTTCCGCAGCCGACTTCCATACTGCGACCTCGCCGCCGAGCACATAGAAGATGAAGTCCAGAATACTGGACTTGCCTGAGCTATTGTGGCCACGAATGATGTTTACACCGACGTGGAAATTCTCGTCGTAAACAATGCTGGAGTGGGCTCGGACAATTAGTCTTTTAACTACCAGATAAGGTCGGGGATTTTCGATCATTCTTGTATGGCAGTAGTTTAGTTCGGTCCTTAAGTCCCTTTTCGTTATGTAAGGGATACATTGCTAAATCGTTAACCAGGAAATCAATAATTGTTGAGGCTTCTGTCCTTGCCTCCACTAGCCGCTCGGCGAGTCCATCAGGTAGGTTCGATGAGTTTATATGAATCAATTCATCGCCTTCGTCTGATCTGTCTATTTTGACAATTTCGTGAGCTTTTAGATAATCGATTGCGCCGTAAAACACTGGGCCTGTTTTGTAGAAAACTCGCGATGGATTCACTATTTCTTCGTATTGGAAAACTTGACCAAATTCGCTTCTGAGCATGCGCCATTCCGGATGGGAAATTGAAGGCAGCTCGCGGGGGAACATGTAATAAAAATCTAGGATACGCAGTTTTTCGGGCTCAATCTTGTGCCCACCCAAGGCCCTCAAGAGAACCATTATGCGAAATGCTGCGTGATTTAAATCAAATGCGTAATGATAAATAATCACGTCATTTACTCCATTTCAAAAGACATTTTCCGGTGAGAAAGTAGAGCATCCCGTCAAGATCGCGATCAGTGAAATCAAGATCATTTAGGCCCAGCTCATTCTTAATCGGATCAATGACATGGATTTTTACAAAATGTAATTTCTCGTGATCGGCCATTTTGTCTACTTTGGGAGTGAAGACTGCGTGGAATTTACTTTCGATTGCACTGAGTAGATATACATGAACTTTTTGGGCTGTATCGGACAATTGATGCTTCTGGAGCTTTTTCCAATATCGCTCCTTGGCCCGCTCCGCCGATTCGAGCTGATCACTAATGCCGCCGCTCTCTAGTTTTCCGGCCAGTCCAATTACAACGTCGTCTCTTGTTACATATTCCTCTAGGGATTCATCTGACCAAGTTCCGCAGCCGACGACCCCTTTATCCTTTTCCGTCTTGAGCAGCTCATACAGTTTTCGTAGATAAAGGCTTTCGTGAGGGGTTCCATCTACCTCATAGGTCGTGATATTGTTATCGCGTGCGGCAATAGGACCGCCCCCTGAGTTGTTGCCTTTAATCTTTATAGACACGGTCACTTGTTATCGCGTCCGGCAATTGAGCCACCACCGGTGCTATTCCCTGAAATCGTGACGTTGCCCATATTCCCCTTCTTTTTGGTTTTGGTAACGCGCAACGTGATCAAGCTGCCTGCGGTGCCTCCGAAAATTACTCCTACAATTCCAGAGATGATGTTTAGGATGTCACACTTATCCATGATTTGGGTTCGTTAAAATCACATAAATAGCCCAGTGCAGGCGGGAACTGCATTGCCGGGCTGAGATGAAGCACTTAATGAGCATGATCTTGCGCAACCACCTTTACTGCAAGTCAATTTTGCTTTTATTTGGCGCAGTGGACAGGCGGCTGGAGCGTTCGCTCAAACGAGCTTAACAATGGTCGCACGTAACTCCATCCAGAGGCATCCCAGCACGTTCTTACCGTGCCACCGACCATCGCGACGGACGGTGCCCCAGAACGCCGCCGATTCCCATGGGTGCGTCGTGCAGTCCTCTACGAGCATGGCGTCGCCCGTGGCACCCAACAGCGTGGCAAGATGCTCATCATGCGCTTGCTAGCCATCACCGCTGCATTTATATGCAGAATGCAAGATGGGGAATGAATCCGTCGGCATTTCTTCTGTGTTTGAGGTTTACGGAGAAGTTATCCGCAGCGTTTCCACGCGAACCGTCTATTTCGAAAATAGCTGCCCTGGTTTCGGACGGTCCGACCTTGACCACTCAGGTGGGAATTTTTCTCCGTTTGGATTGTTCCCTCCACGCGCACGAGGACATCATAGGCAATGTCTCGGGGAATGATGACTATGCCGTCGATGTCGCCAAAGACGATGTCATCGGGTGCCACGAGGACGTCGCCGATGTTGATCGGAATCTGATAGTGTGTGAGGAGGCAGCGGCCGGGCGAGCCGCTCGGGATGCGGTGTTTGTAGAATACCGGAAAGTCCTTCTCCAAAATCTGGTGTGTTTCGCGGATGCCACCGTCGATCACAGCTCCCTTAACGCCGAGGCCGGCGGCGGTGGCTGTCATGCCGCCGCTCCAAGGCGTGGCCATTGTGTCGTCCGACGTGTCCCACACGACAATCGTGTCGGCGGGCAGCTCGGCGAGCATCCGGGGACGGAAGGACCTCTCACCGGTGATCTTCACGTTGGGTGCGCTTTTCACGGTGAAGGCGAGGCCGGCGACGGTGCGTTC
>LNAP01001698.1_pt1 | contig 23048 bp, 19 predicted proteins | sample 602601 | NCBI WGS metagenome assembly LNAP01 (sample SAMN02440304, study PRJNA202911) | soil metagenome | biome: Subtropical and temperate rainforests or woodlands; isolation source: soil samples (1 kg each in a 20% v/v slurry with milli Q water) were... ...
CCCCGGCAGGGCCAACCTCCGGGGTTTTGCTTTTCTGGCAGCCAGCCCGGTTCAACGCTTTGACCGGCACCTTGTTGAAACTGGTCGGGGCTTCCATCTGTGGTGCATGACCTTTCCTTGCAAACGATTATCGCTGTGCGCTCATCCTGCTTTTAGAAAGATATGCTCAACTTAAGCCAATAAGCGTTACCGTCAGGACGGTTACGCACCTGAGTTTCATCTTGCCATTTCGCCGTCAAGAACCACCCTTTTTTACTGGTATATTTGATCGAAGGGCCGATGGCCAAACTGCGACCTTTATTATCCTCCACGGTTTGGCCATTCTGCCGGTCGTCGGTGGTCTGCCACAGCGCATAACCGCCGACGCCTACCACCCAACCGTTACCCAGCCCCCACCCCACCGCGTAATCCATGTGCAGTTCCTGGCCGGAGAGATAATCGGTGGCGTCGTTTTTGCGGTTGAAGTCGTACATGGTTTTGACATCGACATTCAGTCCTTGGGGGTCTACATAAGACAGCGCAACGACAGGCTCGAACACCCAGTAATTACGACCGGTGTTGGCAAGGTCATTGCGATCGTATCTGCCCGTGGGCGCGATCGTATCGACGGCGAAGACGGCATGCATCTTCTCACTGAAGTGGTAGCCCAATGCTGGAGCAAAGATGATGTCACCTAAACCGCTGTTGCTCTGTGATTGACCATTGAGACTGACCTTCAAATCCACCAACGGCACGATGATATGAAAGCCCAGGTTGCCGCCGAGAATTTGCTGCTCCGTAACCCAAATCAGCCGAGGGGCGATGCAGTCAACGCGTATGTCAAAGTCCATTGGCAACTTCTGACCATGATTACCACGAAACGTATCAGCTTCATAATGGCTGGCGAAAAGCTGGCCATAAACACCCGGAGGCGGCATCGCACCGGCCATGTAGTTTTCGGCGCCCATTGGATAAGACGAACCGCCCTGTTCACTGGCGTGTGTCAGGCCACCACTCAATGCAATAACAGTGAGCCCAGCCAACTTCAAGAACGAGTACTGCTTCATAATCAAGACCTTTTTTATTATTATCAAACAAACACGCGAGCAAACCGCGCGACAGTGTCACGGCGAGCCAGAGCCAGAGCCAGACTCTTGGACAAATACCGATAGCGGGACAAGGCGGAAACTTCGGCAGTTTTATAGAGCCGCTTGATACAAATGTCACGAGCAAAAAAACGACTTTCACCGACTCGGGTGCGATAGCGAGCAATGCCACTACATCTGTTCGGAGCTGCCGACTGAAGACTCTTCTCCCCTGGATGAAGAGTGTTTTCTTTGGCGCCAGGCATATTTTTCGGGGCTTTGCGATGTATCGACCGAATAGATTACCGAGGCGATAGCGGCAGGATTTACCAAGTCATCGGGTGCCAGTGGCACCTTATCGTTCGCAAACATGGAACTGTGCGTACAAACTCCACTGATCAATTAAACAATTGATGCCTATGCATGAGTCCGCCCCCAAAACTGCAATCAAGAACTGCTCTTCATGGTTAATTATCGCCTTGCATAATTCACAGTAGAACGTTTTGCCAGTGATTAGTTTGGATAGCGCCCGCCTTCCAATTGTCCAAAACTTTGGACGCTACTTCCAGCATTAACCCGCTTGTGACTGCATCGCCGGTGCACTCATGCTTTCAGTACGAACTCGTCCGAGGCTCTCACACTGGCGTCAGCGCGATGCCGCCAATCCCTATCCAATACCCGTCTAGGTTGATAAAAATGAATCAATTGAATTGCCTGCCGCAGGATTCAGTCATTTGGGGTGCAAACATCCTCGCAGATACCGTCGCCCGCCTTGGCGACCACGGCATTGCCCATCCGATCACATTCACGGTAGAGGCCCTGGATCACTTGAACAGGACTTATCTGCAACCGCATATCCAGCAAGGGGTGGGTATCTTTACCAATCTGCCTGCGCATGTGCCCGATGTCGCTGTCCAGGAGGGGTTGGCTGCCTGCATTCGCCTCGAAGCCAATTCGATCATCGCGCTTGGCGGTGGCTCGGTGCTCGACGCCGCCAAGGCGGTGTCGTATTTACACTTCCAGCAGACGGGCCGTTACCTTCCGATTGCGGCCTTGCCGACGACACTGTCCGGTTCTGAGTTTTCGCATTATTTCGGCATCACCGAGACTCACGGCCCGGAGAAATTCAAACGCAGCTATGCGATACGCGAAACGGTGCCCAAGGTGGTGGTGATTGACCCCATCCTTTTGCTAGATACGCCACGTCCTCTGTTGCTGTCTTCGGCCATCAAGGGCATGGACCATGCGGTTGAAGGGATGCGCTTGGTCGGTACGGATCATCCACATGCGGTCATGGCGGCAAGCGGATTACAGCGTTTCTTTACCGTGCTCGAGAAGTGGCCGAAAGAAATCGATACGCGTCGCGCCATTGCTAACGGACTGGTCACAACTGACGACCTACTGCAGCTTCAGCTTGCCGCCTGGCAGTGCTATTTCTCGCCAGCGTCGGTAATTTACGGTCTCAGTCACCGGATCGGCCATATTCTAGGCGGCACTTTCGGGCTGCCTCACAGTGCCACGTCGTGCATCACGCTGGCCCCCGTCATTCGTGCGTGCGCTGAGTATTACGGTGCGAAATTCGATGCATTGTTCGAGCCGAAAGGCAACGAATCCGCCGCAGAGCAACTCGCCAGCAGGATTGCCAATCTAGTGACCACCCTTGGTCTGCCGAACCGGATCAGCAGCTTCGACGTGGACAAGTCGCAACTTGCGAAAGTCGCCGGCTTGCTCAAATCGAACTACCCGAAAGAGGTCGATGATCTGGGCAACAATGCGTCTGCCAAGCTCGATATGCTACTGGAGAGTCTCTGGTGAGCGGCCTCTCTTCGGACAACCGGGCGCCGGGATTGCGCGAAGCCCGCGATGCATTGGCGGGCGGGCGCACGAGTGCCTTTAAACTCACACTCCGCGCATTGAGCGTCGCCTATGAGAGTCAGCGTGCGGTTAACGCGTTCGCGACCATTGCGCGGGACAAGGCACTGGTGGCCGCGGTAGAAAGCGATCGCAAGTATGCAGTAGGTTGCGCCCGGCCGCTCGAGGGCTTGGCGATCGGCGTCAAGGACCTCATCGATACCCAGAGCATCGAAACGCGTTATGGCTCAGCGGCCTATATCGGCAATCTACCATCGGCAAATGCCGCTATCGTGAGCAGGCTGGTCGAGCAAGGCGCAATCATCATCGGCAAGACGACGACCCACGAATTCGCTTGGGGTGTCACGACGTCCAGCCGCGAGTTTGGCGACACGCTTAATCCTCTGGATACGCGCTGCATCCCCGGGGGATCCAGTGGCGGTGCGGCGGCGGCGATTGCATACGGTGCCGTCGCGGCGGGCCTGGGCACCGATACCGGCGGCTCGGTGCGCATTCCGGCCGCTCTGTGTGGGGTGGTCGGCTTCAAACCGACCTATGGGACATTTTCCACGCAAGGCATCTTCTCATTGGCGCCCAGTCTGGACCATCCAGGCCTACTTGGCGCGAGCGTCGACGACGTCATGGTGCTGGCGGAAGCGTTGGGCGTTGCACTGCAGGGCGGCGATATTACCGAGTCGCCGCGCTTTGGGGTGATTCACAACATCGAACCAGTCCCCTTGAGTGCTGAAGTGGCAATGTCTTTCGAGCAGGCCATCGACATCGTGGGCCGTAGCTACCCGTGTGATGAGCTCAACGCGGTCGGCTTGTTCGACGGGGTATTCCAGGCATTCGCCGGCATTGTTCTGACCGAAGGTGGTGTTAGCCACTTCGCGCGCAATGACTGGGATTTCATCACCCGCCACTACAGTGCCGAGACGGTTGACCGACTCGACCGCGCCAGTAACGTTACCTTGAGCGACTACGCGAACTGGCAGCAAACACGACGGCAATTCACGGCGAAGCTCAGCCGAGCCATGGCAAACGTCGATTATCTCCTACTGGCTACCTGCCCATGCACCGCGCCACGCGTTGATACATCAACGATGAACATTGGCGTTTGGCAGGGTACGGTCCGCGAAGCGCTGATGACCTACACTGCGCCGTTCAATGTCGCCGGCTTCCCCGCAATCTCCATACCATTGCCCTTACATAAGGGCCACCTTCGCGCAGGGCTCCAGATCGTGGCACGCCCCGGGGACGATGGCGGCCTGCTACAGGTCGCGCTGAAACTGGAACGCCTGCTGGCATCGGGCGCAAAGGTTTAAAGGGCTACTCGCCGTCGAAGGTTGTCGCCTTGGGGATCTCGACGGCGAGGAAATCTATTAGCGCTCGCACTGCAGGCAAAAGTCCGGTCCTATACGGCATTAAAGCGGTCATGCGCGCGTCCGCGACCATCCAACCAGGCAATACGCGCCGCAACGTGCCGGCCTTTAGTTCTGCCTTGCAGATATAACCTGGCAGTGCCGCTATCCCCAAGTTTGCACAGGCTGCCTCCTTAGTTGAAGTCATGTCGTTACTTTGAAACCTGGGGGCAATTGGAACCGTTATTTCCTTGCCGGAGGTTTCATTCAATTGCCATTGCGCAGGACCTCCTCGCACGATCGAAATCGTCACGTGCTGAGCCAGATCTTCGGGGCTTGCGGGCGTGCCCATCTGTTCTAGGTATTGCGAACCAGCAAACAGGCACCACGGGACCTTCGCAATCGCGCGCTGTATCAGGGACGAATCCTGCAACGGCGTGATGTGCCCCCGTATCGCCAGGTCAAAGCCTTCACCGACAATATCGACCAGCCTGTCAGTCAGTATTTCGACAATCTGCACTTTGGGATAGCGGGCAAGGAAGACCGGAAGCAGGTCACGCAGCGCGAACTGGGCGATTTCGACGGCGGTGGTGATGCGGATAACGCCGCTGGGTTCGGACAGCCTTTGCCGCACCGCCTCTTCTGCGACGTCCGAGCTATGCAGCATGGCAATGGCGTGTTGGTAAAATTCGGCGCCAACGTCCGTCATGCTGAATTGACGCGAAGTGCGGTTAATCAGGCGGACGCCGAGATAAGCCTCCAATTCTTGAATGCGGTGGCTGAGCGTTGATTTAGGCATGCGCAGGCTGTTGCCGGCGGCGGTGAAGCCACCACGGTCGACCACTTGAACGAAGTAATAAACGTCCTTTAAATCCAGCATCTGGGTTCTAGCCTGAATAGAATCATGGTCGAGTGTGTCCTGAGCAATCATTTCGAGAAATCAAGGCGCTGAAAGCACAAATTTAGCCGTGCGCCGCCACATGATAACGCACCGCAACTTTCGTGAGCGCGAGAGATCGTTCACTGTTTTGGAACTTATCGTACAAGACCACAAACTTCTAAAGCCCTGCGAACAAACCTAATATTCCTTTATCTCCAAACAATATCCATTGCGCCACGTTTTATTGAAGTCGCGTGCCTGATGTGCTTGCTGACACGTTGCACTGACCCGAGGTCGTTGATGGGCGTGAAAACAACCAGGAGCAAAAAAGTGAACGATACCCTAAACCTTGAACGGCACGAGCCGGTCATCACTCCGACCGGGCAAACACCCTACAGCGCGTGGATTCAGACCGACGCGCTGCACTCCCTCCAACGTACAGTCAGCGATCATCCTGGCGAACATGCCTGGATCGCTCACGTGCAAGTGTCCGAACTGTACTGGATGCTCATCATCAAGGAATTCCAGACCGCGCAAAGGCAATTACGCGCCGATGATTTGCCCCAGGCCTACCGAACGCTGCTGCGCGTGGTTGAACATCAAAAAGTGATTGACGCTGCCTGGGGCTCGATCGCCTGGATGACCCCCAACGACTTGCTGGCCATCCTTTCGCGCGCCGCTGCCACTTATGGCAAGGACACCGCACTGCAAGGGTGGACGTATCGGCATATGGTGTATCTGCTTGGGATCAAGCAAGCCGTGCATCTGCAACATTTCACGCCTCAACCCGAGCGCTGGGCACAACTGGAAAAGGCACTGGCTGAACCAAGCATCTATGACGACGTGCTCGCCTATTTGAGCCGCCGCGGCATGAATGTGCCAAAAGCGGTACTCGAACGTGATCTGAGTGCGCCCTACTCTCCCAGCGAAGAAATAGAGCAGGTTTGGCGTAATATCTACGCAGGCTCTGACACGAACATCGAACTCCAACAGCTCGGTGAATCGCTCGCCGACATCGCCGAGGGATTCAGCAATTGGAAGTATCGCCACTTGATGGCAACACGCCGAACCTTCGGCGCACGGCCTGCTTACTTCGGCACCGAAGGCGTCGCATGGCTGGTGCCCACGATGGATGAAATTCCCTTCCCCGAACTTTGGTCGGCGCGCACCCTAATCGGCGATCCGCCACCATTATGTCCGCACATGGCCAAGCACAGAACCTGACGACCCGCTAACGTGCTCGGCGCGCTCCCCTTCGATTAATCGCAGGGGGGGCGCACCGAGCACGTTTTTTTGTTGGAACGCACGCGAAGGCACGTGTCATAGGGTCTATCCCCGCGTGACCTGTCCCGGACATATAATCTGCGCAATTCGCTCAGATGAGATCAGTGGCGGTAAAGTCCCGAGGGAAATGTGTCGCCACGTCTTGCTTAACTACAAATACTGTTACTCGACAACCTCTGCCCAGATGGACGTTAGGGCATCCAGATAGTCGGAAGGCGGCAGCGAGTAGATCGAAGCCTGGATGGCTTCTTTGCACAGGGAGGGCCGCTTGGTAAGCACATCGACATACCGCGCGACGTTGGGAAGCTCATCCCACATGGATGCCAGCCCTAGATACGCCATGCGAACAAAATTGACGCCCCAGACTACATCGCCGAGCGAGAAGGAATTATCGTCCGGGTAGGGGAATGACTCCGCGGCCAGTGCATGATCGAGCTCCGTCAACAGATTCCCCACATGCTTGCGAGCGGCCCGTTGAAACTCCGCGTCATGGCACACCTGCTTGCCGCCGCTTTCCTTTACGATCTTGGCGCGATAGGCGGCGACCAGTGCAGGCTCGCCAGCATTTGCGGCGGCCAAAGCCTCCAGCGCGATGATTTTGCAGTCGTAAACTGTTTCCATCACCGACTTGAGAATATCTGGCCGCCTGTCGGCATCCGGGTGGAAGCCGTAGAGCAGTGCTCCATTCGGGATCCTGTCGACAATGTCCACCTGGCGCATCACCTCGGCGCGCGCATGCGCCTCATCGCACAACAGCTGAACCGGCTCGCGTGACACTGCATCGAGATAGCAACAGATCCGCTTGGAGTCCGCGATCACCCGACCGGCCTCATAATCAATAAGCAACGGCACAACACAGGGATCAAAGCCTTCCGTTTCGACTGACGTCCGCCCACTGTAACGGGTGACGAAATCCTGATTCAGCTCTCGGCATGCGATCAAACGTAAACGGACATAGGAGGGACTGTAATGTTCCGCCGGGATTACCCCGTCAACTCCCATCGCACACAGAATGATCATGTCATTCGAACGGTAGGATAACCCCTTCTCAAAAAGAACCGTCCGCACTTTCTGCGAGCACAGCGAGCTCGCTGCATGGAACAATTCGAAGCGAGGGTTCGGATCACTACCCACCAAGGTGATGCGAACTGGGTCGACAATGGCAGCGCGAGCGGCGGCCGCCATTTTCATCAATCGGTCATTACTTACCATTACATACGGAACAACATGCACGAATGATACTCCTTTGATCTAAGCAACGTTTTTTATAGAATCTCTGCCTATAAAGTTATTATCTGATAAACACGGTTCTGACGTTAAAAGACGATATGATTACTTCAGGCTCTGGTCCCGAAGAGAGTGTCGGTTATCTGCTGGGACCACGTTTCCCAGGAGTGAACATGTTGCGACTCTATGACAGCCGGTTCTCGGGCAACTCGTGGAAAGTACGCATATTGCTTAATCAGCTGGGGATACCATACGAACGCATCACCCTGGATTTGGCCAAAGGTGAAGCATCAAGTCCGGCGTTCAAGAAGATCAGCCGTTTCGCTCGAGTCCCCGTACTGCAACTTGACGACGGCAGGACCATCGTCGAGTCCGCTGCCATCCTGTTCTACCTGGCGCAGAACAGCCGCTACCTTCCTGATGATCGCTATCTGCGCGCTGAAATAGTCAGCTGGCTGTCATTCGAGCAGGCAGATCTGCAAAAGCCGCTTGCCCTGTGCCGCGTCTACCATCTGAGGGGTGTCGCTGATTCCATGGCGCAGCAGATTCAGAAATTTCATGCCGAGGGTTACCACGCTCTGGAAAAGCTCGATCAATGGCTATCCGGGCATAACTGGTTGGTCGGCGACGCCTATACCGTGGCCGATCTAGGGGTATTTGGCTATGTCTCGCTGGCAACCGAAGGTGGATACAACATGGACAAATTCCCGTCCATTCAACGGTGGATAACACAGATCAAGGACCAGCCTGGGTGGATCGATCTATTTCATGTCGGTTGAAAAGCGAAGCGCCTGCAGTCGCTTCGCTTAACAGAGGGATGAGCTTGGTGGCAGTTTAACTCAGGCCGTCTCAGTGACCCGTTGTGGGCACCGCAATAACCTGGCAACAGAGGCGACTCGCCTACCCTGGAATTGCGCGACTGCCAAATGGTCAGAATCCGGAATCAAGGTGTCTTGATTTGACACATGGGTTGCGCCATACGGAGTACCAGCCTTGAACATTGCCGGATCTGCGTAGCCGAGCGGCACGATGATGAGGCCAAGATGGGCCATCGGACCATAGATAGACAAGAGGGTCGCTTCGTTACCGCCATGTTTGGAGGATGTCGCGCCAAACACTGAACCCACTTTCCCATTGAGCTTGCCTGCAAACCACAAGCCGCCAAGGCCATCGATATACGCCTTCAGCTCAGAGGCTATGGAACCAAACCGCGTTGGTGTACCGAAGATGATGGCGTCGGCCCATTCGGCGTCAGCTTCGGATGGCCTGTCGTACTTCTTATTCATGGCCTCTGCACTATCGAGCCAGCCGGGTGCTTGCAGCATGACTTCGTGGCTAACCAGTTCCCGAGCCCGGCGCAGCCGAACTTCGGCGCCTTCCGCAATGGCGCCTTGGGCAATCGCGTTGGCGAGAATTTCTGTGGAACCTGCACGAGAGTAAAAAACAATCAGGACTTTTGGTTTTGACATGATGGAACCTTTGTTTTACGGGTGTGAACCGCGACGCTGAGCCAACGTCGCGGGCATGTTGGCAGCTGCGTTACCGAGGCCTATACGGAAATCGGCTCTAGCCGGGCGAGTAACTCGTCTTTGCGCTCGCTGAGCCAGGATGGAAGCTGGAACTCGGAACCAAGCTGGTCTTGCGGTTCGTCGATGGCAAAGCCGATGTCGGTGGTAGCCGCCTCGAACATCACCCCGCCCGGCATTTTGAAATACATGGAGCGGAAGTAATTCCGATGCACTGATTCGGAGGTATCGATATGCCCCATCGCCATCAACTTCTCTTTCAACGCCATTTGCTGCTCGATGTTATCCACGGCGAAAGCGACGTGATGGATCGTACCTTCACCGTAGATTGACGAGCCTTGCAGGCGATCGGGTTCATGCAGGAATTCGACGATCGTTCCCGGTGCGCCACTGGCTGTTTCAAAGCGGTGGTAAGGGCCATTTTCAGCTGCATGGCGGAATCCAAGAGCGTCCTTCATAAAAATGATTGATTCAGCCACTTCTCGCAGCGACAGCGTGATGCTGTGCACGCCGCGGATGGCGAACTCTTCTGGAATATCACTGGCGACGCACGCTGGGCGCGTGTCCTGATCAGTGGCCACGAGATCGAACTCGATCCCGCACGGATGCTGAAAACGCTGGCGCGTTTCGCCGAAACGCGACACCACTTCACGGTCGAACGGGACGCCTTTGATGGCGAAGCGAGCCCGCCAGAAATCCAGGGAGTGCCTGGGAACTGAGTAGTTGATGACCCTGATCTGGCCAGAACCCGGGCGAGCTTTCACGCCTCTTTGCTTGAAGGGGAAAGATGTAACAAGCGTACCCACATCCCCTCGGGAGTTGCCGTAATACAAATGGTAGATGGGTTCGTCACCGTCAAGCAGAACCGTCTTCTTGATCAGGCTCTGGCCCAGCAACTTCACGTAGAAGTCAACATCCTCCTGCGCTCCGGCGACGCCGACAGTCAGATGGTGAAAGCCTTTTATGGTTGACATATAGTTCTCCAGTTTTTTTGGGCCGAGCAAAGCCACCACGGCTGTCAGCGCGGCTGGCGATTACCTGGTAATTGCTGAAACTATTCGTGGACGAAGGTGGTGAACTCTTCCAGTTCCACCTTGGAAATACTCATCTGGTTCTCTGCCAGGCTATTGTCGGCCCAGCCCAGCGACATCCCCGCTACCACCATTTGATCATCAGGAAGGTTGAGTTCAGTGCGCAGCACCGGGTGCTGCAGGGACCATATTTGTTGAGGGCAAGTATCGAGACCACGACCCTTGGCTGCCAGCATGATGTTCTGGAGAAAGCAGCCATAGCAAATGAAACTGGCCCATTCCAGACGGCGATCCATCGTGAAAATGAGGCCTACCGGCGCGTCGAAAAAACGGAACTGGCGCTCGACGTCTCGACGCCGCCCGGTTATATCACTTCGGCAGCATCCTTGAGCGTCGCCCAGTTGTCCGCGAAACGAATTGAAACGGGTCGCATAGGGTTCATGCAGTGGTTGAGGAAAGAATGAATACTCCGGCTTCAGGCCTTCGGGTGCTCCGCGGTACGCCTCCACCGCGGCCGTAGTAACGCGCTCGCGCGCCTCACCGGTTATAACATAACAGCGCCACGGCTGGCTGTTACTCGAACTAGGCGCATACTTTGCCGCTGAAAGGATGTCCTTCACCATTTCCATCGACACTGGCTGATCCAGAAAACCACGCTTCGTGCGACGGTCGCGTATCAGATCATCAATGAACGGGCTGGTCGGCATCGTTTTCGTCTCCTTATTATTAGATGGGTGTCTAAGCTGTTTCGGTTTTATTTGCGTCTAAAATCTTCCCGTTTCTGTTGACTTCCCTGGACGTGGCTCAAGCATATGAGCCTTCAAGCTGGCTGAGAAGGCGCTGGGCTTGTACGTAGGGTTCCGAATTTTGAAACGATAAATCCCGCTGTCTTCTCTCTGATCGGCGCACTCCGTAATACGGCCTTAATCCCACGCTCTATGTCCTTGACTGAATTAAACCTCGAGTTCTGACTAGATCCTCAATGCGAATCACTGGCGTTGCGGCAATACCCAACATGCCCCATGACGAACGTTGTGATTGTCGCCAGCCAATCAACGCGAGTGCCAGGTTGAGATGCCGTGCGCTCGCCACACGCCGACAGATGCACCCTCATACTGGAGGCATTCCCATTAAAATTATCGTTATTGGCGGAACTGGCCAGATTGGGACTCAGCTCTGCAACAACCTTCGCCAGCAAGGCCATGATTTCCTGGCAGGCGCACCAAGCACCGGCGTCAATGCAGTTAATGGAGAGGGCCTTCAGGCGGCGCTGACGGGTGCCGAGGTAGTGGTCGATGTCGATAACTCGCCGCGTTCGAGGACGCCTGCGCTGGAATTTTTCAAGAAATCCGGGCGTAACCTGTTCTCTGCGGAGAAGGCTGCCGGAGTGATACACCATGTCGCCCTGTCCGTGGTGGGCACCGTGCGGATGCTCGACAGTGGCTACTTCCGGGCCAAGATGGCCTAGGAGAAGCTGATCAAGGACTCGGGCATGCCCAACTCCATCCTGTGGGCTACGAAGTTCTTCTAGTTCATCGGCGCAATTGCCGAATCCGGTGTGCAGGGAAGCAACCGTATTCGCCTGTCCGCCGCCGCCTTTCAGCCGGTCTCCTCGGCCGATGTCGCGGCGGCACTGGCGAAGATTGCCGTGCAATCACCCCGTAATCAGATGGCAGAGGTAACCGGGCTTACCTGGAACACAAGGATGACCCGCGAGAAGTAATCGCAGACACTGCGGCCACTTACTTCGGCGCGCCGATCGATGACCAGTCACTGACCCCCGGTGCCAATCCTATCTCGGTGCGAACCACTGCGAGACATGGCTCAAGCGCTCTGCCGCAACGCCCTAGCCAACAGGCTGGTATCAGCTGTGTTCCAGACATTTCAGATGAGGAGAGCCACATGCAAATCCATCATCTCTTCGCCCTGCTCCCCCTGCTTTTCAGCGGGCTAGTCATGGCCCAGGACAAGGCCGCCACCGCTGGGTCAATACGGTGATGACCCAGGTGCTACCCGTATACACTGGCAAGGAAGTGCTTATGCTTACCGTGGATTATCCACCCGGCGGTGCCGACCCGGTACATCGTCATGACGCCCATGGGCTTCATCTATGTGCTCGAAGGCACCATCGTCATGAGCGTGGCCGGAGGTAAGGAGGTCACGCTGACGCCTGGGCAAACCTTCCACGAAGGACCGAAGGACGTGCACACGGTTGGAAGCAATGCCAGCCAGGACGGGCACGCCAAGTTTGTGGTCTTTCTTCTGAAGGATGCAAACAAGCCCGCTTTGATCCCAGTCAAGTGACTGGAATTACCAAAAAACATCATACCGAGAGCCGACGACACCCTGCTAGTTAAAGAAAGGTCCGCCAGCATGTAGTGCTTTTGGGCCGCCGGGTGAAACCTGAGAGGTTGCGCGCACCCGGTACAGAGGGTTCGAAACGCTGCAGTTCGCTTGTGCATCTTGAGGCGCCTTTGCGTTTGCAGGCGTGACATGTAGCTGATTTTGGTAGAAGTTCGCCCCAGATCGATCACCAGATCCAGGTGGGCCAAGCACCCGGCAGGTTATCGAGATGTGGGCACTAAGGCTGTAGGCCAGCAGGGACCCGATTACCAGCATCGCCATTGCGCATATAACTAAGTGGCTGGCCAGTTTCTGGACGCGTTGGGGTGATTCAAAGAAGGCGAACATAGATAGCTCACTCAAAAAGTCGCGGCGTCGCTATGCGGGAGTCCGCCATGCTGTCACGGCCCCCTCGTTCAGGTTCGATTGTCAGATCACGGGAATCTTTGCAGCGAGTCGTCCGCTGTGAGTACATATTATCAATGGATTCTCCAAAGCACACTGCTACTTCGGCTCAGCGAAACCATACATCAGTGGCAGGGACCTATACCAAGGTGTATATCGGGTGCAGCGAGAAACTTCCAGAGTTCTCTCAATGCCGGTGGCCAACGGCGGTTTCGATGCAGCTCAGCAGCCTGTTGGCGTCAAATGGTTTTTGCAGGCAGGCAACCAAAGTCGGAGCATCGGCGCTAAGGCTTGGTGCCATTCCAAGATATCCGGTGATAAATATAGTGGGGATTTGGAAGCCCATCGCAACGAGCTGCTCATGCATCTCTACACCGCTCATTCCCGGCATCTGGATATCGGAAATCAGGCAGTGTATTTCAGCGGGACTGTTACCATTGAGAAACTCCAGAGCACTGCAATATGTTCGAGTTTTATAACCGCTGGACCGCAATAGGCCTTCCAGCGCTGTCCGAATGGAATCGTCATCATCAACAATTGCAATAATCGTCGTATTGAGTATCTGAGTGCCTTGCATTATCTTGGTCGTTCGTGACTGCACAGTACTTACAACATACGCGATCTTATCACATGTAAAAGTATACCTATGTATAGGTCGCTAAGATTAAAGTATTGATACAAGCCGCACCAATTCGATGAAATTGCCTGAGGTCATTTTCCTGCTCCATCACCGCCCGCTCTCAAGTGCCGTCGATATCATGTGCCATTCGATTCCGCGTCCTTTAATAGGGCATACCCACGTACAAGGGCACGCAACCAAGGGATACTTCGGCTGAACCCAGGTACAAGTGACGTCTCGCCCCCGGCTTGCATAAGCTGAAGCTGTATCGTTGGCATCCGATGACATTGGAAGCGCAGCGAGTTGTTGCTCAATATCCACTTTCCCGGGCGGTCTTACGCCTAGGCGGCGAACATGATGAACAGAAATGAACTGCGACATACCGACTTCAATCTGCTGGTTGTCTTCGAAACTGTGATGCGTGAGCGCAACGTTACACGGGCCGGAGAGCGGCTGTTCGTTTGCCAGACCACTATCAGCAGCGCCCTCGGGCGACTGCGTTCAATGTTCAATGATCCGCTGTTCATCCGCACTGGCGGCATGATGGAGCCGACTGCGCGAGCAGAGGAGATCCACGCGCGGCTGGCGCCGGCCCTGGATAGCATCGCCATCGCCTTGAGCTGTACCCAGACGTTCAATCCGCTTACCAGTGACCAGTCATTCCACGTCGGACTCTCTGACGATGTCGAGTACGCGCTGCTTCCACGCTTGATGAAGCACTTACGGGATGAGGCGCCGAACATCATCCTAGTGGTACACAGAGTGGACCAACGGCAATTGCCCCAACTGCTCGCCTCCGGTGAAATTTCCGTGGGTATCAGTCTTGCCCGGGAGTTGCCGGCTAGTGCCCATTGCAAGAGCCTGCGACCGATGCATCCAGTGCTACTACGAGCCGATGCGGTCCCCGGCCCCTTGGCGTTGGATGATTTCTGCAAACGGCCTCATGTTGTAGTGTCCTCGATGGGGAATGTCATCGACGATGCCGACCATGCGCTGGGTCTGGTCGGGCGGCAACGCAAGGTGGTGCTGGCGGTACCACAGTTCAGCGCCTTGCCTTCTTTGCTCGCTGGAAGCGACATGGTTGCCATCGTACCGGACTACGTCGCCCAGGCCATGGTGCGGCTAGAAGGAATACGCGCCGAGTTTGCTCCATTGGAACTGCCGACACCGGACCTGTCCATGGCCTGGCGCGGCGCAGTTCACAATGACCCAGGTGAAAGTTGGTTACGCTCGTGCTTCTGTCGTTATCTCGGCCAGCAACAGGAGCAGCCCATGGCTCTGGCCGCGGCCTGACCACAACGTGAAACAGATGATCAAATCATCGTCGCCAACGGATTGATGCAGGAAATGTAGGTCTGAAAAACCTATGGGCCAGGGTTCGCTTGGGCAAGCTCCGACCAGATTTTTGCCGCCCCTTTAATTCACTCTCCCCGTTGCGTAAAACCACGGTCATTACTGGCTCCGGCATGCCCTTTTTCCTGATGTTCGGAAGTTCGCTTAATACTTAGGTTTAGATGAAGCATATTAAGTAGTCAATTAAAGTAATCGTGTGTACAAATGAAATTCCGCAACCCATGCAATATATTAGATATTAAGGGTTGCGGAGAATTTTATCATGAGCACTATAACAACCAGAGTGACAGACGGCTTTGCATCACTCCACTCAACAATATCTATCTGCATTATCCTAATAATCGCAGGAATTTCCAGCCACTTGCATGCCCTGATGATTGAGAACCCCCTATCCGCCGCGCTCCGCAACAGCAGCAAACCGCCAAAAAATTTATTTAGCTCTTCATTAAAGCTAGTAAGTATCGAACAGGCAGCGGACAACTTGCCTGTCGGCGCACATTTGATTAGCTCTCGCAAGTTCTATATACATCACGGAATTCATCTTGGCGACGGAGACGTTGCTCACTACTCTGGATTCAGCAGTTCACTCAAGTCCGGCCCCATCGAAGTAACTGATCTTGAAAGCTTCGCCAACGGCAAGTCAGTCTGGATGTTTCAAGAACAATGCGAATATTCCAGCGATGAAATCGCCAATCGTGCGCGCTCAAGAATCGGCGAGAGCCAATACAAAATCCTATCGAATAACTGCGAGCATTTTTGCAGCTGGTGCATCAGTGGAAAAAGTTACAGCGCTCAAGTCAATGCCTACCTACATTGCCCACGTTATCTTTTCTCTATGATTTCAACTCTGGAACCACTCTTTACTGCCTAATACCTGCCAAGCCTCCCAGGCAGTTACAGCCGTTCATGCGTGCTTCTCAACACGACCAAGGCGCTGTGCTATACTTTTTTTACTCCAAATTTACCAAAGAGGATCGTGCATGAATGGCAATCCCCCATCCAATGAGCCGGGCAGTAAAGGTTCGATGGTGTTCGTGGTGGATGACGATGCCTCCATACGCGACGCATTAAGTAGTCTTTTGCGGTCTGCCGGGATACGAGTTGAGACGTTCGCGTCCAGTGCGGAATTTCTTCAGCAACCGAAGACAGATGGCGCCAGCTGTTTAGTACTTGATGTACGACTTCAAGGTAATAGCGGTCTGGACTTCCAACGTCAGTTGGTTGAATCAAACGTAAATATTCCGATTATTTTCATCACCGGCCACGGGGACATCGAGATGTCCGTTAAGGCAATGAAAGCTGGTGCCGTGGATTTTCTGGCAAAACCGTTCCGTGAACAGGATCTATTGGACGCGGTGTCAGCCGCACTTCAGGACGATGTCAGACGCCGGGAAGTCGAACACCAGCTTTCAGACTTGCATTCGAACTACCAATCGCTGACAGCGCGTGAAAAAGAGGTAATGGCCCTTGCAGCCAAAGGTCTGATGAATAAGCAAATTGCCGGCCAGATGAACCTGAGCGAGATCACCGTGAAAATTCACCGCGCACATGCAATGAAAAAAATGCACGCAAAGTCGTTTGCTGACCTGGTTCGAATGGCAGAGTCATTAGGGATTTCTAGATAGTGTGGCCTTATAAAAAAGCTGCGGGTGACGACGAGAGGCTTCAAATCGATGTGTTCTTCCAGACCATCGTACCTTACGCATTCATCCACCTTTGGTAGGATGAACCAAGCGTCACCGCAGCTTGAGGCGGGAACCGATAAGAGTGTTGATGCGGCAGATCAGCTACGTAAGAAGGCCAGCAAATCCTGGTTGCATTGGTCTTTATGGGTTTCGGTCAGACCGTGCGGCGCACCCGGATACACTTTCAACAGCGCGTGCGGCACCAGTTTCTTCGAAGCACGGCCCGCCGCGTCGATTGGTACGATTTGGTCGTCATCGCCATGGATGATCAGGGTCGGCTTGTCGAATTTTTTCAGGTCCTGGGTGAAGTCGGATTCGGAAAACGCTTTCACCGAGTCGAAGGTGTTTTTGAAGCCACCGGTCATTCCCTGCCGCCACCAGGAATCGATCATGCCTTGGGAAACCTTGGCGCCCGTACGGTTGAAGCCGTAGAACGGCCCGCTCGGGATGTCTTTGAAGGTTTGCGAACGATCGGCCAGCATGCCGGCGCGAATGCCATCGAACACTTCTATGGGCAAACCGCCCGGGTTGGCAGGGGTCTTGAGCATCAGGGGGGGCACGGCCGAGATCAGACCGATTTTCGCGACGCGGGTGGTGCCGTGGCGACCGATATAGCGCGCCACTTCACCACCCCCGGTGGAAAAGCCGATAGCGGTCACGTTGCGCAGGTCCAGGGTGTTGATGACCGTGGCCAGGTCGTCGGCATAGTGGTCCATGTCGTTACCCTCCCATGGCTGGCTCGAGCGGCCGTGGCCGCGACGGTCATGGGCAATCACGCGGAAACCTTGGGAAGCCAGGAAGTAGGCCTGGTAGTCCCAGCTGTCGGCGTTCAACGGCCAGCCGTGGCTCAAGGTAACGACCGGGCCATCCTTCGGGCCCCAGTCCTTATAGTACAGTTCGACACCCTCTTCGGTAATGATTGTGCCCATGCTCTGCTTTCCTTTAACGTTGGACGAAGCGGTTTTGGCGGAAGTCTGCGCTGACGCAGAGGTCGGCAGGGCCGCCGCGGCCGCAATAGCCAAGCCGCCCAGCAAAAGGTTTCGACGCATAGACTCGTCAACTGAAAGTGAAGAATTGTCAGCCACGTAGAGGCTCCTGATAGATCGAAATACAGCCATTTAAGGTGAGTAATTACTATGGGTTATTTTTATGTAACAGCATATAATATGCTTACTATCTGGTTAATATAAAAAACACACACTCCAGCACTCCCTTCTAAACTTTCACTCCAAGTATTCACCCACCGATAACTACGCCCGCCTTCATTGATGAAGCGTAAACAATATGCTCACGGTGCGACTACGAATGTTGCATATCACGTCGCCAAACAGCAATTTACCCGCTAGTCCGGCGTAAGTTTTATAAAGATTGAGTACCCGCAACAGATCAAAATTCAGCGTTCAGTGCTTTTGTATCGCGAACAAGACTATGACGCCCTGAAAGTGCCTGCCATGACATATGACCCTGATTTTCAGCCACATATCGATTGCATCGGTCATAGGTCACTTCACGCCTACCACCTACCATCTATAGCCATTCCCTTGACAAGCCTGCGTGCAGAGCTTATTCCGGCACTCCGTTTGAACAGGCATGGTACAAATAGCAATGACTGGTCCCCGACAAGAGCAAACGTCAAACACACGATCGATGTTTGAAGTGGTCCACGCCCCTCCCCCCTTTCCCTTGGAGCTACCTCGGCAGGTAGTATTCGTCGCCTATCAAAAAGTCGGACTGCTTGATTTGACCGGAGCCCAGACGGTGTTCTGGACCGCCTCCAAAGCGATGCTTGAGCGCGGCTTGCCAGGCTACCAGTTACATACCGCTAGCTTGGATGGCGGCCTGATCCAGACGGCCGAAGGCTTAACCATGGAAACCTCACGGCTGGATCAGTTGACCGAGTTGACGATCGACACATTCATCGTCCCTGGCGCTCCTGATATTTTCCAAACCCTGGACGACTATGAAGACCTTGTAAATTGGCTGCGCACCACCTCGCACCAAGCCAAACGTACTGCCTCGGTGTGCAGCGGTGCTTTCCTGCTGGCCAAGGCTGGATTGCTTGAAGGCCTGCGCGCAGCCACTCACTGGGCAATGTGCGACACGCTCAAGCAACGCTTCCCGTCGATCGACGTCGATGCCGACGCGATTTTTATCCAACAGGGTTCAGTTTGGACCTCGGCTGGGGTGAGCGCCGGTATCGATCTGGCTCTGGCGCTTGTGGAAGCCGACTGCGGTCGCGAAGTGGCCATGCAAGTGGCTAGGGAACTGGTGGTGTATCTCAAACGCCCCGGCGGCCAGGCACAGTACAGCCAGTTGCTGCAATCTCAGTCCAAAGACGGTGCAGTCTTCGAGCACCTGCACCTGTGGCTTGAACAGAACCTGGGCGACGAAACACTCACTGTCGAGCGCCTGGCCGAGCGAGCGCGAATGAGCCAGCGCAACTTCGCCCGGGTCTACAAGCTCAGAACTGGCCGCACTCCGGCCAAGTCCATCGAACTGTTTCGTCTGGAGGCCGCAAGACGGATGCTGGAGAACTCCCCGCGCAACATTGATCAGATCGCACGCCTGTGTGGCTTTGGCGACGAAGAAAGGATGCGCAGCACCTTCCATCGCAATCTTTCCATCTCCCCCCGGGACTATCGCAGCCGTTTCACGAAGTCTGACTGACCAGTCATCGATCCCGTACGGGAATGCCTAGACATTCGAAGCTGGCCGAAACTCAGGGTTTTATGGCCTATAGGATAGGCAGCGCTACATTAAGATGAGCTTCCTATCGGTATGTCTACGGGATCAAGTTCATGAAACAACATATTGTGGTTATTGGCGCAGGATTCGGAGGAGTCTGGAGCGCATTGAGCGCTGCTCGGCAGTTAAACATACATGATCGTCATGATGTGCAAATTACTGTACTCGCTCCCCAGGCCGAACTGCGGATTCGTCCGCGCTTTTATGAAGCCGATGTCCATAAGATGTTCGCGCCACTGGATGAACTGTTCGAGGCGGTGGGAGTGCGCTTCATTAAGGGCTCGGCCAATAGCATCAATGAGCAGGAAAAAACCGTCGGCTACTGCAGCGAGTTTGGCAACCCGGGCGTATTGCGTTACAACCGACTGGTGCTGGCAACAGGCAGCCAACTCTTTCGTCCTGAAGTAGGTGGCATACACGAGTACGCCTTCGATGTGGATCAGATCGAAGAGGCAGCCTACCTGGAGAAGCACCTCAACACCCTCAAGAACCAATCCTATAGCGTCGCTCGGAACACAGTCGTTGTTGCCGGTGGCGGCTTCACGGGTATTGAAACCGCAACTGAGATGCCCGCGCGCCTGCGCGCCGCATTGGGCGACAATACTGATGTGCGGGTGATAGTCGTGGACAGGGCTCCTCAGATTGCGGCTGCCATGGGCGAAAGCATTCGGCCTGTGATTGCCGAGGCATCCGAGCATCTGGGCGTCGAGTGGGTTCTGAACGCCACCGTTTCGTCGGTCGATGCGCACGGCATAACCCTCGCCAATGGCCAGCGGATCGAAGCCAGGACTGTGATCTGGACCGTGGGCTTTCGCGCCAGCCCACTGGCCGAGCAACTGACAGGTGCGCGTAACGCCCAGGGGCGGCTCTATGTCGATCAAAACCTGAAGGTGTTGGGCCAAGAGGATATATTTGCCGCCGGCGACGTTGCATATGCCGCCACTGACGATATTGGTAACTTCTCGGCGATGTCCTGTCAGCATGCGATTGCCCTAGGCCGACATGCTGGAAACAATGCCGCCGCCGATCTGTTGGGTGTAATTCCGACCACTTACCGTCAGCCCAAGTACGTGACCTGTGTGGATCTGGGCGCGTGGGGGGCAGTGTTCACTGAAGGTTGGGACCACCAGCTAAAACTGATTAAGCAGGACGCCAAAGAACTCAAGACCCAGATCAACACGCAGTGGATCTACCCGCCGGCGGCTGATCGTGCCACAGCCTTGGCTGCGGCCGATCCACTGATCCCTGTGGTATGAGATTCGGCCACCTTTTATCCCGGTTACCTCGGCAGACGGGGGCGAACGAGGCGCAGTATTTAGCACCGTATCTTGGCCAACATGAAAGATGTCGTCTCGATCGGTATCCGGATTGACCCCAGCCCTTGGTCTACTTTATCCAGACGGTCTCATCGGCGCAAATTTCAACGCACGAGTGGTGGCGTTTTTGAACGCTGATCGAGGGTAATGAGGTGCGATATGGTGGAGTTAATCGAGGAAAGATATCTTCGTACTTGCATCATTTGGTAACTATGCAATTGCTTACTCCAGACTAAGTTCTCAGACTCCGCGTGGGGTTTCTTCTCCGCGAAAACCAAAATATACCAACTCAAATTGGACGCTTGCTTCCAGCCAACAATAAGCGAAGATGGAGATCTCGATGAAAACCGTAGCACAGTTACTCACCTCCAAACAGAAGCACAACATCTATACTATTGCGCCTCATACAACCATTGATAATGCATTGAGCATGATGGCTTTGCGTAACATCGGCGCCTTGCCTGTGATCGAGAACGGGCGATTGGTTGGTATCGTCAGCGAGCGTGATTATGTGCGCAAGGTCCATCGCCATGGGCACCCATCAACTGAAACTCAAGTGGCTAGCATCATGAGTTCACCAGTGCTGACCGTCGAACCGAATCAAACAATCCGCGAATGCATGTCGCTACTCACCGACCGCTATCTTCGACACTTGCCAGTCGTACACGAAAATCAGCTGATTGGTCTGTTATCCATTGGCGATATCGTCAAAGCAATGATTGCAGAACAGGACCAATTGATCGAGCAACTGGAACAGTACATACGCGGGCACTGACTATCGCGCGTCAGAATAATTTCCAAGTTGGATCGCTTACCCTCCCCTTTTTTTGGGGCGTGTACTCGTCGCGGCAAATTGCCGCACTGTTCCTGTTTTGAGAGATCTTCGGCGTCATCACAAACTTTGTGGGTGGCTACCTCGGCGTTCGCCTGGGCTTGAATCGAACGATGAACATCGATCTGAAACTTCAGGTAGCCGCCTTGCTGATGCTTACAGTGCCAACTCTCGCTAAAAAATCTTCCATCAACGCACACATGTGCCAAATCCATCCGCTGAAGAGATACACCGGCTGTAAACCAATTTTTTGCAGCGTTAACCTCGATGGTTTACCGGTCAAAACACTGTTTACACGGGGGTTCAAATATTTGCGACAGAGACTGGTAGGAGCAAACCGTTCTCCAAGGCGCCGGAGCGGCACAACGTCTGGTGTATCAGAAAACTGGAAAGGCGGCCGTTTCCCGTCCATGAACGGAAATGAAGCTTGAGGAACGGCTGTATCTGGAGTCGCTGCAGCAATTCTCTCGACCGGCGCGAGAGTTTTGGGATGTTCGGTGGATCGATCAGGGCCAATACTCGTTTGACTTTACTGCTTACGACGGTTCTTGGAAACGGACCCATTATTTGTCAGGCACATCATCACGAGGTTGGCCAAGTCGCTACCACGCACGTCATAGCCATCATTGACTGTCCGCACGACCTTGTCATAGTTCTCAAGGAATATCGTCTCCTCACGAAGCTCAACTTCAAGTGCTCGCTTTGCCATTTCCAAGGTGAACCGGACCTGGGCGTGGCATCCCAAAAACGATAGATCGCGGGATCGCCCAATATTCAGTTCAGGCTGAAGTCTTCGATTACATTGAGCAGGTCACACAGTCTCTGCTTAGGCAGCAAGAAATGGAAAAACAACAAGGCGACGACGATGTGTAGCTGAAAGCAGCTATCGAGATTCGTTACGGGCAATGTAGCCTCTCAGCTACGATTTCTGGCAGGTAGAATTTTCTGCTATTGGTGGTCACGTCTAATGCAAATGCCTGGTCAGGTCGATTGTATAGCGCGTCCGGAATATGCACCGTTTAGATAAATATTGGGTCGACCAGGGCAACCTACCGCTACCGGTCGCTGGGACGTGACTTCAGCTGAGTTCGAAGCTAAAGGAAAACTAACGATCATTTTGGCTTTTGACCCCACTCATTGAGCCGGTAATCTGAGAAGACATAGGCCTAGGTACCGAAAATGCTCCTCCACGTCACCCCAAAGCTCCACCAACCTTCCGAGAGATTCGACGCCGCGCTCGTGGATATTCGGATTCCACAAATCTGCTTCCACCTCACGAAATGTTCTATCCACAGGTTTTTTTCATTTCTAATGGCCTGGGCTGTCTGCATTTACCAAATAATGCATTTTTTCTTTACTTTCAAATGACTACCAAATCGTAAGACCTTGATCCCTAGAGATGGACTTTTATTTTTTAATGACCACCGAAGTCAGCTTGTAATCGTGAATCGATACTAGGCTCCATCAACCGGGACATCTCGCCTCGGGACTTTGGAGATCGATATGACTACTCAGAACCTCAGCGG
>LNAP01002574.1_pt1 | contig 23030 bp, 17 predicted proteins | sample 602601 | NCBI WGS metagenome assembly LNAP01 (sample SAMN02440304, study PRJNA202911) | soil metagenome | biome: Subtropical and temperate rainforests or woodlands; isolation source: soil samples (1 kg each in a 20% v/v slurry with milli Q water) were... ...
AGCGTGGGCAGGAACACCCCGCTGATATCCAGGTCACCGATCATAAAGGCGCTCCATCGATGCCATGGGGAAGCGGTTCTTCGAGGTCGCCGGCGCCGAGGAACTCGACACCGGGCAGCAACGCCAGACGCAAGCCGCTCAAGGCGTGCAGCAGGTGCAGGCGGGCGCCGTCATCGCATTCGCGGTTCAGGGCGCGGCGCGCGCGGTCCATCGTCATCAACAACGCACTCGGCGCCGGCAAACGCTCGCCGGCCTTGAGGCAGGCGTTGAAGTACTCGCCGACTTCGGCCACCACTTGGTGCAGCAATGTTTGCGGCATGCCGAGCACGCGCGGTGTGTAGGCCAGCAGGTCGAGCACGTTCAGCGCCACACGCACTTCGCGCAACGCGATGCCGGTGTCCTGACCGGTCATGGCCAGGCGCGGCAAATGCTGCATCAAACGGTCGAGCACCTGTACACCCAAGCGGCGATGTTCGGCCAGAGAGGCCGGTTCGGTGAGGCTGACGATGTCGCGCCAACTGAAACGGGTCAGGCGCTTGGCCGCCAGTTCCGCGCCGAACGGCCGGGCAATCAGGGTCCAGACAAACGCAAACAGCAAACCAACCGGGCCGGCCAGGTTGGAATTGGCGAAGGCGAGAAAATCCGCGTCGTAAGCGCCCTGAATACTGATGAAGGACGAGGTGTTGACCAGCGTCAGCAGCATGCCCAGGTAAAACTGCGGCTTGACCGTCAGGGTGCCGATGCAGATGAACGGCACGGCGAACGCCAGCACCAGCATCGGAAAATCATGCAGGTTGGGCAGCACCAGAAACAGGTAAAGACTGGCGAACAGCACCGACATCGCGGTCCAGAAGAAGAACCGGTAAATCTGCGGCGCCGGGTCGTCCATCGAGGCGAAGAAACTGCACGCTACCGCCGCCAGAATCACCGCGCTGCCGCCGTCGGTCCAGCCGAGCAGAATCCACAGCACCGAGGCGACGATGATCGCGGTGACCGTGGACGCCGCCGAGTAGAGCATCAGCCCACGGTCGAGAAATGGCGACAGCCGACCGAGGCGCCAGTGCCGATACACCGCGCGCCAGCTGTCCTGGCTTTCGCACTGAATCGCGTATTGCAGGCTGCGGCAGTCTTGCCACAAATCGATCCATTCGCCGAGACGATACAAGGCGTTGGAGAACAGCAGTTGCTTGCGATCATCCAGCGCTTCGGCGGACGGTTGCAGCGCTTCGAGTTGATCTTTCAGCGCTTGCCAGCGGTAGAGGTCGGCGTCTTTGTGGCCAAGCCATGCCGTGGTGGCGGCCAGCAACGGCGAGAATTTGTCCACCAGCTCCGGCGTGCGCCGCTCGAGGGCGTAGAGCGCATCGTCGAGGGCGTCGATCACCGGCAACAAATGAATCATTCGCCCGCGCAGTTCCTTGGTGTTGCGCACGGTTTGCGGGCGCGCGCCCTCGTGGGGCAACTGGCCGATCATCAATTCCAGGGTGTTGAAGGTTGCGACCATTGATGCGCGCAACGCGCTGGCTTCATCGGGCTGCACGTTGCGGCTAAGGAAGCGCAGGCTGTAGGTCGAGGCATCGGCGAACCATTTGTTCACCGAATCGTTGAACACCGGCGCCAGCCGCCGTGGCCAGAACATCGCACCGACCACCGCTGCGACGGCGATGCCGAGGAAAATCTCCTCAGTCCGCGCCTCGGCCACGTCCCACACCGCCAGCGGGTTATCGACCACGGGCAAGGCGATCAACGGCAGCGTGTAACCGGCGAGCATCAACGCGTAGCTGTTGGCGGTGCGCAGGTGCAGCGACAGGAACAGCAGAATCCCGGTCCACAGCGCGATGACCAGCACCAGCACATAGGGGCTCTGAACAAACATCGGCACAAAAAAAACCGCCGCCGCCGCGCCCAGAAACGTACCGACCGCGCGATACAGCGCCTTGGAGCTGGTCGGGCCGACGAAGGGGCTGGAAACGATATACACCGTGGCCATCGCCCAGTACGGACGCGGCATTTGCATGAGCATGGCGATGTACAACGCGATCATCGACGCCGCGAAGGTGCGCACGCCGTAGAACCAGTCCCGGGCCGGGGGAACGCCGGTAAAAAATCCGCTCAAGGGTTCACCACCGATGGAGCGTTGGCGGCTTCGAACGCTTTCAATACGCGCAACGCCGCTTCCAGATCACTCGGGGCAATTCCTTCCAGTACTTCATTGCGCAAGCGCACCAGCTCGATTTCAACCGCCTGGACCAGCTCGCGGCCGGTGTCGGTCAGGCTCAGGCATTTGGCGCGACGATCATGCGCATCTTCGGTTCGACGAACGTAGCCGGCATGACACAGCTGATCGAGCAGACGTACCAGGGACGGGCTCTCCATCCCGGCCGCCTGTGCCACCGTCACCTGCCGCACACCCTCGCCCAGACGCCCGATCATCAACAACGGAACGGCGCAGGCTTCGGAGATTCCATAGTTGACCAAGGTGGTCTGGCAGATCTTCCGCCAGTGCCGGGCGGCCACCACCATGGAACTGCTGATGCTCATCTGAAGAACGTCGAGATTTTTTGACACGGGCGAATAGACACACTGTTAGTTTGCTAACTATCAATATGGCATTTGGGGGGAAAGTTGGTCAAGTTTTGAAACAATTTGGCGGTCAAGACACCGTAAAAATCAGCAGGGATCGCTAAACCTCCTGCCTGCCCACCCCTCATCGCATCCTGCAAAAGCCAGTTTTCCGATGTTCTTTACCCCCCTCGCCCCTTCCTCAGCAGCACATTCAACTGATCCACCACCTCCGCCCAATCCGCGTCATCGAGAATCTCGTCGCGCAAAAACTGCGCTTGGCTCTTGGTCCAGAAAAAGGCGTCCGCCAGGTGCAATTCCGGCTTGAGTGGTGAGTGGGTAGCGATGAATTTATCGATGCTTTCGGCGTCATCCGGGAGGCCGAGCTGTTTGAACAGTGAGGGGAGGCTGTGGGTTGGGGATTCCATGTCGGGCTCCTGGGAATGGCTGATGATTGGGTGACCGCCAAGCGGTCAATCGCGAGCAGGCTCGCTCCCACAGGGACACGCGGTCAACTGTGGGAGCGAGCCTGCTCGCGATGGCGGCGTCACTGACGACACATGACTCAATAACTCAACTCCCGCACTTCGGCATGCGGCACCATTTTCAGAAACTCCGGCATATTCATGTGCAGCAGGTTGATGTGGTTGCCGGCTTCCAGATAAATGTCTTTCTGCCGGGTCAGCAGTGGGTCAATGACCACATCCAGCCCATAGGCCTCGCCGAGGGCTGGCACCGCGCCACGTTCGCAATCATCGAACAGGTGCGGCAGGTTGCTTTCCCGGGAGACCTGCCATTCGCCACTACTGCGTACTTTGCTCAGGTCCAGGTGACGGCTGGCGGGGAGTACGGCCATCAGGTAATGGCCGTGGTGATCGTCGAGGATCACCGACTTGGCCATCCGTTCGGCTGGAATGCCCGAGACCCGCGCGGTCTCCAGGCTGCTGGCCGAGTGTGGGTGGGTGACAATGTCATATTCGCATTGAGCCTTTTCCAGGCTTCTCTGCACGGTTCTTGCCATACGCATGATGCACCTCGGTGTCCGCGAACAGTCTGTGACGGACGATGGGTTAACACGTTGCTCTGTACTGAAAGTCTAGGCCTGCCGACGCATTCCGGCGGGAAATCTGCCCACTGGAACATCGTCGACAACTGATCAAAATTCGTACAACCAACGGCTCGACTAGACTGTATTTAGCGATGGGCGTTAACGGGAACGCGGACTCAATGGATGGGCGAGGCGCTCTCAGGTTCATCGCGAGCAGGCTCGCTCCTACAAGGAGGGTCAAGTGAACACGCGTAGCTGTGCAGTGGCGTTGCTGTTGGCCTTGAGCGGATCGGCGTTCGCGGCGGACACCCTCGTGCTGATCCCCAACCCCATCGGGATCTGGCTGATTGTGTTGGGCATCGCCTTTCTGATCGCCGAAGCGGCCTTGCCCAATTATGGCGTGATCGGGTTGGGCGGGATTGTGATGTTCGTCATCGGCGCGGTGATCCTGAGCAACACCGAGGTGCCTGTCCCGTTGATGATCGGCCTGGGCCTGATCAGCGCGTTGTTGCTGATATTCCTGGTGATCCGCGCCCTCAAAACCCGACCGCGCCAAACCGTCAGTGGCGATGCCGGGCTCGTGGGCAGCGTGGCGCCGATCATGTCGTTACAACCCGGCAATGCCTGCAACGGCTGGGTGCACCTGCAAGGAGAACAGTGGCAAGTCCTCAGCGCCACGCCACTGGAAACAGGGCAGCGGGTCCGGGTGGTGGCGCGCAAGGGATTACTGCTGCAAGTGGCCGCGGCTGACGCGGCGCCGGGTGGAGAATAGCCATGGGCCTGCAACTGGGTTTTGCCGCGCTGCTGCTGTTGGTCATTGCGCTGGCGGGATCGACCTTTCGCATCCTGCGCGAATACGAGCGCGGGGTGGTGTTCCAGCTCGGCCGTTTCTGGCAAGTCAAAGGTCCCGGCCTGATCCTGCTGATTCCCGTGGTGCAGCAAATGGTTCGCGTCGATTTGCGTACCGTGGTGCTCGATGTGCCGCCGCAAGACGTGATCACCCGCGACAACGTCTCGGTCAAGGTCAACGCGGTGCTGTACTTCCGCGTGCTCGATCCGCAGAAGGCAATTATCCAGGTCGAAGATTTCCTCATGGCCACCAGTCAGCTGGCCCAGACCACCTTGCGCGCGGTGCTCGGCAAACACGAACTCGATGAGCTGCTGGCCGAGCGCGAACGGCTGAACATCGATATCCAGCAAGTGCTCGATGCCCAGACCGACGCCTGGGGCATCAAGGTCGCCAACGTCGAGATCAAGCACGTGGACCTCAACGAATCGATGGTCCGCGCCATCGCCAAACAGGCTGAAGCCGAGCGGGAGCGCCGGGCCAAGGTCATCCACGCCGAAGGTGAACTGCAGGCTTCGGAAAAGCTCATGCAGGCCGCCGAAATGCTCGGCCGCCAGCCGGGCGCCATGCAACTGCGCTACATGCAGACCCTGAGTTCGATTGCCGGGGACAAGAGCTCGACCATCGTCTTTCCACTGCCGATCGAATTGCTCAAGGGCATGGCAAGCCTTGAGGCAGTGAAGACTGTGGCGAGGGAGCTTGCTCCCGTTGGACTGCGTAGCAGGCCGTTTCGCAGCCCAGCGGGAGCAAGCTCTCTCGCCACAAAAACACCCGGCTCACGCTCTGGGTAAGACCGCACATTCTCCGAGCCAGGTCAGCAAACGGTCGAGACAGGCCTCGACCGACTGCGCTCCGGTGTCGAGAACCAGCCCGGCAGCCGGCGGAGGTTCATAAGGTGCAGAAACCCCGGTAAATCCTGGCAGGTCACCGCGACGGGCCCGGGCGTAATGACCTTTGGGATCGCGCTGCTCGCATACCGCCAGGGAAGCGCTGCACCAGACTTCGCGATAATCCTCGCCTAAACGCGTGGCAAACAGTTCACGCAACTCCAGTAACGGCGCAATCATCGCCAGAATCACCACCTGCCCGTTTTCCACCAACAACGCCGCCAGTTCACTGGCCCGGCGGATGTTTTCCAGGCGGTCGCTGTCAGCAAAACCCAGATCGCGGTTGAGCCCGACCCGCAGCCCATCGCCGTCAAGCACAACACTCTGCACGCCGCGCTCGAACAACTGTGCGTGCAGCGCCTGGGCCAGCGTCGACTTGCCTGCCGCCGGCAAACCGGTCAACAGAATCGCCGTGCCGCGATGGCCGTTTCGGGCCTCCCGTTGTGCACGGCTGATGCTCGCTGTCGGCGCCTGAAGGTTATTGAGCCTGGGCATGAGCCACCGGCACTGTGATGTTGCCCGCCGCCCACGCCGCTTCGCGATTGGCCAATGCGGTGGCGATGGATTGGACTTCAGTGGACTGCACTTGATCGGGCAGCGGATCGAGCCCGGCGCTGGCAAATATCTGGCCGTAGGCATTACGCAGATCGGCGTACGACAAGTCGCGGCGCAGATCGGCCTGCAAGGTGTTCAACTCGCCCTGAATCAAGTCCAGTTCGCCCAGCCCTGCCGCCTTATAGCGATTGCGCAACTGGCCGACAATCTGCCCGTCAATGTCCGACAGTTGCTGATTGGTCTTGAACTGCCGCAGCGCCTCGCGGTAGTTGGCGTTGGCCACGTAGAGCTGCGCCAGCACCGCAATCGACATCGCCTGACGACGCGCCGTGGCCACTTCTTCACCGGCCTTGGCGACGTTGATTGCCGCCGGCGCCGAGATCACGCTGAACAGGTTCCACGTGACCTTCACGCCATAGTCGGCCCAACCCTGCTCCACCAGGAACGAGTTGCTGTCGTAATGCCCGCCAGCGGAGAACTCCAGGCCCGGCAGCAGGCGCAACATGGCTTTACGGGTTTCGGCAGCGCTGATGCGGCTTTGGTAATCCTGCTCACGCAGTTCCGGACGGCTGGTCAGGGCTTCCTGTTCCAGACTGGCGAGGTCCACTTTCAATTCGGGGATGACGTAGTTGTCCTGCGTCGCCAGCGTCAGATCGGTGCCCAGCGGCAGGTTGATCAGGGTCGCCAGTTCGGTTTTCGCCAGCGACAGCGCGCGGCGCTGTTCTTCCAACTGACGGGTGGCTTCGATCAACGAGCGTTGATAACCCAACGCCTGGATCGGATCGCCGATGCGCTGCTCACTCATGCTCTGGCTGTTGCCGCGAGCGGTCTCGACCCGAGCCATGAGGCTGTCGATCTGCTTGAGCAACCGTTCGGCAGCCATGGCCCGCCAATACGCCGAGCGCACGTCCTGAACGATGGTGTTGATGACTTTGCGCCGACGCTCCTGAACGATCAGTCGCTGGTCGCCCTGTTGCTTGGCGCTGATGTAGCTGACGCCAAAATCCAGCACGTTCCAGACCATGGTCAGGTCGGCGACTTCACGGTCGCGGTCCTGTGAAGTCGATGGCTCCAGCGACTGAGTGCCGGTCCGTACGCTCTGGCTGCTGGAAGCGTTGACGTTGTTGCGGCCGACGTACCCGGCGTCCAGCGCCATGCGCGGCAACATGTCGAAGCTGGCCAGGTCGAGTTGGCGCTTGGCCAGGGCCTCTTCCATGATCTTCAGCCGGCCTTCAAGGTTGTATTTCACCGCGCGGGCCATGGCCTGATGCAGGGTCAGCGGACCGCTGAGGGGTTCCTGGCCCTTGTACATGCTTTGCAGATCGCTCTTGGCGCGTTGCTCGCTGACGCTGCGTTCGATCGGTTCACTTTTGACTGCACATCCACTGACTGCCAGCGCGAGCAGGCTCGCGACGAACAACTTCTGACTTCTCTTCATCCTTGACTGCCCCTGGGTGTCGCCCGTTTTAATTGTTGTGTCAGGCCTGCATTTCGCTGATACCGGCCTGTTTCAAAGCAGTGGCCAGGTCGTTGACCTGCCGCTGCTCGGTGTCTTTGAGCTGTTGCAACTGCTGGACGAGACTGGGCGCGCCAAACACGCCGCGCAGGCCCTGAGAAACATCACTGGCCTTGATCGAATGACTGCCGAATGAGTTCAGCGAATCCCGCTCATTGCCAACGTCCTGATTGAACAGGCTCGACAACGTGCTGGTGCTGAACACCCCGCCATCGCCGCCGCCGAAACCGAGGAAGCCGTGGCCTGCACCGTCGCCGCCGCTTTCGCTGCTGCTGAACACTTGGGCGATAAAGCTCTGCGCCAGCGCGCCGTTGTTCATGAAAATGTCGCCCAGCGGCCGGATGCCGTTGCCGATAACCCGGTCTTCGAACAGCGGTGCAAAGGTCAGCGGTGAACCGAGATCCCCGGTGGGTGGGGTGAACACGATGGGTTGCAGCGGCACGTTGGGTTGATCGGCCACGGTCACCGGGTCGCTGCTGATGAGTTGCGGATCCGCGGTCACCGACACGATGCCTATCGCGTAATTGTTGGAGACCGACACGCTGTCACCTGCGTTACCGGCCAGATCGGTGACGTTGCTGGTGTCGAGGGCGATGAAGTTGCTCGGGTCGCTGACATTGGCAGCGGGCGTGAAGGTGGCGGTCCATGTCTTGCCACCGTCGCTGCTGCTCAGGTTGGTCAAATCGCCATTGGTCACGCTCAAGTCCGACAGGTCGAAATTACTCACCGCTTCGCTGAAGGTGAAGGTCACCACCGTGCTCTGGCCAGCCCCCATGTTCGGGTTGGCGACCGCAATGCTCACCGTCGGCCGGGACGCGTCCAGCGCATAGTTGTTGGAAATGGCGATGCTCGCACCGACGTTGCCGGCGGCGTCCTGCACGGTACCGGTGTCGAGCACGATCAGGTTGGTCGCGTCGTTCATGCCGGCGGTCGGTGTCAGGGTCGCCGTCCAGGTGATGCCGCCGTCGCTGCTGATCAGGTTCGACAGCACGCCGTTGGCCACGCTGATGTCCGACAGGTCGAAACCGCTCACCGCTTCGCTGAAGGTGATAGTCACCGTGGTGGTGTCGCCGATGCCCAGGCGATTGTCGGCAACCACGATCGTGGCGCTGGGCAGCGCGGTGTCGATGGCGAAATTGTTGGAGTCGGTGGTACCACTGCCGGCGTTGCCCGAAGCGTTTTGCACGCCGCTGTTGTCCAGTGTGATCAGGTTACTGGTGTCGGTGATGCTCGCCGTCGGGGTGAACGTCGCCGTCCAGGTGATACCGCCATCGGTCGACGACACGGTGCTGAGCGTGCCATTCGCGATCGTCAGGTCGGCGTTGGAGAAGCCGCTCACCGCTTCGCTGAAGGTGATCGTCACCAGTGACGTTTCACCCGCTTTCAGCGCCGTGTCGGCGACCACGAGGGTGGCGGTCGGCAGCACCGTGTCGATCGTAAAGTTCGCCGAGTTGGTGCTCCCGCTGCCCGTGTTGCCGGCAATGTCGGCCACCCCGGTATTGTTCAGAGTGATGAGGTTGCTGGTGTCCTTGATGCCGAGCGTCGGTGTGAAGGTGGCGGTCCAGGTGATACCGCCATCGCTGCTGCTCACCGCACTCAACGTGCCGTTGGGGATGCTCAGGTCACTGTTGTCGAAACCGCTCACCGCCTCACTGAAGGTGATGGTCACCAACGAGGTTTCGCCCGCACTGAGGGTGCTGTCGGCGACGACGATCGTAGCGGTCGGGCGCTGGCTGTCGATGGCGTAGTTGTTGGAATCGGTGGTACCGCTGCCCGTATTGCCGGCCCCATCGATCACTCCGGTGTTGTCCAGGGTGATCAGGTTGGTGGTATCGGTGATGCTCGCCGTTGGCGTCAGCGTGGCGGTATAGGTGATGTTATCGCTGGTACTGAGATTGCTCAGGGTGCCGTTGCTCACCGTCAGGTCGGCAATGGTAAATCCTGTCACCGCCTCGCTGAAGGTGATGGTCACCACCGATGTTTGACCCACCGCCAGCGCCGAATCCGCGACGACGATGGTTGCCGTTGGCCGCACGGTGTCGATGGCGTAGTTGTTGGAATCGGTGGTGCCGCTACCCGCGTTGCCCGAGCCGTTTTGCACACCGCTGTTGTCCAGCGTAATGACGTTGCTGGTGTCGGTGATGGCGCTGGTCGGGGTAAACGTTGCCGTCCAGGTGATGCCGCCATCACTGCTGCTGACGGAACTCAACGTGCCATTGGCGATGCTCAGGTCGGCGTTGCTGAAACCGGTGACCGCCTCGGAGAACGTGATGGTGACCAGGGACGTTTCGCCAATTTTCAGTGCGTTGTCGGCAACGACAATGGTAGCCGTCGGCGCCACGGTATCGATCGTGTAGTTGCCGGAGTTGGTGGTGCCGCTGCCCGTGTTGCCGGAAAGGTCGGCCACGCCGGTATTGGCCAGGGTGATGACGTTGGTTCCATCGTTCACACCCGCCGTTGGCGTGAACGTCGCCGTCCAGGTAATGCCGCCGTCACTGCTGCTGACCGAGGTCAACGTGCCGTTGGCGATGCTCAGGTCGGCATTGGTGAAACCGCTGACCGCTTCGCTGAAGGTGATGGTGACCAGTGAGGTTTCGCCAGCACTCAGGGTCGGGTCTGCCAGGACGATGGTCGCGGTGGGTCGAAGCGTGTCGATGGCGTAGTTGTTGGAATCGGTGGTACCGCTGCCGACGTTACCCGAGAGGTCGCTGATGCCGGTGTTGGCCAGGGTGATCAGGTTGGTGGTGTCGTTGATACTGGCGCTCGGCGTAAACGTCGCCGTCCAGGTGAGGCCGCCGTCGCTGCTGCTCACCGCCGTCAACGTGCCGTTGGCAATCGTCAGGTCCGCGTTGGTGAAACCGCTGACCGCCTCGCTGAAAGTGATGGTGACCAGCGAGGTTTCGCCGATTCTCAGCGCCGTATCCGCGACCACGACGGTTGCCGTCGGGCGCACGGTGTCAATCGCGTAGTTGTTGGAATCGGTAGTGCCGCTCCCCACGTTGCCGGTGGCGGCGGACTGCACGCCGCTGTTGTCCAGGACAATCAGATTGGTCGTGTCGGTAATGCTGGCGGTCGGGGTGAACGTGGCGGTCCAGGTGATACCGCCGTCGCTGCTGCTCACCGCCGTCAACGTGCCGTTGGCAATGCTCAGATCGGCGTTGGTGAAACCGGTCACGGCCTGGTTGAAGGTAATCGTCACCAGTGACGTTTCACCGATTCTCAGGGCATTGTCGGCCAGCACGATCGTCGCGGTCGGTGGAGCGGTGTCGATGGCATAGTTGCCCGAGGAGCTGATCCCGCTGCCGGTGTTACCCGAAAGGTCGGCCACGCCGGTGTTCGCCAGGCTGATGACATTGGTCGCGCTGATGATGCCTGCTGTCGGGGTAAACGTGGCGGTCCAGGTAATCCCGCCATCGCTGCTGCTGACCGCCGTCAACGTGCCGTTGGCGATGCTCAGGTCGGCGTTGGTGAAACCGGTCACTGCTTCGGAAAAGGTGATGGTCACCAGCGACGTTTCGCCTGCGGTCAGCGCCGTATCCGCCAGCACAATCGTGGCGGTCGGGCGTACGGTATCAATGGCGTAGTTGTTGGAATCGGTGGTGCCGCTGCCGGCGTTACCCGACAGATCACTGACTCCCGTGTTATTCAGGGTAATCAGATTGGTGGTGTCGTTGATACTGGCGCTCGGGGTAAACGTTGCGGTCCAGGTGAGGCCGCCGTCGCTGCTGCTCACCGCCGTCAGCGTACCGTTGGCGATGGTCAGGTCGGCATTGGTGAAACCGCTCACCGCTTCACTGAAGGTGATGGTCACCAGCGACGTTTCGCCGATTCTCAGCGCCGTGTCCGCGACCACGATGGTTGCTGTTGGCCGCACAGTATCGATGGCGTAGTTGTTGGAGTCGGTCGTGCCGCTGCCGGCGTTACCCGACAGGTCGCTGACACCCGTATTGTTCAGGGTGATCAGATTGGTCGTGTCAGTGATGCTGGCAGTTGGCGTGAAAGTCGCCGTCCAGGTGATGCCGCCGTCGCTGCTGCTCACTGCGGTCAGCGTACCGTTGGCAATGGTCAGGTCCGCGTTGGTGAAACCGCTCACCGCCTCGGCGAAGGTGATGGTCACCAGCGAGGTCTCACCGATTTTCAGCGCGTTGTCCGCCACCACGATGGTCGCGGTCGGCCGGAGTGTATCGATGACATAGTTATTGGAATCGGTCGTGCCGCTCCCGGCGTTGCCCGCCAGGTCGCTGACCCCGGTGTTGTTCAGGGTGATCAGGTTGGTCGTGTCGTTGATGCTCGCGTTCGGGGTGAATGTGGCAGTCCAGGTGATGCCGCCGTCACTGCTGCTGACCGAGGTCAGCGTACCGTTGGAGAAGGTCAGGTCGGCGTTGGTGAAACCGCTGACCGCTTCGCTGAAGGTGATCGTCACCAGCGAGGTTTCGCCAATTTTCAGTGCCGTGTCCGTCACCACGACGGTCGCGGTTGGCCGCACCGTATCGATGGCGTAGTTGCTGGAATCGGTCGTGCCGCTACCGGCGTTGCCTGCCAGGTCGCTGACCCCGGTGTTGTCCAGGGTGATCAGGTTAGTCGCGTCAGTCATGCTGGCCGCCGGGGTGAAGGTCCCCGTCCAGGTGATGCCGCCATCGCTGCTGCTCACCGCACTCAGCGTGCCGTTGGCAATCGTCAGGTCGGCGTTGGTGAGACCGGTGACCGCTTCGTTGAAGGTGATGGTCACCAACGACGTTTCGCCAACCTTGAGGGCCGTATCGGTGAATACGATGCTGGCGGTTGGCCGCGCCGTGTCGACGACGTAGTTATTGGAGCTGGTGGTCCCGACGCCTGCAGTGCCCAGACCGTTGATTACCCCGGTGTTGTCGAGGGTGATGACGTTGGTCGTATCCGAAATACTGGCGGTCGGCGTGAACGTTGCCGTCCAGGTGATACCGCCGTCGCTGCTGCTGACCGCACTCAAGGTGCCGTTGGTGAGGGTCAGGTCGGCATTGGTGAAACCGGTCACTGCTTCGGAGAAGGTGATCGTCACCAGGCTCGTTTCACCGATGCTCAACGTGGTATCGGCGACCACAATGGTTGCGGTCGGCGGCGGCGCATACGCAGTGTTGAGTATGCCGCCATCGTTGTAGATGGTCGCCACGGAGGTCGGCGAGGTGCCTGTTGTCCCACCGCCCTGCGCAGTGCCACCGGCACCACTGCCGGCGGCATTACCGGCCAGGGCCGCGAAGTTGGCGGCGGTGATCAGCAAAGTGCCCTTGTTCCAGATCGCGCCGACGCCTCGGCCACCGATGCCGCCATTACTGGCATTGCTGCCTTGACCACCACCACCGCCACCGCCCCCACCGGCGCCGATGTTGTTGCTGATGGTCGACGTGCCGACGATGGTGATGGCGCCGCTGCTGGCGTTATAGATCCCGCCCACCGCGTTACCGCCCGCGCCACCGACCTTGTCCCAACCGGCGCCGCCGCCACCGCCGCCAATGGAAATCGTGCCATTGGTGGCCGTCGCACCGTTACCGCCGTTGCTGTAATAGGAAACGCCCACCCCGCCAGCCCCGCCCGTGCTGGTACCGCCGCGGCCGCCCATGTGGGTCGCGTCATAACCGCCGCCGTAACCGCCAGCGCCACCGCTGCCCGCCTGGCCGCCCAATGTGCCGGTGCCTGGCCCGGCCGAACCGCCATGCCCACCGCCCTGGCCACCCAGACCGCCACCACCGCCACCGCCACCGCCGTAAAACGCCCCCGTCACCCCGCCGCCACCGCCGCCACCGGAAGCGGCGTTGGAGGTAACGGTCACGTTTTTCAGGGTCAGGATCCCGGCGTTGAAAATCCCCCCGGCCATCGCGCCCGTGGCACCGTAGCCACCATTGCCACCGTTGCCCGTTACCAGACCACGAGTGATCACCAGACCATCGAGCGTCACGGTACTGCCAGACGTCACTTCGATGACCCGGGTCCGGTACTGGCCATCGAGAATCACATCCGCCGCACCGTCATTGTTCAAGTCGCCATCAACGGTGATGTTTTTGTTGATCAGCAGTTCGGAGGTCAGTTGCACCGTCATGCTGCCATTGAAGGTGACGGTATCGCCGTTCTGCGCCGAAGCGATCGCGGCACGCAACGAGCCGACGCCCGTGTTGCCATTGTTAGTGGCCGTCCAGGTGGCCAGGCCCCACTGATAGTCGGTCATGGCCATTGTCGACAGCACGTTGGCGCTTTCGATAGTGCCGGTGGCGATCTCCAGATCCCAGTCGCCGCCCACGCCGGTGCGGTTGCTGGACGCCGCCACATCACGACCGGTCAGTTGCGCCAGGGAGTCGACGAAACTCAAACCCCGTTCGCCTTCGGCGGTGTAGCAGCCGTAGATCATGATGTCGCCACCGACGTTCATGTCCTTGCCGATTTCCGCCAGCACCGCACTGCGGGCCGCGACGTTGTCGGCCGACAGGTAACTGTTGCCCAGCCACAAATCGCCCGCATTGCCGTGGGCGATGATCTGCACCGAGCTGATGCCCTGATGGGTGTCCAGATAGTCGGCAATCTGCTGCAAGCCGTCCCTGGTGGCGTCGAGTTGAACCACCTGGGTGCCGGGGGCGACGCCTTTGAGCAGGCTGTCGGCATCCTTGACCCGGGAATCGACGAACACCACGCTCTGTCCCGGCACGGCAACGGGCGCCACCGCGGAGGTGGCGTCGGCCTGGCCGTGGGTGTCCTGACTGGCGACCGGTTTCTCGGCGACCGGTGGTTTCGCCGCGTCAGCCGTTGTGTGGCTGTCAGCCTGGGCGGTATCGGCCACGGTGGCTGCGACCGCGCCGTCGAACAGCATGCGCGGCTCCAGGGACATGATCATTGGCGAGGCCAGCGCTCGTGCGCCTTGGGTTACCCGCGACTTGCCGTTGCTCCACCACATGTTGCTCACCCGGACTCGAACGTTTTTGCTGCGTAAACGAAAACGCCGCGATCAACTGATCGCGGCATCGGCTTTCATACGAATGACATTGGCGGCGCTGGCTGAGCCGTCGAGCCAGAAGGACAATTCGGCGTACTGCTTGAACAAATCCGGCGGCAGGATCGTGCGCCGTGACTGCAACTCGACTTTGGGTTTGACCTTGTGCAGGCCCGACACACCCAAGGCTTGATCGAACTCCGGCGCGTCATACGCCAGGTTGTCGAAATCGTGCTCGAACCAGGGTTCGCCAATGAAGTCGTAGACCAGCCGCATCACCCGGTCAGGCGCCTGGGTCAGCAGGTCGTAATCGACGATCAGCAGCGAGTCGGCGTGCTCGCCGTAATAGGCTTCCTTGAGCGCAGCCCAGGCAAAACCGACCAGGCGATTGCGCTGGGCCAGGGTTTCGCAGCGGCTGTAGACCGTATTGCGTTCGACCGCATCGCCAAACAGCTTGGTGTTTTCGAATGGGTTGGCGCGATACAGACGTTCGATGCTGTCCATGACCCAGGCGACATTGCGCACACAGGCAATCACCCTCGCTTGAGGGAACAAATCACTGATCGCCGGCAGGCGCGAACTCCACAAGCGGTTGGTGTCGAACACCACCGGTTTGTCAGCCTTGTCGGCGTAATAGGAATCGAACAGGCCGCGAAGCAGACGGCGGCGCATATCGGTGTCGATCACCGCGCCGAACTCGCTGCCGGCGCTGCACTGTTCAAGGACACCGGAAAAGAGCGCGCCAACGGGGCTGGTCATGCCGGCATGGAAACGCGGGTTTTGCAAAAGGATTGCAGAAAGCAGGGTCGAGCCCGAGCGCGGCAAGCCGGAAATAAAATGGAATGTGTGCAATCCCTTCACCCCTGATCATAAGTCCTTTATGTATGACGGAGCGTAGACCATGAATGGCTTTATGAGCGGCGATGCTTTGATATCAAATCGAAGCTAAGCCGATGGGAAACTGCAACTTTCGTTACAGCCTCATTGCCGCACGAACAGGCGCGCATTGGCGCCGCCCGCCTGGGTTTCGCCAACACGCTGCCAGCCAGCGGGCAACGGCGCGAACTCGTCCGGCGCATCGACGGTGCCGATCAGCCAGACCCGACCGCTGCCCTTGGGCAAGCTGTCGAGGCTGTCGAGGTATGTGTCCCGGGTCACCAACGTGCCGAAACCATAGGCATTCGGCCGGCTCGAAACGCCATTGGGCAATGGCGGCGTGTACAGCAACGGCTGGGTGTCGGTGCGATTGTAATAGACGTAACTGAGGTACCAGAGCATATCGCTGGTGACGATCCGGTCACCGGTCATGAAGTGCTGGTTGACGTAATCGACCATGACGTTGATCTGATCACGGGTGTCCACCGTGGCGTTGTTCTTCAGGCCCATCAGCTCAACGCCGACGAACAGCACCAACACCGTCACGGCCAGAACCCGAAAACCTGAATACAGTCGATCAACCGCCAACGCGATAATCATCGGCAGTCCCAACGCATAGGCCGTCAGGTAGCGTTCGATAAACACCGGTGTGATAAACGACACCCCGAACACCAGCAACAACGGTAACGCCGTGTAGATCGCCAGCAGGACACTGCCACGAAAGACACTGCGGTCCCGCGCCACCCCCACGCCCGCAATGACCGGCAACGCCAGCGGCAGTGCGATGAAAAGCAGCGTCGGCAGGTTTTCTCCATCGTCCTGGATCAGGAACGACCAGACCATCGAAGGCAACGAGCCGAACGTGACCGGTGTTTCCCAACCCACGTCGCCATTGGCCTTGAGCTGATCCATGTGCTGGAGCAGATCGATCAGGCTCGGCATCCACGGCAGGTACAACAACACGATCGCCGCGTTAGCCAGCCACCAAGCGGGGCGTTGAATATGCCGCAATCGATAACCCGGCTGTACGCGGATCACCCCCAGATACAACCAGTGGCAAAACACGCACAGGGCCGCGAAGTAATGGGTGTAGAACGCGGCAGTCATCAACAGCGCATACGCCACCAGATATCGCGTGCGATGCGGGTTTCTTATCCAGTAGACCAAGGCAATCGTGGCGCCGACCAGCCACAATCCCAGCCACGAATACATGCGCACTTCCTGGCTGTAACGCACCGCCGTGGGCAACAGTGCCAACAGGAAACCGGCCAGCAACGCCGCACGGCGCGTGGCGAGCAAGTCCATCAGCCACACGCCGAGCCACACCGTGGCGATGCCGGGTAAGGCGCTGAGGCTGCGGATTGAAAAAATGCCTTCGCCGAACAACTCGACCCAGCCATGCAGCAGCAGGAAATACAGCGGTGGATGCACGTCGTGCGCCGCGTGTACCCAGATATCGGTCAGTGAAAACCGGCTCAGCAGCAGGCTGGACCCTTCGTCGCCCCAGATGGCCGCCGCCGTCAGGTCGTAGAAACGCACCAGCGTCGCCAATGCCAGGATCGGCAACAGCCAATGCTCCTGCGCCCATCGCAACCAGCGCTGAACCATTGCCCAGACGCCGGGCGCTGCGTGCGGCTCCTGGGTGCCGCCAAGCGGTGTTTCTCTGCGCGCCTCCATTGCTTCCCCCTGAAACGAGCCCCCGACCACAACACCTGATGAACACTGTAGGACGGCGCACGGACGTCGTCGATGCTGGCTTTGCGACCAACGACATTCGGCCGTGATGCGCATCAACTACGCTCTGGCTTGGCGTGACTCAGCCAGGGAAATGAATGGAGTCGGCTGATTGCAACGATGGGCCTGGATGTCCGGGCCACCCTTGCAGCGCGCCAGACAACTAACCTGAGGGATGAGGAACTATGGAAGTATTCATCGGCACAATTCAGCCTTTCGCCTTTAACTACGCGCCCAGCGGCTGGGCCTTGTGTAATGGCCAGACGCTTTCCGTCCAGCAATACAACGCTCTGTTCGCGCTGCTGGGGGTCAACTTCGGCGGCAATGGCTCGACCAATTTCATGCTGCCCAACCTGCAAGGCCGAATGCCTGTTTGCATGGGTAACGGGCTGAACCTGACCCCACGGGTCATCGGCGAATTCTCCGGGACCGAGAACGTCACCGCGACCATCACCAACCTGCCCAATCACACCCACGCCCTCTCCGGGCTGACGGCCACCACCACCCTGCAACTGGCCAGCCCGGCGAGCAACCCGGTCACCACTCCCACCGCGACCAACTCGTACATCGGCGCTTCGGGCGGCGGACCGGGCTCGGCGAGCATCTACTCCGATCAGCAAGGTGCTGCGGCCGTACCCCTCAAGGGTGTAGCCACGACGGTCACCGGGGAAATCTCGTCGGCCGGCAACGGCCTGCCCATGGACACGATGAACCCGTTCCTGGTGCTCAACTTCAGCATTGCCCTCGAGGGGCTTTTCCCTTCGCGCGGTTGAGGTTCGGCCGGGGGACTCACCCCCCGGTCACTTTCATTTTTGGGAGTGACGCCATGCTGCAACAGGTTCAACACCAACATTTCCAGACGCTGCTGGGCAAGACTCGCACGCTGCGGCTGCCAGATGGCAGTGAGCTGCCGATCCATATCGAAAGCCTGGTGGAAACGCCTCGATCGCGGATGCCAAACAGCGAGCGCATGCCGTTCCGCGTCGAGCTCAACAGCCTGCAAGCCACGGAGTTCGTCGATGGATTGTGCGCGCTGGAGTTACCGGCACTTGGCCAAGTGGAGGATATTTTTGTCTCCCGGGTCCCCGCCATGGGCCGCGATCCGGGCTTGGGTTACTTCTGCATCGCATTCAACTGAAAAACTGAAAAGGCCGACAGGCCTAGACGGGATACCACACCAACCGCTCCGCCGCCGGATTACGCTCAACAACCTGAAACCCCAGCGCCAGGTAATGCTGGCGCGCATGGGTATTGTTGGCCCAGACCACCGTGGCCACCGGGCAGCGAATCTGCTGCGCGGCTTTTTGCACGCCTTGCAGCACTGCACGACCGTAACCCTGCCCGCGAGCCAGCGGGAGAAACGCCAGGTACAGCACGCGAATTTCATTGGGGCCAAAGTCGGTGGTCAACGCGCCGATGGCCGTGCCGAGCTTTTCGATCACGTAGTGCATGGCATTGGGAAAGTGCTCCTCCAGCCCTTGTTCCTGTACCTGGAATTGTTGGGACACCACGTGTTCGACGACCTCTCGCTCGCCGTCGATCCATTGCAGGTCCGCTCGTGCCGACTGATAGAGGCTGTGTAGAAAAGGCCCATCGTTGGTGCGCGACGGTCGCACCACCAAACCCTCGACCGCCACGGAGTCCGTATTCGCCATCGCTGCTCTCCCTAGAAACCGCTTTCCCTGACACCCAGCGCTGCCATTCGCCGCCATGCAACACCCAGCACCGATTCGCCGCGCCCTTGCAACACCACCACGCCGCGCAACGGTTGCACAGGTGTTGGCGCCTCATCGAGACTGCTCATACGCGCACCATATTGCCCTTGCACCGGTTCGGCCCGTTGCTGCGGATCCCGGCGCACGGCAATCGGCCCGTGGTGGTCGGACGTCAGCGCTTCCTGATCGACATAGGCCGCACCGTTGGTGTCGACTTCAATGAGTTGCACAGCGATCGCCGAGTGCATCGGGTCATCGGCGATGAACCGCCCGCGAGCACCCGGCGCAACACGCCACAACTCGGCCTCGGCCAGATAGCCACGCAACCGCACGCCTTCCTCCACCACCCGCGCCAGCGGTTCCTTGGTCGCCAGCCAGCGGCCGACGGCCAATTGCGGCAACAGATCACGCACGCTACCGGCATGGGGCGCGCGCAACAGCAAACGTTCGCGCTGGGCCGCCAACCCACGGTATTCGGCCACCGCTTCAGCCAGGCGCTGCTCGACAATACCCGCGTCCGCCGCGGTCTCGCTACGACTCGCCTGCCGGCGCATCTGCAATTGCTGGATCTGGATTTCACGGCGCACGATGGCCTGGCGCGAGTCCAGGTCCGGCGATTCCAGTTCGATGAGCACATCACCCTGAGCGACCTTTTGCCCATCGTGCACATTCACCACTTTGACCCGCGCCGCCACCGGCGCATGCAACGCACTGACCCGCCCTGCCTCGAGCATCGAAGGCAACTCCACCGCACTGCGCCAGGGCAATGCCAGAAACAGCACGAAGGCGAGCAGCCCCAACGCACTCAACAACACCCGCGGCGCATAGGCTTGATCGCGCCGGCTCCACCACTCCCGCCACTCGCGCACGATCGGCAGAAAGATGAACCACACCAGCTCGACCAGCATCAGGAAAATGCCCAGCAGCTTGAAGAACAAGTGATACACCGCCAGCGCAATCCCGAAAAACAGCACGGCGCGCCACAGCCACGAGCCGTAGCCCCACACCAACAGACGTCGTTGCAGGCTCGGCGACAACGGCTCCGGAGCCGGTTCGCCATAGCCGAACAGGGTTTCACGCAGGTGCCAGCGACACAGGGCAAAGGCACGCCCCTGCAGGTTGTCCACCTCCCAGAAATCACTGAGCAAAAAGTAACCGTCAAAACGCATGAACGGGTTGAGGTTGATCACCAGCGTGGTCATCCAGGTCGCGCTGGCGAGCATGAACGCCGCCGTGCGCGCCGGCCCGTCGGGCAACAGCGACCAGGCCAGCAGGGCGATGCTCGCCAGCAGCAGCTCGGCCAGCACGCCACCGGCGCCGATCAGCAATCGGGCACGCCGATCATTGACCCGCCACGCATCGCTGACGTCGGTGTAGAACATCGGCAGCATCACCATGAAGGCCACGCCCATGCTCTGCACCCGACACCCCGCACGCTTGGCCATGAATGCGTGGCCGAATTCGTGGCACAGCTTGGCAAAAAACAACGCCACGCCAAAGGCCAGCGCACCACCAAGGCTGAACAAATGCGGGAAGGTCGCGATAAATCGCTGCCAGTCCCGAGACACCAGAAACACCCCGAGGCCCAGCGTTGCCGGCAGTCCGAAGCGCAGCACTCGCGGGCCGAAGCGCGCCAGCCAGGGCCAGGCACGATTGAGAAACGCATCCGGGCGCCAAAGGGGTATCCGGAAAAACAGGTACTGATGCAACAGAATCTGCCACAGCGACTGACGCTGGGCGGCGGCCTTCAGGCTGTAGCTGTCACGCTGCTGCGGGTCGAGGGCACTGATCAGATCATGGCTGCGCAGAAAACCCAGCAGTTGCTCCAGATCGCTGCCGCCCAAAGGCAAGCCCGGCTCGCGATTGGCGGCGTGCAGAACCTGCTCGGGATCGCCCAGGGACCAATGTCGCAGCAAGCGCATCGCCGCCACGCCCAGTTTGAAATAGCGACCGCGTACCGGGTCGGCCAGGGTCCAGCGCGGCGAGCCGTCCAGCGCCGGTGAAGCGGGGGTCAGCTGCAAGTCCGCACGCAGGCTTGGCAGGCTCATCTACAGCCCCACACTCTGGCGCAAACCGGCCAGGGGTTTGCGCAGCAGATAGAGCGCCAGCGGCGCACGATCACCGAAGACTTTCGCCGTGCCGCGCAGGCCTATACGCGGTGGCGCCTGATCGAAACTGGCATCGAGTCGATATGCCAACTGCCCGCCGGCCGTGGGTTGCGCTTCGTACGCCGCGCGCTCGAGCCGGGCCAGATGTCGCTGCAACGGATCGCTGTCGAGGAACAGCGCGACTTGCGCGCCGGGCTCCAGAGAGATCGCATCGCCAACGGCCAGTTCGATGCGCAGTTCGGCCTGGGTCGGGTCAGCGATTTCCATCAGCCGCTCGCCGGTCTGCACCGGTTTACCGGTCCAGCGCTCGGCGTCGGCGAACACGGCGATGCCGTCGCGCTCGGCACGCACTTCGCTGCGTTTGAGCAGCTCACGGGCATAGTCCCGTTCGGCGCGTTTTTGCTCGACGCGCGCGGCCAGCAGGTCAATCTTCGAACTGGACTCGGCATCGGCAAACGAGCGCTGGGAATTGGCCTTCAATTCAGCTTCGGTAACGCCCAGGGCGCGTTCGGCCACATCGGCCTGAGCCTTGAGCGTGGTGCTCTCAAAGCGCAGCAGCAGGTCGCCGGTTTTCACCGTCTGGTTGGGCTTGACCAGGAACTCGGCGATCACCCCGTCCAGCGGCGCCGCGACGACCCGGCCACCCAATGGCACCACTTCCGCCGGCGCCAGCACCGATTGGCGCACCGGGATCGCCAGCCCGAGCAACAGCAATGCAAGCAGAGCCACCTGACGCTTTCGGGTCCAGCGCAATCGCCAGGGTTTGCGTGGCTGCAGCGCCAGCCAGGCATGGCTGTACGTGTCGCCGAGTTGCGACAGCAGCACTTGCTCCGGTGGGTTCCACGGCAAATCCCGGGCCAGCCACAGGCCGCCGAACACGTCACCTTGATGATCGATCAACGGCAGCCAGAACACCTGAGCGGGAGACAGGCTTTGCCAGTCCGCCTGGATAGACTCGTTGAGCAGATCGGGCGAAATCACCCGCGCCTTTTTCAGCACATCGCCCTTGAACAACTGCGCCACCGCCTGCTCGACGAACGCCACGAACGGCGCATTCGGGTCCACGGCGCTGACGCCCGTCACCGCCTGCACCTTGCCGGCAATCAATAACGCGGCATGGCGAAAACCGAACAGCGCCTGAGCGTCATTGACCAGGCTGTAGGCCAGTTGCGACGGATTGCGCGCGGCGCGGGTCTGGCGTTCAAGGTCAAGAAAGCGAGCAAAGACCTGCTCTGCACCGCCGGTGACCGGAGCGTTCACTTGAGCTCCGCGAAACGCGCCGTGCCGCTCATGCCGGCCAACAGACCTGAGGCCGTGGGTAGCGTCGCGACCAACAGCAAGGTCTGGCTGCCTTCGTCAATTCGCGCGCCCAGCCGTTTGACCGTAGCATCCAGCGGCTTACCGGTTTCGTCGGGGACAAAACTGAACGTCTGGCCGGGCTTGAGCTTGCCCATCCAGCGCGACGGCACCAGCAAATGGATTTCCAGCGTGCGGTTGTCGACCACATCCAGCAACGGCGCACCGGCGGCGACGCTTTCATAACGCTGGACCTTTCGCTCGACGACCTGCCCGTCAAAGGGCGCCACCACGCTGCAGCGTTTGACCTGAACCTGATACACCTGGGATTGCGCCTGCGTCTCGCTGAGCCGGGCCTCGGCCCGCGCCACTTCGAAACGCCCGACCGAATTCAACGCCGCCAGCTGTTTGTTGTGAGCCAGCTCCTCACTGGCTCCCCGGCTGGCCGCCTGCGCCGCATTGAGCTGCGCCTGATAGGCCGAACAATCAAAACGCGCCAGCGTATCGCCCTTCTTGAAGGACTCACCCTCACTGAACGGCAACTCGACAATCCGCCCGGACAACTCACTGGCGAGCATCGCCTGATCCCGTGCCCGCAAGACACCACGGGCCTCAGTGCTGGCAGCCGAACTGCTACTGCCAACTGCGCCGTTGTCCAATAACAGATCGTCTGGCACGGGCGTTTGCGCCTGAGCGGTACACGTAAAAAAGGTCAATCCCATAACCCACACACGAACTCGTCGCATAACCGTAACTCCCTGACGGATGAGCGGAGTCTATGACAGCGTGGGTGAGCGTCAAGGCGAGGGGAGTTTTTACCTGCGTTGCGCCATCTCCCCCACCGGATACACCGACTCCCACCCTCCACCCAACGCCTTGTACAACCCGACCATCGCCAGCGACACGCCGGTCGAACTCTCGACCCATTGCTGCTGGG
>LNAP01009090.1_pt1 | contig 23030 bp, 15 predicted proteins | sample 602601 | NCBI WGS metagenome assembly LNAP01 (sample SAMN02440304, study PRJNA202911) | soil metagenome | biome: Subtropical and temperate rainforests or woodlands; isolation source: soil samples (1 kg each in a 20% v/v slurry with milli Q water) were... ...
TTTGAATTCTTCTGGATAACGTTTCGCGCTCATTTTATACACCTTTTTAAGTTGCCATTATTACGGCTCAAAGGTGTCTAGTAAACTAGTGGCGATTCAAAGGGAGAATACCAGCCACGCATGCCTGGAATGCTGACTATATTATTACCAGGCTTATTTTCAGAAATAAATAAGCTGTCAACAATGACTCTTTCAATGTCTTTTTTATCCATTAGATTAATTTAATTCTCTTTTTATATATTGTTCTCGAAACAATTATGGCTTAAGTTATTGAAAAAATATTAACTTTTCTGCAATAAACTCTCAAACTCATCCAAAGGTACCGGTTTACTAAACAGGTAACCTTGATAATGGTCGCATCCGTTATCTTTGAGGAATTCTAACTGCTGTTGCGTTTCCACACCTTCAGCAATCACTTCCAATCCCAAGCTGTGTGCCATGGTAATGATCGTCAGCACTAGCGTCCTGTCATTATGATCAATCGCAATATCACGCACAAATGACTGGTCTATTTTCAGCTGGCTAAGTGGCAGTTTTTTCAGATACTGCAAAGAGGAATAGCCAGTACCAAAGTCATCAAGCTCGAAGCCGATTCCGATGTTTCTCAACGTATTCATGGTCGAAATCATGCCGTTAATATCTTTAAATAAAATACTTTCCGTCAGCTCTAACTTTAATAATGATGGATTTATCGCATAGTGGCTGATAGCAGATCGCACTTGCTCAACAAAATTAGCCTGCCTGAACTGTTTCGCACTGACATTGACTGACAGGGTCAGATGTTTTGTATAGGTATGCTGCTGCCATCTTTTCAGCTGCGTACATGCGGCGTCCAGCACCCATCCACCAATCGGCAGAATCAAGCCTGTATCTTCCGCCAGATCGATAAAATCCCCAGGTAAAATAATACCGCGTTGAGGATGACACCACCTGATTAATACTTCGGCTCCCAATATGCGGCCCTCGTAGTCTACCTGCGGCTGAAAATAAAGCTGGAATTGTCTTTGCGTTATGGCCACACGCAACTCATGTTCCAGATTAGCCCGAGCAATGACGGCATCCTGCATATTCTGATCAAAGAAACGTATCGCGTTACGGCCAGAATCTTTAGCCTGATACATCGCAATATCAGCCTGTTTCAGTATCGCCTCAACTCCGGCTTGTTCCTGATTAAGAAATAAAGTCGCGCCTATACTGCCAGTGCTATGGTGCTCATGCGAGCTAATATTAAATGGCCGGTCAAGCGCAGCCTGCACTTTAGTGGCTATAATTTCAGTCTGTGCAGCCGCCTCAATCTGTTCACTGCTTAGATTTTCCAGCAGCACCACAAACTCATCGCCGCCAAGGCGCGCGACAGTATCTACTTTACGCACGCATGCAGATAGTCTTACAGACACTTGCTTCAGAAGCTGATCGCCGATGTCATGCCCAAGCGTATCATTCAATGTTTTAAAATGATCCAGATCTAGAAACAGCAACGCACCATATCTGCCACTACGTTCACTGACTGCCAATGCCTGCTTAAGTCGATCCAGAAGCAGCCTGCGATTAGGTAACTGCGTCAGAGGATCATAGAAAGCCAGGTTATGAATCTCTTCAGAAGCTTCTTTACTACTCGTAATGTCGGTCATGGTTGCGACATAATTGGTCACCTTGCCGCCATCATTTTTAACGGCTGTAATAATAAGGCGCTCCAGATAAGCCTCACCATTTTTACGGCGGTTCCAGACCTCACCTTCCCACGCACCTGACTGGTAGAGCGTTTCCCACATAGCTTCATAAAATACTTTGTCATGCAGACCAGAACTCAGAACTTTGGGAGTACTGCCTATTACCTCTTCCGCGCTGTATCCAGTTATTGCAGTAAAAGCATTATTTACGCGCAGAATAATACCGTCAGCATCAGCAACAATCATGGCCTCTTGCGATTGAAACACCGTTGCTGCAATACGCAGGTTATCTTCAGCCAGCTTTCTTGCTGTGATATCGACTTTCACCGCTACATAATGACTGATATCACCATTAATATCTTTGACTGGAGAGATATGCGCTTCTTCAAAATAGAGCTCACCGTTCTTACGTTTGTTGATTAACTCTCCAACCCAGGCATGGCCTCCAATAAGCGTTTTCCACATATCATGATATACGGATTCATCGGTTAAGCCAGATTGCAGCACACGCGGATTTTTACCAACGGCCTCTACCAGGCTATAGCCAGTGGCTTCTGTGAAGCATGGATTAACATATTCAATCGTGGCATCAAGATTAGTAATAACAACAGAGGTCGGGCTTTGTTCGATAGCGGTAGAAAGCATGCGCAATCTGCTTTCAGCTGCCTTGCGTTCAGAAATATCAGAAAGTGTGCCAATAACGCGCACAGGTTTGTTATTCGCATCACGGCTTACAACCAGACCATGATCAAGTATCCACTTATAGCTGCCGTCTTTACATAAAACACGATGCTCACTGATATAAGCAGGCGTTTTGCCATCAAGATGATCTTGCAAGATGGCGAGAACATTCGCCCGGTCATCGGCATGAATATGTCGAGCCCATTCAGCGAGATCGCCATAAATCTCGGTTTCTGAATACCCAAGAAGCGCTTTCCAGGTTTTAGAAAAAAACATGTTATCAGCAATCACATTCCAATCCCAAAGACCATCTCTGGAACCTTCAATGGCAAATTTCCAGCGGAACTCGCTCTCCATTAAAGCAGCCTCACGTTGCCCTAATACCTTGAGTAAGGCATTAAAACTACGAACCAGGTCACCAATTTCATTCTGACTATCAATTTTGATTGAACGTAACTGTTGGTTTTCCCCAGTCAAAGACGCCAGTTGCTTCACTGTAGCAAACATCGGCGACAGCTCTCGCCTTAACATCCACCAGGTCATGCCACCCGCTACAACAGTCAGCAGAATTGTAACGAGCAAAATGCGTCGCTCCATACTATAAATAGAAGCAAACGCCTCTGCTGTTGGTAATGATGCAACAATCAGCCAGTCTGCAGCAGGAATATGCCTTGCTGAAGACAACAGCTCCTGCCCAGAGGCATTGACGGCAATCACAGCCTGCTTGCCAGCCTGTAACTGATGATCGACACTATACGCAGGTTTCTGCATCACCTGTCGTTTGTCAGTGCTGGTAATGATTAGTTGGCTTTTTGGCTCCCTCAGTTCGAAATAACCGGTGTTGCCATAACGATTCTCAGTAATTTTATCTAAAAAACTAGGCTTCCCTAGATCAATAACACCTGCCAAAACACCAATGACATTACCTTGACTATCTTTAATCGGCATGCCAATACCAAAAATGGCTGAAGATACCACCCTGCCCATCACCGGCTGACCAATCTTGGCTTTTCCTTCTTTAAGTGGAATAGCGATATAGTCTCTATCTATATAATTGATACCAAGCCGATTAATTGAAGCAGGCAAAGAGGCAACCGCAGTACCATCTATCTTCGTGACATAAACGCCGGCATTAAAATCTCTAAGAAAAAGCGGGCGATTTTCCAGCATTTTTTGTACTGAGCTCGGATCACTTAAATTGCTGGCACTAATACTATCTGCAACAATTTTTAGAGCTGTCAGGCGATCATTTAACTCATCATCAATCTGAGCCGCAAGCAGAGACGTAGCGGCAAGCTGCTGACGTCCCAACTGATGCGCAATGTCTCCACGCAGCATATGGTCAGCGTAGAACGAGAGCAGCCAGATACCTGCAACAAAGATTGCCAGCGTAAATAAAGTCACCCTTGTTTTAAGTGACCGTAATTGAAATATATTGAATTTAATGATGATTACAACCGGGACGATTATTGCTAATTAATACTTTACTGTATTTTAGCATCTATCAGCATAGTATCTTTTTCAATTGCGTTGATGCTTGCGCTATATCAAAACCCATAACTGCTAACACAAGCTATATTGCTGATTAGCAAATAATATTTCATAGCTAACAATGCTTTTCTGCTTGGTTTTTTACTAATTCAGGTTAATCAACAATCTGCTAGTTATTAAGCTAAAAATAGTGACTATGAACCTTTTATGTAATTTTTGTACAAATTAGTCTATAAGATTAATAGCTAAAATTGAATCTTAGCCATACATGTATTAAGTAAGTTTTTAAGTTAATTCAAATAGGAGATTGATATGTTTCGTTTATCTACGCGTTTGTCTATAGGTACCGCTTTAATAGCAACCGCATTTTTTGCAAATACAGCAATGGCAGACCATGGCACTTTAAAACCAAAAGCTTACGATAGCTTGGGCAAATGCGTGAAAGCGGCCTTAACTAAACATGAAGGAAAAATTGTTAAAACAGAGTTTAAATCCGAGAACAAAAAAGGCGTTTACGAATTTGATATTGAATCAGCTGATGGCACCGCGTGGGATATTGAATGCGATGCTAAATCCGGCAAGATTATTGAGATTGAGCAAGAAGTAAAAGCTGATGATGCTAAATTTAAAGCTGCTGCCAAAGTGAGTGAAGCTGACGCTAAAGCCACGGCTTTAGCTGCACACCCTGGTACTGTAGTAGAAACCGAATATGAACTCGAGGCAGATGGTAAAGCATCATATGAATTTGATATTCTTGAAGCAGATAATGAAGAAATCAAAGTTGAAGTAGATGCTACTACTGGCAAAATCGTGGAAGTTAGCTACGAAGAATATCAAATCGGTAAAGAGTAAGCCTTATCCAAATAAGCCCGTTTAAAAGCGGAATCAGAATTGGTAGTTGTCAGGAATGATGACTACCAATTTTTTTTACCTATTCATCCTTCATCATACGCAATTGCAAAATAACCTATTGAATGCCTCCTGATTATTTACCCGGCAAAAATTAAATAACGATATAAAAATATCCAAGACAGAATAGAACCTGCCTTAGAAAAGCAAAAAGCCCCAATAATGGGGCTTTTTGCTTAGATCATTATCCAATCAGGATAATGATCAGAATTGTTGGCGGAGTGGACGGGACTCGAACCCGCGACCCCCGGCGTGACAGGCCGGTATTCTAACCAACTGAACTACCACTCCTTAATACATAAAGCCGTTCAGAAACAATATGTATTTATTTCGCTGATTTTTGGTGGGTGCTAACGGGGTCGAACCGCTGACATTCGCCTTGTAAGGGCGACGCTCTACCAACTGAGCTAAGCACCCTGCCTCAACCAACAAATTTAATTAATTTTCCAACCTATTTTCGAAAAAATTAAAAATTAATCAAAAATTAGCAGTTTTATTCAAAAATGAGGCTGGCACCAGCCTAAAACATCAGATAAAACTATGCCCACAGAGCTTAGGCACAGACTGCACGAACCTGCGCCATATCTGTCTCACCAAGCAGCACTTTCAATATGCCATCCTGCCTGAGCGTGCGCATACCCGCTTTTAATGCCGCTAACTGCAAATCATGTAGAGGTGCCCTGGTCTGAATCAAGCGTCTGATCTCCGGACTAACTGTCATCAACTCATGCACCCCGACTCGTCCACTATAGCCAGTGTTGTTGCAATGTGGACAGCCAGCTGGTTTGTATAGGGTATATACCCCATCCTTCGCAAAATGAAGCTGCCAATCCTTAATCGCCTCATCACGCTCTATAGGCGCCCCTTCAAGAAACTCGGCTAGCAGTGCATCTATTTGCTGCGCATCTGGCTCGTAGGCCTGTTTACATTGTTTGCATAGCGCCTTCAATAACCGCTGCGCTAACACACCTATGAGAGCATCGGCAAAGTTGAATGGGTCCATACCGAGATCCAATAATCTGGTAACACTTTCCGGCGCTGTGTTTGTATGTAAAGTTGAGAGCACCAGATGCCCGGTCAGGGATGCCTCAATTGCAATTTTTGTTGTCTCCTGATCGCGCATCTCACCTATCATAATTACATCAGGGTCTGCCCGTAAAAAGCTACGGATCACATGCGCAAATGTCAGACCGCTTTTATTATTGACCTGCACCTGACGCAAGCCAGGCTGAGTAATTTCGACGGGGTCTTCCACCGTCCATATTTTTCTGCTGGGCGTATTAATATAGCCAAGTAAGGAATGCAATGTAGTCGTCTTACCTGAGCCGGTCGGGCCACAAACCAGAATCAATCCATATGGACGCTCAACCATGCGTTTCAGGCTATCCAGAATGTCAGGTGCACTGCCAAGCTTCTCTATTGGCAACGGTTTGGCTGCAGCCAGCACGCGCATCACCACATCTTCAAGATTATTGCTGGTTGGTATCGTCACAACACGCAGTTCGATCTTGGCAGAGCCAAAGCGCTGAAAATCAATCTTGCCATCTTGCGGCGTTCTGCGATTAGAGATATCCATTTGCGCCATAATCTTAATGCGCGAAATAATCGCTTCACGAAAGTTTGCAGGAATCTCGACATAATCCGCCAGCACACCGTCTTTGCGGAATCGAATGCGCGTACTCTTCTTGCCGGCGTAGGTTTCTATATGAATATCAGAAACACCTTCATTAAAAGCATCCATGATGATCTTATTAACTGTCTGCACCAACGTATTGTCAGACTCGGTAATAGTTTCCAGCTTAAGTTCTGTAACACGATCTTCATTAGATAATTTCGAGGCAAGGTCATCAATCTTCAGCTCTGTCGCAGTGTTATAAAAGTCATAATCACCGCCGCGGGGAACCACCTCTTCTGCCATCGCTGACGCATATTTATCCGACATCTCGGTGTGATAATACCTCTTGATAGCCCTATCAATGTCCTCTTGAGAGGACATCACCGGTATCACTTTCATCTCAGTCAGAAATCTGATCTCTTCTACGGCCTTTGTGTTGAAAGGATCCTGAAAAGCAACAACAAGTGCGGTGTCATGGATATACAAAGGCATCAACACATATTTACGCGCAAAATCCGCACTGACTAATCGCACCGCATTCAAATCTACATTGAACTTGGCAATACCTACATGCGGAATACCCAGCTTTCTGGCCAGAGCCCCATTAAGTACGTTTTCGGCAACTGCGCCCATTTCAACCAATATCCGCCCTAACGGCATCTTGCGGTTGCTTTGCTGTTTTTCCAATGCCGCGGTGAGCTGCTCTTTACTAATAAGCCCCAACTCCTGCAAAGCTTCACCCAATTTAAGAATCGGGCGTTTCTCCTGGTGAAGAATCGCGTATTCCAACTGCTCACGAGAAACAATTTCCTGCTCTGATAAATAATCGCCGATACGCTGCTGGCGCAGCTTGCGCTGCTGCGCCACGGCTTCGTCTACCTGATCTTTATGCACCAGTTTTTCTTTAATCAGCATTTCACCAAGATGCATGCCGATTTGAAATTTTGCTATAGATTGTTTAGGAATGAAGCAGCGTAAAACCTCTTCGGCATCTTTCGGCAGATAAAGAAATAAACCTTTACTGGTTTCCGAGTAGCCTACAGTCTCACCAGTGATTGTTTCCTTATCCGTAAATTCAACCGTAAAGGTCTGGCGATCATTTGAATGAAAAACTTCCTCAGCGCGCTCATGCAGCAGCTCCATCTGCCGACGCATGACTAACGGCCTTAACAGCCGGATAGTTTTAATCTGCTCCAGATTAACTGCTTCGTTCACTTCGCTGCGTGATGATAGAAATACGATACTCGATTCATCTTCAGACATACGCACCAAGTCACCTAATGATTTTCTACCGTCAAGATAGTAAATCAGGCAACTTTCCGGCCCGGACTTAATACTAGCTGGGTCAAAACTAAAATAGGGCGGCGTTGGCCAATCTGATAAAGCTTCTAACATCCGGCGATCCTCTTTTTTTATTTAAATTTAAGACTGCATGCAGCACATGGCTCAACAGCCTTAATTGAGATGCTCTTAAACTGACATAGTCAACTATTCTGTGGTTTAAAGTATGCTAATTACATTATGCATTGTTAGTCGCTCTTTTGAAACAAATGTGCAGGAACGAGGCCATAGCATGGTGCATAATACAAAAGTTCTAGAGAGTACTACTGATAATATACCAATCAAGCACTTAAGAGTATCCAGCTAAAAACATTCATAAGTAACTGTAACCATACGGGCGAAACCTGAAGCTGTTGCAATGCGTTTTGGCATTGAAATTACAATGCAGTTAATAAAAGATCATGTATAAATATAGATGATCAAAGCCAAATACAAAAACGGGAGCCTAGGCTCCCGTTTTCATTTATAACTAATCATAGATACATAAAAGCTAGATTAATAACTTTCATGCATCCATAAAATAAAACTTTTAGTTCACTGCATCTTTTAATGCTTTACCAGCAGTAAAGCCAGGTGCGTTTGAAGCTGCGATTTTTAATTCTGCGCCAGTACGTGGGTTACGGCCAATACGTGCAGCACGTTTACCAACTTTAAATGTACCGAAACCGATCAATGTTACTGGATCACCTTTTTTCAAAGATTGTGTGATGCTGTCAGTAATAGCATTAAGCGCTTTTGCTGCATCCGTTTTTGTTAGGCCAGCTTGCTCTGCAATTTGGGCAATCAATTCTTGTTTATTCATGGATAGTATTCCTGATTAGTTAAGACGAATATTAATCAAATCTCAAAATTATGCAATCCCCATCATAACCCGTGTTTATTGGCTTGAATAGTATGTGTTGCCAATAAATCATCAAAAAACCATATTTAATGCGCCTGAGAACGTTACAGCCAACACAAATTGAACCTAAATACCGTTTTACGCACCAATATAGATATATCTATCAATGTTAAATTTAGCCTTAGTGTTAATTACATCACAGTTATGTAAACGCAAAAACCAACTCTGGGTCAGAGGATTTTTTTATGAAGAAAACCATTTTTTTCGTAGTTTTATTGGCGAGTCCTCTCAGCGGATTCTCACAACCCAATATTGCAGATTTACTAAGACTGAATGAGTCGATTGTGCATGTCAGTGTTGACCTCGGTAACGGTAACACCGGCGCGGGCACTGGCGTCGTTGTCAGTAATGAGTACGTTGCAACTAATTGCCACGTACTAGCCAATGCGCACGGTGCCAATATTGCAAAATATGGCGATGGCTATCAGCCGATAGCCATGAAAGCAGACTGGAAACATGACTTATGTTTACTCAAATTTGATAAGCTGCCGTTTAAGCCGGTGCTCATGCGTGACAGCTCGACCCTACTGCAGGAAGAAGAAATATTCACGGTAGGTTACCCTAGCGGCAATAGCGTGCCACAACCTTCTTACGGCAGTATAAAAGCGACTTATCCGCTTGATGGCAACCTGATTATTCGCTCCGATGCAGCCTTTGCACTTGGATCCAGCGGCGGCGCCATGTTTGACCAGAGTTTTAATCTGATCGGCATTACCAGCTTTAAAAACCCGGGACCAAACTCTTTCTTTTACAGCATGCCGGTAGATTGGATCAAACGCCTGTTTGACACCCCAGACCTGATATCGTTAAAAACCAGTGAACAGCCATTCTGGGCGTTGCCGAACAACCAACACCCATACTTTATGCAGGTGGTAGTTCCTTACCAGAACAAGGAATGGCAGCAACTAAAAAAGATCGCCGGGCTATGGACAATCGAACAACCGCAATTGGCTGATGCCTGGTATTTTCTGGGGACCGCAGAGTTTGAATCGCATCAGATTGCAGAAGCTAAACAGCATCTGAATAAATGCATGGCTTTAAACAGCCGTCATCTTGATGCCATGCTGACGTTATCAAAAATTGCGCTGCTGGAAAAAAACTCTGCCGACCTTGAACAAATGATTCATTTAATAAAGCCTCTGGATGAAGCAGAAGCTGAGCAGCTGTCTATAAAGTATTTGGCATTAAAAAGTGAAAATTACTGATTGATAGTTGTGATTGTCTATTGGTCTTATTTTTTAACATATTGCCAATAAACAGGCTTGTTGGAGATCGGTTCAAAAACCAGCATATCTACCCGTTTCAGTTTTTCCAGCGCTTCATCCGCTGAAACATGCTGCTCTGATGAAATTCCGGCGGCAATGGGTTCAGAGTATTTCAACCAAGCCGGATTTTGATAGAAATTACGATCGGCCATGCAGCGCACTACTACATTGGCTTTGCGCGCTTCCAGTTCCAGCCGCTGAAACTCAAGTTTTGGAACAAGATGTGCACTGGCTCGTTCTGAAATGGATATGCACTCATCACCGGCTTTAATTAGCGCCTGATTTTTCTGCTGATTCTGCTGCGTCGATATGTTAAATTCGGTATCAGCGAAATAACTGAAACTCCAGGCAGCTACCAGAACCAATGCCACCATTATAAATATCTTCAATGCAAACCCCTTTTAACTGTAACATTTCAAAAAAACTGCAATAAAGATCAGCCATAATGACCACAAACCATGTGACCATCACTAGCATTTTTAGTGCCATTAACTGTTCTATAATCACTTAAAGAATTTAATTGCTTACAGATAATCTGATTTAAAGCGCATCAACAATTTAATTGTAATCACGAACGTTTTTAAGAAAAATAACAAGCAACGAAAGCAACATGGAACACAACATCTCACTCATTACGACAATCGCCTCGGCCTTCGGCCTTGCACTGATATTTGGTTTCATCGCCGAACGTATCAAGCTGCCCGCTCTGGTAGGCTACTTAATGGCTGGCATCATGATTGGCCCGGCGACTCCCGGCTTTGTGGCAGACATCGGCATCGCCTCCCAATTATCAGAAATTGGCGTCATGCTACTGATGTTCGGCGTTGGCTTGCATTTCTCGGTCAACGATTTACTTGCCGTAAAACGCATCGCCGTGCCTGGTGCTATCGTACAAATGACCCTGGCAACTGTTTTAGGTGCCGCGCTGGCGCATACATGGGGATGGACATTCGGTGAAGGCCTGATTTTCGGCCTGTCATTATCGTGCGCCAGTACTGTGGTGCTGCTCAAAGCGCTTGAATCCAGAGGCATTCTGGATAGCATGAACGGCAAGATTGCCGTCGGCTGGCTGGTAGTAGAAGACCTGGCGACAGTCATGGTGCTGGTATTAATGCCACCGCTAGCAGGCGTTCTGGGTGGCACGGTGGACGCAGCAAATACTGCACCGCTCTGGCAGACTATCAGTCTGACTATCCTTCAGGTTTCAGTATTTATTATCTTAATGCTGGTTGTTGGCAAACGTGCGTTGCCATGGCTGTTATGGCATGTGGCAAAGACCGGTTCGCGTGAACTTTTCACGCTGTCAGTTGTTGCTGTTGCGATTGGCATAGCCTATGGTGCTTCTGCGCTATTCAATGTGTCATTTGCCCTGGGTGCGTTTTTTGCAGGTATGGTGATGCGCGAGTCAGAATTCAGCCATCGTGCGGCAGAAGAATCATTGCCGTTAAGAGACGCGTTTGCCGTACTTTTCTTTGTATCTGTTGGCATGTTGTTCGAACCGCAGATCTTATTGGATGAACCGTTACGGCTGCTAGCGGTAGTAGCCATTATCATCATTGGTAAATCAGTTGCAGCCATGGTGCTGACGCTTGCCTTCCGCTACCCATTGAATACAGCGCTGACCATCGCGGCCAGTCTGGCGCAGATCGGTGAATTCTCATTCATATTGGCCGGTCTAGGCATGGCATTGGGTATTTTACCGGCCGCAGGGATGAGCCTGATTCTAGCTGGCGCTTTCATTTCCATCGCCCTCAATCCGCTTGTTTTTTCAGCCATTAAACCACTCAAAAACTGGGCGCTAAAGCACTCCAGACTGGCACGAGAGCTGGAAGCTCGTACCGATCCGTTTGCAGAACTGCCGATGAGTACCGAACGTAAATATCTTGAAGGTCAGGTTGTGCTGGTTGGCTATGGCCGGGTCGGTAGACGCATTGCAGAAGCTTTGACTGAGCGCGGCATCCCTTATGTGGTTGCTGAACAAAACCGTGAAGTGGTAGAAAAACTGCGCAAATCTGGAGTACCTGCAGTTTCCGGTGATGCAGCAGATCCTGCAGTGTTGATTCAGGCACATATCACGAATGCTGCACTTTTAGTGATTGCGACTCCAGATTCAATGAATGTGCGCAAAATGGCAGAAATCGCCAACACCTTGCAACCCGGTATCGAAGTGGTAGTACGTACCCACAGTGAAGAAGAATCAAAACTTCTACAAAATGATGGCATAGGTACCGTATTTTTTGGTGAAGAAGAGCTGGCAAAAGGCATGACCAAACACGTGCTAGAGCGTTTTTCACCCAAGTAATGATGCAGCGCAATATACAAGTTAGCAAATCAGCTATGATGATATCAACTATGTAACGGTGGGTTCAAACTATGGGTCAACATTATCTTAAACCGCTCTTCGCACCAAAATCTGTTGCTGTTTTTGGCGCAAGTGACCAGACAGATTCTGTGGGCAAAATCGTATTTCACAATATGCTGCAAAGCGGTTATCAGGGCGCGCTATATCCGATAAACCCTAATCACGCAGAAATACAGGGACACAAAGCTTACGCTTCCATATCGCAGATACAGGAACCGGTAGATTTGGCCATTATTGCCACCCCACCGCAATCGGTGCCGGATATTATTGAAGAATGCGGTAAGCACAATGTCAAAGCTGCGGTCATTATCACCGCAGGGTTTGGAGAGGCTGGGGCAGCGGGAATAAAGCTGGAGCGCGCAGTACTGGAAAATGCCAAACGCCATAACATTCGCCTGATTGGGCCAAACTGCTTAGGCGTAATGCGCCCCGACATTGGTCTCAATGCAACGTTTAACCATGGCAGCGTCAATGTCGGCAATCTGGCCTTTGTGTCACAGTCCGGCGCTTTATGCACGGCTATTCTGGATTGGGCACAAACAAACGACGTAGGATTTTCCAGTGTCATATCCATGGGGTCATCCATCGATGTCGACTTCGGCGAAATTCTCGACTACCTCGTTTCTGACATAAAAACACAAAGCATTCTGCTCTACATTGAAGGCATCCGCAATGCACGCAGCTTCATGAGCGCGATTCGTGCTGCCGCACAGATTAAACCGGTAATATTAGTCAAGGTAGGCAGGCACAGCGTTTCCTCGAAAGCTGCAATGTCACACACCGCATCGCTGGTCGGTTCGGACGATGCCTTTGATGCCGCAGTCAGACGTGCCGGCGTAGTGCGCGTACAAACCGTAACGCAATTGTTCTCGGTAGCGAAAGCACTTTCCTGCGGCTTCCACCCAACCGGCAACCGACTGGCCATTGTCACCAATGGCGGCGGGCCCGGCGTAATGGCAACAGATATTGCTGCTGATTTAGGTCTGGTCATGGCTAACCTATCTGAGGAAACCATCAATAAGCTGAATCAGGCTCTACCCGGCACCTGGTCACATGGCAACCCGGTAGATATTATTGGGGACGCGCAGGCTGATCGTTATCACCATGCCGTAAAAGCGTGTCTTGAAGACCCGAATGTTGACGGTGTACTTACCATTTTAACGCCGCAGGCAATGACCAAACCGCTGGAAGCTGCAAAGACAGTCATCGAACTATCCAATCAATACAGCAAACCCTTACTTGCCTGCTGGATGGGCGGAACGCAGGTTGAACAGTCACGCAAACTATTTAACCGCGCGAGAAAACCAAGCTTCCGTACACCGGAACCAGCTGTAGAAGTGTTTTCCTTTCTTTCTGAATACTACAAAAACCAGAAACTGCTGATACAGGTACCGGGGCCGCTCTCACACCAGCTGCAGCCGGATGTAGAGGGTGCACGCATGGTGATTGAAGGCGCATTACAAGAGCGGCGCAAAATATTGAATGAAATGGAATCAAAAGCGCTGTTATCAGCATTCCACATACCCGTGGCAAAAACCCTCATTGCACGCTCACCGAACGAAGCACTGCAAATCGCATTGGAATTAGGCTTTCCGGTCGCCATGAAAATCAATTCACCGGATATCACGCACAAGACTGACGCCGGTGGCGTGATGCTGAATCTGGCAAACGCGCAGGCAGTCCCTGCCGCCTATCATGAAATGCTGGATAACGTACGCCAATACCGTCCAGATGCCAGAATTGACGGCGTATCCATTCAGCCTATGGTTGTAAAACCCAATGGGCGCGAGCTTATGGTGGGCGTGACTAATGACCCGGTATTTGGCCCGGTCATTACGTTTGGCGCAGGTGGCACCATGGTAGAAGTCATGGGGGATCGTTCCGTTGCCTTGCCGCCACTCAACTCCTTTTTAGTTAAAGACCTGATTCAGGGCACACATATCGCAAAAATGCTAGGCGCATTCCGCCACATGCCAGCCGTAAATATGGATGCACTGGAAAGTCTACTGCTGCGTGTTTCCGAGATGGTATGCGAATTACCGATGCTCATGGAAATGGACATCAACCCGCTCATCGTGGACGAACATGGCGCGCTGGCAGCGGATGCGCGCGTCATCGTTGCATTCCGTACACCAAGTGCTGACCGCTACGCGCACATGGCAATCTACCCATATCCGTCACATTTAGTCAGCAACTGGCAATTAAGTGACGGCTCTAATATTGTGATTCGTCCGATCCGTCCGGAAGATGCGGAACTCGAGCAGGCTTTTGTACGCGAGTTATCTGAAGAATCGCGCTATTTCCGCTTTATGAACAGTATTCAGGAACTCAGTCCGGCAATGCTGGTACGTTTTACGCAGATTGATTACAGCCGCGAAATCGCACTGCTCGCGGTAAAAGAAATGCACGGCCACAAGACTGATCAAAAAGAATTAGAAGTTGGCGTGGCACGCTATGCCACTAATCCCGACGGTGAAAGCTGTGAATTTGCAATTGTGATTGCGGATAATATGCATGGCAAGGGCCTAGGCAGCAAATTAATGACCGTATTAATGGACGCCGCGCGTGAACGTGGTCTCAAAGTCATGCAAGGTGAAGTCATGAGCCAGAATAGCCACATGCTTAAATTGATGAAAAATTTAGGTTTCACGATCGAAACCAGCAAAGAAGAAGACAGCATCAAAACTGTGTATAAACTACTGTAAAAACTTATCATGCGCACCGCCTATATCACACATTCGTCCTGCGGCAGACATCACATGGGTACGGATCATCCCGAATGTCCGGAGCGCCTGCATGCCATCAACGATCAGTTAATAGCATCCGGCTTGCTGGATCATCTGATTCACTATGATGCCGAGAAAGCAAGCAAAGAGCAGTTAACACAGGTGCATACCAACGAATATGTAGAATGGGTATTCCAGCACGCTCCAGCCGAAGGTCTGATAAATCTGGATGGGGACACGGCCATGAACAAATACACACTAAACGCAGCACTGCATGCTGCCGGTGCTTCAGTACAAGCCGTTGATCTGGTGATGGCCGGTGAAGTTGAAAATGCTTTTTGCTGCGTCCGCCCGCCAGGCCATCACGCAGGGCGTTCTGGTGCGTCAGGTTTCTGTATCTTTAACAATGTGGCCGTGGCTGCTGCACATGCCATCAAGCACTACCAGCTGCAGCGTGTTGCCATTCTTGATTTTGATGTGCATCACGGCGACGGTACTGAAGACATATTTCACGATAACCCGCAGGTGATGCTCTGCTCCACGTTCAGGCACCCGTTTTACCCATACACAGGTGCAGAAAGCGGCAATGATCATATTATCAATGTGCCGCTTGCCGCCAGAACCAGCGGCGCTGAGTTCCGGGAAGCTGTAACACTGCATTGGCTGCCGGCACTGGATCGCTTTCAACCGGAATTTTTATTAATATCTGCTGGCTTTGATGCACATTACGAAGATGATATGGGTGGGTTGGCTCTGAAAGAAGCCGATTATTTGTGGATAACGGAAACTTTGAAACAAGTAGCGAAAAAACATGCGCAGGGTCGAATCGTCTCCACTTTAGAAGGCGGTTATGCGTTACATGCGCTCGGGCGCTGTGTGATGACACACATAAAAAGCCTGAGTGAACTCTAAGTTTAAAAACTTATCCTCAGAGCAAGGAGCACTATCAAGACGGAATAATGATGTTGATTTTTTGCTTAATCAGAGTCAACTCGTTGCGTTTGGAGTATTCAACCTTGTACAGATTGCCTTTATCATCCAGGCAGTAATCTGAACCGCCCTGATCACCCTGTACGAATTGCACGATTTTGATATCTTCATCCATTTTGAACTCCTTTTAAATTAAACTAATTTAAATCGGATCAATAAATGAGCGGATTTTTTTCATAACCTGCAGACAAATCCCTGAAAAACCACAGAAAATCACAGCAAAATCACAGAAAATGTGGCATGCAGGCGAAAAAAAACGCTATGATCAATAACACTTATAAAGTGTATGCTCATAGCGATTTTCATGCAACGATAACTGCGGTTACTACAATTACTTCCAAAGAGTATAAATCGAAAGATTTACTGGTGCCCAGGGCCGGAATCGAACCGGCACGCCTCGCGGCGCGGGATTTTGAGTCCCGTGCGTCTACCAATTCCGCCACCTGGGCTCTTTGGTGCGATTTCGCTATTATAGCAAGCTATCTGTTTTATGAAAACCCACGATTTCGATTTTATTCATCTTATCACTGAATAATTGCCCGGCAGCCAGCTTGTTTGCTAGCCCTGCATGTATTTAGCGGTTAGCTGACATGCATATTACAAGCCTGATATCGCGTTAGTTGGCTGTGTCGGATGCTCTTCATCAAGAGGCAGGAATTGCGGAATACCGTAAACAACAGCAGCACTGACCAGCCATTGTATTAAGCTGCTCTATGACATGGCGTGTGCTGTTAGTCAGATTGTCGTTTAAAAATACCCTATGCTTGTTTTCTAACAAGGCAACTGTAATATGTGAGCTGAAGTAGTCTGCCAGCTTCTGCATTCAGCACAGAGTTGGCTAGATACCAAGTTAATACAAGTTAAAAGTTAAGTATCTTTTTTGTTTAATCAGCGCAGATCATGATTAAAAGCATAGGCAAATAGATTGAGCAAACCAACTAATCATCGCATTCTATTCATTGTGCAGGAGCTAACCTCCGGTGGCGCAGCCTATCTGTGTATCAAATGGATAAAAAGACTGATAGCGCATTACGATATCGACCTGTTGATCATAGGTCCGCAAGAAACCAAGATGCTTGCAGAATTGCCGGCGACTGTTTCTATTTTCAGCACAGATGGTAGCAGGCTCACATCGCTATGCAGGAATAGATATGAAGCACAATCTCCGCTTGGCGCTTTGCCATTCTTCATGCGGCGCAATGAACTCCTGCCTCTCAACAGGGAGTATCATGCGGTGCTGGGAACCTCAATTCTGGCAAGCTGGCAGGCCTGCACCGCCTATGCTCTGGCACGCTCCGATAAAAAGATTATTTTTCTGGTTGATGAAGCGCTGGCAGGCCACCCGCACGAATTACCACGCAAAAAAAATGTAACTGAATTAAGCATTCAGGTCTCAGACTATGTCGTCTCGGTCTCAAAATCTCTATTCAACAGCATGTCTGTACAATGCATGGCGCTCACCGGCAAGCCAGTTGAGGTACTAAGACCTATCGTGGAAATACAGAGCACAATCCATAAACAGAATATTAAATTGCTACCGCGCGACAAACCAGTCATTCTGACTGTAGCCAGACTGGAACCGGGTAAACAGATTCTTGAAAGTCTATATATCCATCATGCACTGATGAAAGAAGGCGTGGATTTTCGCTGGTACATTGTCGGCAAAGGATCACTGGAAAACATGATCAGAAGCGAAATCATCCGACTGGGGATGGAAGAACACTTCATTCTGGCTGGATTCCAGCACAATGTTGCAGATTGGCTGAATCAATGCGATGTTTTTGCGCTACTCTCAGTTTCCGAAGGTTGCCCAACCGTGATTATGGAAGCGCTTCAATCCAATTGCCCGGTCATTTCGACCGATGTGCACGGGGCGGACGAAATGATTATCAATGGGCAGACTGGAATCATCGTAGCAAACAACCAGACTGCGATTAAAAGTCAATTATCCCGGCTGGTGACGAATCGCGACTTGCGTGAAAGCCTCAAGCAGAATCTAATGCATCATCCTTTCCAATTAAGCTCGGAATCTGACCTGAAGAAATTGATAACAATGATCGAAGCGCCAAAAGACCAATGCTCTGCAACACCTGCAGTCACTATTCTGATTCCTACCTACAATCAGGATATCTATATTGACCGAGCGATCTCCAGTGCGCTGATGCAGCACTTCAGTGCTCTGGACGTCATCGTTATTGACGATGCATCCACCGATAACACGGAAAATATCTGTCAAAAATGGCTGAATGACAGCCGTTTCAAATATTTCAAGAATCCCCAGAATCTGGGGCGCGTCAAAAATTACCAGCACGCCCTGCGCGACCTGGCCAGTGGAGACTGGGTGCTCATGCTGGATGGCGATGACTATTTAACTGATGCAGGTTTTATAAAGACAGCATGGCACTCATTACAACGCCACTCAGCACAGGGCGTAGTTTTTGCACAGGCTGGCCACAAGGTTCAGCATGCCGATCATTCACAGCCAGACACCGATATACTGCCCGCAATTGATGCTGATGAATCCATAATCCAGCCCGGCCAATACCCCAAGTTAGTGTTCGAGACAGGTTTTTTTACACATTTGGGAATACTGTTTAACCGAAATGCAGCTATCAAAAACGATTGCTACAGTGCGCCTATCAGCTCCACAGATATGGATTCGTTTTTACGGCTGTCACTACAGGGACCTGTCATTTTACTTAACAGAATAGCGGGATGCTGGACGCAGCACGGCAACAACGCAAGCGCCAATGTTCCAATAAATAAAATTGCTGAAAATATCAGGATCTTCAGAGAAGTTGCGGCACTGGCTATCAGACAGGGATTAATTTCTACAGCTGAGCTCAACCCGCCACTAACCAGATATGAAGCACACACGCTTGCCTACCTGTTTTCATGCACAATCGGTAAAACAACGCTCCGCCCGTGGGATACACTGCGACTGATTCCAATCATTATCAGCATTAACCCATACCTGCTATTTAACTTCACCCTGCTTAAAGCAGCCGCCAGAACATTTATTCAGCTATTTATTCGTATGTTAAAAGAACCAAGGCAGCTATGAGTCCTGAAGTCTATCGTTTATTTGAGCAGATTCTGCACGGCAAAGAAATTACCGGCCCAGTATTGGAAGTAGGGGCAGTACACGGGCCTGACAGTTTAATCAATCTACAGGTTTTTAATGACAGCTCGGAGAGAATCGGCGTGAACACAATCATGCAGGAATCAACCGGCTTGTTAAAATACATGCAAGCCAATGCCAATGATTTAAGCTGTTTTCAAGATCATTACTTTCAAGTTGTAGTATGCAATTCCATGCTGGAACACGACCCGCTGTTCTGGAAAACACTCGCCGAAATTCATCGCGTTACAGCCAGAGGCGGACTGATTGCCATCGGCGTACCCGGCTATAGCGGAATGGGGCTAAGTCATGTGTTCAAAAAACATAACTTGCTACAGCGACTGCTGTTCCGCCTTGCAATTATCTATGACAAAGAGGCCTTGTCAGCCTCTACGCTAACCTTGGGAGAACACTTCTTTCCCGGAGACTACTACCGTTTTTCCAGGCAGGCGCTACAAGAAGTGTTCTTTGATGGCATGGTCGACGTCACAATCCACACAACCATGAACCCGCCGCGCTTCATCGGCATTGGAACAAAGCCATGAGTGCAGGCAAGCCCAGAGTCATTCTGCACATTGGCCAGCATAAGACCGGGTCAAAAGCGCTGCAAAGTTATTTAGCGCTGAATGCAGCTAAACTAAGGGAGCGAGGCATCATCTACCCTTTGGAAGCAAGTTCCAAGCACCACATCTCGGCTTACAGCAATAGTCATTTTCAATGTTATGTGCTGGCACGCCATGAAGCGATGCTTGCCTGCGACGAGAACGCTGCCGCCGATCAGTTCTGGTCTGAATACGGCCATTATTGCACCCCATACACTACTCTGGATCAGGTTCTGCATGCATTCGAAACCAAACGCATGCATGCCGGCGGGCGCACCATCGTGATCTCAGCTGAAGACTTATTCGATATGCAATCGGCACATGATGTGTACTTTTCACAAGATTGGGTTAGTCATGCCGCCCAAGCATTCCACAACTGCGCACACAGGCTGGGCTGGGAGCCGGAAATAGCCGTTTATCTGCGCAGACCGGATCACCTGTTAAACGCACATTACGCGCAATTCATTAAAGGCAGCGCCAACAACACGCTGGACTTTGAAACCTTTGCCAAAGATTTCAAACCCAGGCTTAATAGCCTTGGCATCCTTAAAATATGGGCTGCTGTTTTCAGTCCGGCTCGCTTGCATGTGCGGCCATACGAACGCGAAGCCCTTCCTGATGGCATCGTGCCTGACTTCTTTGAACACCTGCTGGGCTTTTTGCCTGAGCACGATTGGACACATGTACCGAATAATCTCGAATCATCAAACATTACGCCCGGTCGGGCTTACATCGACCTGATGCGAGAAATAAACATACAAATGGACAAAAACCACCTGGCTCCTGCACGCGCGGCAGTCCTGCAAAGCGCATTCGCTTATAGATCGAAAAATGACTCTGCAGCTAACTGGCTCTCGCCAGTTGCGCGTTATCGCTTATTAAACCAATACCGCAAAGACTATCAAGAAATTTCAGAGAATTACCGCAAGCCGGCTCATCATGAATTTTTCAAAGAAGAATGGCCACAAGCGAGCGAAGATGCAACAATCAAACCAGACGCTTTAGGTGCAGAACGTATTATCGGGCTTATGCAGTCCGCACGTGAATATGAACAGAATCAATGCCGCCACAAACTAATAAAAACTGCATTAAAAATTGCACTCGTCGTCTCAGCAATCTTTATTGGGATTTTATTCATAGCGCTATACCAGCATTAGAGTCCTGTTAAAGGAAAAATATTTGCAAATTTCAACCCCATGCGTTTAGCAACTCTGCCGCCTAAGCTTTCTGGAATATACATTACTGTATAATTCAAATTTCGCTGTTATAGCAAGCTATCCGATTTATGAAAACCCAAGATTTCGATTTTTATCTACCTTCTCACTTAATTGCACAACATCCAGCCCAAGAACGTACCGCCAGCCGCATGCTATATCTGGATGGATCTAACGGAAATCTAACCGATAAAATGTTTTTAGACTTCCCAGATGCCTGCAATGCTGGCGACTTGCTGATATTTAACGACACGCGAGTAATCAAAGCCCGCTTGTTCGGCCACAAACATAGTGGCGGTAATGTTGAAGTATTAATTGAACGTGTGATTAACCAGCACGTAGCCTACGCGCATGTGCGTGCATCACGTTCACCCAAGATTGGCAGCCGCATGCGCTTGAGTGACGCATTTGATGTTGAAGTGACTGCGCGCCATGATGATTTATTTGAATTGCAATTTTTGAGTGATGTATCGGTATTTGACTTGCTGGAACAGCATGGTGCTTTACCGCTACCACCATATATCACACATACAGCAACTTACGATGATGAAGAACGCTACCAGACTGTTTTTGCCAAGAATTTAGGCGCTGTTGCAGCACCGACCGCTGGACTGCATTTCAATGAGGCTTTACTGGAACAGTTGAAGAAAAAAAGAGTCAACATCGCCTATGTCACTTTGCACGTTGGCGCTGGGACATTTCAGCCAGTACGTGTTGATAATATTGCAGAACATAAAATGCACAGTGAACTTTTCAGTATTCCTCAGTCTACTGTAGATAGCATTAATGAAACGCGATTGCATGGCGGCAGAGTTACGGCGATCGGCACTACGGCACTACGGGCACTGGAAAGTGCAGCGCAGCACAGTGAACTGAAAGCCGGTGATGGTGATACGGATATTTTTATTACCCCAGGCTATCAATTCAAAGTGGTAGATCGTTTATTTACCAACTTTCATTTGCCAAAAAGCACGCTGCTCATGCTAGTGTCTGCCTTTGCCGGAATTGATAACATCAAGAAAGCTTATGCCCATGCAATTGAAAAAGAGTATCGATTCTTTAGCTATGGCGATGCCATGCTAATAGAAAAACAATAACCAGACCCTTAGATAATAAATAGAGAAATCCAACTATGCGTGTTTCAAACTTACTACTTTCTATTGTTTTATTAGCTACAGCACAGCTTACACAGGCAGAAATCCTGCCTGAAGCACAAGTCGGCATTAAAATTCCACTAACTAAAAAACCAACCACACGTCCGATGACGGTGGCACACATCCCGCTATTTAAACGCTACTATATTGCAGATGGCGGACTGGCACCAATGGGTGGTGAGGGTGAGGTACCTTACTCAAAATCTGAAATTCACGCTTACGATGAAGAAGGAAAATACCTGCATTCATCACGCCCGGGCTACGATAACCGCTCCCTGTATTACAACCCTAATACCGCAAAACTGGAAATAGTGACCTACAACATTTCAAGTGACGTAGGTTTCTCACCAAACTCAGGCATTTTCTCGATTGACCTGACAGAGAATGGTGATTTAAAGAACACTTCAGCTGATATATTCGGCTTCAACCCTGCATTTGGCGATTCAGCCACAATGCCAAGCTACAACCCGGAAACCAACCAATATTACGCAAAACAGGAGCGTGGTAATAAAGTATGGGTCGTTGAAACCAAATCTCGCGAAAAAATCAGTGAAATCACGCTAGACCTGAAAGCAGCAGGTGCAGAGCATCACGATGTGAGTGATCACTTCATTGGCTTCAGTGGTGTTAAAGGACAAGAACTGGTGTTACTGGATGTAGACCACAAAGCAGTGCTGATTTTTGATCTGAATGGTAAATATGTTGGCAGAAGCGAATTGCCTAAAGACATGAAATTACGCTCACAAAACCACTTCAACGGTACCGGCTATACCAATGACATGTTATTTGTCTACCATGAACCAGAAGGTGAATTTGGTACTTATTACGGATTTAAAGTTTTAAAGAACAACTAGAACAATCAATATAGATAACAAAAAACCGCCTCAAAGTGAACTGACCCCCAATAGTTGGACGGTTAGTTTTGGTTTTAAGGGAAGGACTGAATTCGGTATTGCACTGGGCTCAGTCCTTTTAATTTTTGTTTAAT
>LNAP01001889.1_pt1 | contig 23027 bp, 22 predicted proteins | sample 602601 | NCBI WGS metagenome assembly LNAP01 (sample SAMN02440304, study PRJNA202911) | soil metagenome | biome: Subtropical and temperate rainforests or woodlands; isolation source: soil samples (1 kg each in a 20% v/v slurry with milli Q water) were... ...
TTTCCTGTCGGACCAGATGGCCAATCTGTTTCGCGACCCGGTGGACGTGGCGATTCGATACGGCCCGAATGAAGACGCCAACTATGTGGCACTGCCGCTCGCACCGTGGAACCAGCGGGTGCTGGTTGCCTCGCCGGAGTATGTGCAACGCTGCGGTGCTCCCCAAACGCCGGATGACTTGAGCAAGCATCCCTGCCTGCTCTATTGGCAAAATGGCCGGGTCTACGACAAGTGGAACCTGGGCGGGCAAACCGTGCAGGTTTCAGGACCGTTGTTCAGCGACGACGCCGATGTCGTGCGGCGCTGGTCATTGGAGGGTGAAGGTATCGCCTACAAATCCTGGCTGGATGTCAGTGCAGATATCGCTGCAGAGCGTCTGCTTGTGCTGCTGCCGGATTATCCCGGGGAAGCTTCACCGTTGAGCCTGGTGTGCCCACATCGCAAGCAGATCAGCCCTGCGGTTTCTCAGCTTTATACGTGGTTGAGGGGCCAGTTTTCTGCTCTGGAGCCCCGTTGAACCGAATGACGGCGATTGATGCCAATCCGCAATCCCCTGCACACCACCAAGGCCGTAACCAGTGTCGATCAGCTCAGTGATGGCCGCCTGTTACTCGGCGTGACGTGCGGTGAGGGTGGATCAGCAATCCGCCAGGTGGCAAAAACTTAATCAAAGAAGGCCAGGGTGCGAACTTCGATACTCTCGCGCGGTGGGGCTCCCGGCGGCGTATTTGGGTCCCGGAAGTGAAGCGGGCTCGGCCGTCGTGACGCGAGTCATACCCCTTGATCAGCAAGACTTCGTCACGGCGCATGTCCGGAAAATAGTACCAGCGCTGGTGCGGATTGTAGGCCAGGTGGTAGATCTCACCGATACGATCCGGATAGACCAAGTCGGTGGCCAGCAGGTCGTCGGGGTCGAGCGTCGAGGCGTCCAGCACGGCCAGCGGCGAGCGCTTGACGGGCCCGCTCATCGGACGCCAGAGGTTGATCTGGGCCACCGGGACCGCTGCCAGTGTGACGGCCTGATCCCCGCCCAGCGCGTCGCGGATACGCTCAGGCCCCGAGCGCTCGGTGTAGTCATTATGCACACGGCTGGCTGGGCCGCGAATACCCCGTCGCTCGGCGTCGCTGCGCCTGGTGTGGTCGAAGATGACGACCCGGCTCGCGCCCGTCAACTCCATGATCAAGGCCTTGACCTCGTCATAGTAGACGCTTTCCACTGAGGTATCGTCGTAGAGGTCGTCAACCACCGTATCCCGCCGATGCAGTTCAAACCCCTGTTTGTCCAGAGAAAGGCTGTCTGCCAAGGGACGACCGTTGTGTATGGGGACCTCGCGCTCCTCCTGCTCAGCAAAGTAGTGCGGTTCACTATCACCAGTCAGAGCTTCGGTATGCACGTAGGGCTTTGCATCGTGCTTGACCAGGTAGGTAAGTGTCGTGATGACACTGGCGGGCATATCAGTTGTGCACTTCAAGTAACACCTCCCGGTCTGCTGACCGCATCCGGCGTGGTGTCGCTGAAGCTTGCAAGTAGACTCTCGATCGTATGCCTTCGAACGGACACTTTCAAATGCTCCCCGAGGTGCATGATCCCCGACCGCTAGAAATCTCTCACCTCGGCACCGACGACCAGCTTTTCCAGGACTGGAGCGTCGGACTCCAGGCCCGCGCCCAGGGCGCGAGTTCGTGGCGGCCGGGTCGTCCAGGTGACGAGGGGGACACTCGTTAGAGAAGCGGAATGCTATAGCTTACAAACACTCGATTCTGATCTACGTTACGAGCCGCTTCGCTGTTGGACTTGCCGTTACGCCAGCCGAACCCGACGCCTTTGAGCGCTCCGGACTGAAGGACGTAGTCCAGGCTAATGTCTCTTTCCCATTCCTTTTGGTTGTCGCCTGACGTCGTTTTAATATTATCGCCGGAGAGGTACATGACCGAGCCTTTCAGGCCAGGGACACCCAGAGCGGCGAAGTCGTAAGCGTACTGACCGAAAACTGTGCGCTCGCCTGCGCGGGCGAAACTTTGGATCAGGCGGTCTGTATACAGATACATGCTTGCTCCACCGGCGCCCTTGTCTACCAGGCTACCCTGACTGAGTTGAGTGAAGTTGCTGCCATCCGACACACTTTGGTACCCCGCAGTAATCGCGTGGCCACCCAGTGTGTAAATCAACGCGGCACTCCAGGTACGGTTGTCGATCTCTCCATCACCGTTTTTGGTGAAGCCACTCATTCTGTAGCCTGACGTACCGGCGCTATTTGCACCTGAGGAGTCAGTGTTGAAGTAGCGCAGGTCGGTTTTAAGGGACTGATTGTCCGAGAGCGCCAGGGTGTGAATTAATCCCAAAAAATGCTGTTTATAGTAGTTATCGAGGTTGGCGTAGTAGTACTGGGCTGTCAGATCCTTGGTGACGTTCCAATCGCCCCCGGCGAAGTCAAACTGATTGCTTTCACGCGTACCACCAGCAACGGCCAACCCCGTCTGATCGGTCGAACCCCGTCCTGTTGCATGTTCGATCCGACCTCCAGTCAAGGTCAGCCCCTTGAACTCGCTCGAAGTGATTTGACCGCCCTCGAAAGTTTGTGGAAGCACGCGCCCATCGTTGGCGACCAGAATTGGGAGTTTCGGAATCAAAGTGCCGTAGCGAAATTCAGTTTTCGACATTTTGACTTTGCCGGTCAGCCCCAGCCGGCTCCACTCGTCGACGGCACGGTTGTCACTGTCAGAAGGCATCATGGTGCTGCCGACATGCCGTCCTTTGCCGCTGTCCAGGGTAACCCCCAGCAACCCCAGGCCATCGACACCAAAACCAACTATTCCATCGGTATAGCCCGATTTGAAGTCCAACATGAAACCCTGCGCCCATTCTTCGGTTTTGGAAGGGGCGGCAATGCCATCGCGGTTGTCGTTATTGAAATAGAAGTTTCTCATTCCCAGGGTGGCTTTGCTATCACTTAGGAAGTCAGCATGCGCCTGGGCACTCAGGGTGACACTAAGAAACAACGAACTTGCAGCAATTTTTTTTCTGCTCACTTATATAGCGCTCCATTTGTTATTTTAAAGTAATAGAAGCAACGCAAAATCTTTCAGCTCAACGCAACGCATACAAGGGAACGGTATTAAATTAATTTAACCAGACCGATAAATGGCGCGCGATTTTATTATGCTGAACACTCATGGCACATTTAGATAAATGAGCCAGTGGCCTGAGCGATTAGTTCGTTAATCAAAAACAGCCAGAAACAGGCGTTTAAACAATTTAAATGGATAAACGAATTGACGCCTGTCCAGGAGGGATCGCAGCGTCGTCGGCGTAGCAGTCAAGGCCGCGCAACAATGCGGTGTCCTCGACGCGGGTCTGACGGGCGCCGATAGGCCGATCTGGCTTTCGGTAGCAGATGGGAAACTAGTCATTTTTCCGCGGCTCTTGTTGTTATACAGCGCGATAGCGTTAGAGCCGAGTGTGTGAGAAAGGCACAGGAAGCGCCTTGCCTGGGGAGATGGAGTTCTGCGCTGGGGTCGGAAAATTTGCCCTAGCGTCTGATTTTCGAGGCTGGGCCCCGACAGCATTGCCGGTCAGGGATAGGTGGAGATCTCCAAATGCTAAACCTCCAGATGGCGTCAATAAGAAGTTAATGGTTGAGCAACGGTAATGTCACCACAAACTCGCTCCCCTCCCCATCTCCTGCACTGTGGCCAGTCACTGTGCCACCGTGAGCTTCGACCAACTCTCGCACCACCGTCAAACCAATGCCCAGGCCCGCCCCGTTAAACCCCACCGCGTGAACGTCCTGCACAAAGGGCTCAAAAACGAACGGCAATGCCTTGGCGGTAATCCCAATGCCGGTATCGCGGACGCTTATCTTCACCACGCCGTCCTCGGCGGTCACCGAAAGGCAGACGGTGCCGCCCGCCGGCGTGTATTTGGCGGCATTGCCCAGCAAATTGCCAAGAACTTGAGTCAGCCGCAGAGGGTCACCCTTCACCATCAACGCGCATTCAGGCAGATCTGCGTTGAACTGCAACTGGTGAGAGATCATGACGGGTGTGCAGATGTCTTTCGCTTCGTGGATGATCTGCGTCATATCGACAACGCTGCAATCGAGATGAAACTTGCCGGAGCTGGCGCGGGCGACGTCGAGCAGATCCTCCACCAATCGGGACATGTGCTGCACCTGACCTTCGATCAACTTCTGCATGCGCGGCAGCTCCTCACTGGGCACGCGCACCAGTCGACCGGCGATCATGCTGATGGGCGTCAGGGGGTTGCGCAGCTCGTGGGCCACCATCGTCAGGACTTTGCGTTGCTGTTCCAGCGCCTGTTCAGCAGCTGCTTGCAAGTGTTGTGCGCTGAGCGCGGCGATCACCAATTGCTCGTTGGCTTCGCGCATTTCCAGGTACAGCCGCTGCTCTTGCTGAGTGCGTTCTGGTTTTTCTGCATCGGACTGTGCCAAAAGGATCGCCAGGACCAATTGCTGATTGGCCTCGATCAGTTGTTCGAGCTGCTGGTTATCGGCGAGCTGGGCGTTGGCGTCGTTCAGTTCCTTGTGCAAGGCCGCGAGCGCCGCGCGCGCCTCGACGGTTTTCTGGCCAAGCAGGAACAGCTCACGAGCGGCGTTGACCAGCGCCTGCTCGTTCTTGCCATTGGCCTCATTCATGATGGTTTATTCACCCGTGGTCTTTGCCCAAACGCCGCCTGGTAGGCCGTCCGCCGAGCAGGCCTTCCTGGTCAGACAACATTTCGCCAATCTGCAATCCGTTATCGTCAATCTGGTACAAGCGCAGCTCATCGGAATGAGCACTCGCTCGCACTTTGACGACGGCCATGATGCGCAACAGACGGCTCTCCACTTCAATATAGCGCTGGACAATGATGGCGTCGGTGAGAAACGCTGTTCCGTAAGGGCTGAAACGCAGGTCGGTATAGCGGTCTTCCAGTTCCGAGGTCATCAGCACGCTGACGCCGGCGCTCGTCAGGGCCGTGACCATTCGCGACAGGGATTCACGGAAATCTTCGCGGAACGTCGGTGCCAGCGCGAGTTCGAACCCCGACAATGAGTCGATGACCACGCGGGTCGCTTTCAATCGGGTAATTTCGCCCAACAACAAGTGCACGATTTCATCGATGGATAAATCAGGGGCGCGGCTGTCGACCAGGCCAACCTGACCGCTCCGAATCAGCGTTGCGAGGGTCGCGTTCTGCGAATGATTGGGCCGTTGCTCGAACACCGCGATCACACCGGTTTCGCCATTGCGCGCACCTTCGGCAAGGAAGGCGGCCGCCAGTATGCTCTTGCCCGAACCCGACGGCCCGGCCACCAACAACGAGTAACCCCGAGGCAGACCGCCTCCCAGCATCCTGTCGAGCTGCGGCACACCCATTTTCAGGCGCTGGAGCGGAAACTCCAGTGGCGCTTCAACAGGGTTGAAAGCAGCCGGCGCAAAGACCTTGATGCCCGAGGTGGCGATGCGGAAGGTGTGCAGCCCCGGCAAGGTTGGCTGGCCACGCATCTTCATGATTTCCATCTTGCGCACCATGGAGTTGCGCTGAACACTCTGGCGCAGCCAGATCAGGCCATCGGCCACGGTGAAAATCGGGTTGGTCTCGGTTTCGGTGAAGTACTCGCCAATCAGGAAGGTCGTCGCGTGCCAGGTGGTCATTAGCATGCCCAGTTGCTGAACGAACTGCGGCAGGTTGTTGTTGGGGTTGTTGCGGGTCTGGCTGGCCAGTACCACCGATCGGAAAGAGTCAACGAACACCAGCGCCGGTGAATGAATCTCTACCTCGTTGACGATCCGGCGCAACACTTCGTCCAGGTCCCCGGCCAGCGTGTCGTCAGCCAGGTTGATGTAGCGGATCGAGCGGTTGATCGCTTCGTTGTCAAAAAAGTCGAACTGCTGCTGATATCGCAGCATCTTCAGCGGCGGCTCGCCCAGCACTGTAAAGAACAACGCGGGGCGATCAGGCGTCGCCAGGGCAAACATCATTTGATGCGCCAGGGTGGTTTTGCCGCAGCCAGGCGGGCCGGCAATCAGGTTGAACGAAAACTCCGGCAAACCACCGCCCAGCACCTCGTCCAATCCTGGCACGCCGGTGGCCAGGCGGTTGATAGTCACTTTGGTGCTCATGGCGAGTTTTCCTGCGAGGGGGTGTCGCTCAAAGGAGGTTCCCACACGTCGCGAAGCAACCTTGCGGTAAGCGAGGGCCCGATAAGTGTGGTGAGTAATTCATAGAAGGTGGTCAACATCACTTCACCGAAGAGCAACGCATCGGCTTCGCTTTGTTCAAGGAGGACCTGCTTGAGAGCATTCAAATCAAACGTAACCTGTGCACGATCATAGATACCGGCCAGGCGCGGATCCCGGGAGGTGCACAGTTGAAGGCTGCGCCGATAAAGCGCAGCCCCGCCTTGGTGACCAATGATGGGCGTGAGGGCGGCGTCCATACCCTGCAAGGTTGAAACAATCGCTCGCGCGATCGCTGCAATGTCAGCGTTGGCGCCAATCCGGTGCGCCAGAGAAGCTACAATCTGGCGGCTCTCTTCGCTTAGCGCGGACATGGCTAAATGGTTTCCGATGGACAGGGTTTGATGGTACACCCTATTGCTGACTATCGAGCGCTTATCAGACGCGGCATACCCATTGCCAGCACCGCCGCGTTGATCATGCCGCCAGTGCTTGTACATCGTTACACCAGCGATAGGGCACATCAGCCTTTGGCGTGCGCCCCGTATACGCAATGCTCATACCGAACGCCTGGGCTCGCAAAGCCACTGCTCTGCCAATCCTTTTCGTTGAGCAGCGAATACGAGTGGCAGTCGAAATGCTCGCGCAGGCGGATGTTGAAACTATCGGGCAAGCGCGACAGCAGTAGCAAAGTGGGTTTCATCGCGTGGTCACTCTCGGCAAGGTTCAAGGCACCAGCGGCATGGGCGTCCGCCATGCCGCCGCGACTGGAGAGGAAGGCTTACTCAAAAACGCAGGAAGTCAACCTGATGGATCAACGCCTTGCGCGTTGTTCAGCGAGGGCTATTTAATGGGTGTCAAAATCAAACGATGGAACATAGCCTGCGCCGAGCAGATGTGGACACTTCGACGACACAAAATCATCACTTAATAAATCATCCGGACTTTTATACCGACTCGTGAAAACCCCAGTGATATTTAAAAGAGTATGTGGCAAGGATGATATGCTGATTTTCTGACTCTCTCTTTCCCTCAGCTTTAAAAGCTTGAGCGATTGCTGGCTTGAAACATTATCGGACGCCCAGATAAATGCCGAAACCGGGAGGTCATATTTATTGCCAATTCCATGACCCAAGAGCCCTCGACTGTCATCCATCATGTTTTCACCATGATCCGATGAATAAAACAAGACAGATGGTTTTTTGCTTAACTTCAATTGATCAATAATTGCGCTTAATAGCCAGTCCGTATATAAAATACTGTTATCATATTCTGCGGTAATTTTGTCCTTGAAGCTGTTTGTTGACGGCTGGAATTTATCAAAATGTTCTGGGTATCGGCGTGAATACTCAAAATGACTACCCTTGACATGAATAAATATGGCTTTCTTTTCTGTATCGCTTTTTTTTAGTATTTTTTCATATTCTGAAATTAATGCTCCATCATAGCTTCTCTCGAAATATTGACGGTACTGTGCCTCTGCAGCTATTTGTGGAATTATTCCTCCAAAACTATCAACCTCCTGTACAGACAACCAATAGGTCATGTACCCGGCTGCGCGATATATACTCACCAATGATTTGGTTGATACAATGGATTCCCAATCCCATATAGGCTCAAGACTCAGCATTGAAGGAACCGCGAACGAGGTATATGGGGCTGTCGTGCAAATATTGTTAAACTTGAAAATCCCCGCCTGCTTACCGAGATTTGGGGTTGTTTCCTTGTTATAACCGTAGAGGGACCAGTTGTGCGGCCGTGATGACTCACCGATCACAAAAACAATGGTTTCTATATTTGATTGATTCGACATGCTGGTTATTTTTACATCAGATTCTCGACGGCGCTTGATAAGTTTCTCCGTCCCCAAATACAAGTTTGCAGTAAGGGCCATTTGCGATAAATAACCTACTGGCGTGCTTTGATCTTTTGCAAGGAGATCCATGACTGCAGATTTCCCGAGAGAATTAAGTTTGACGGTTTTATAAAAATACGCCCCATACCCCACTAGCAAGGCGCTAACAACCAGAACAAAAATACCTTTGTTTTTATATAATTCGCGCTTATGCAGGCCTATTAATCCAGCCCCATAGCAAATAACAAAGATCACCAAAACGATACTGATGGACTGCCAATAGGTCGGTAAAAATTCGCTGGCTTCCTTATGGTTTGTCAAGCCAATAAACATATAGGCCGCTGTTAATTTCGAGTTGAAATTTAAAACCAAAAAGAGATCAACAGCTGCCAGCAAATAAAATGGCAGCAGAATGATGTGAACTTTGAATTGATTGGATGAAATAAATCTAATCGCCAAAAGCCACAACACCGACATGCCAAGGGTGTAAAAGACCAACAAATCAATTTTAGAGTATTGATAGTTTGTTAGCGTTCTAACAATCAACGGTGAAAGCAGATATGACCACAGTACTAAATTTGGCCATTCTGCTTTTAGTATTTTAGATGAGTAATCGATAATTTTGGCGGAGTTTTTCATTTGATAATTATTCTCGCAGGACACCCACATGCCTCCTCAGAGGGTAGCTCCAATTGGCGCGCTCGCTGTATCCTGTTAAAAATAATCTCTCCTTTGGCGACCAAACGTAGCGAGTCTCGGCTATTGCCAGCAAGCTTGTCGCGAAAAATCCAACTTGCAGAGCCCTCGAGGTGTAGTGGTCAACTAATCCCGGACACGACGTTAAGTTTTTCTTCGACGCCAGCCCGCCGTTGAATTGATGGGGGCGAACCCAGTTGTACCGATGCATCAAGAAGTGGCTGATATCGCGCTGGGCTTCTTGAGCCATTCTGTAGCCCATGGTCGGTATCCATTCCGTTTTCAAGCTGCGGAACACGCGCTCCATTGGCGCGTTGTCCCAGCAGTTCCCCCGGCGACCCTTGATCTGAGTGAAACAGCAGGCCCTGAGATCTTCCTCGTTGCTCGTAAGCCTTATCCAGCGCCTTGATAACCAGATCGGCGTCCGGCTTTTCCGACATCGCCCAGCCCACCACCCGGCGCGTGCAAAGATCCAGCACGACAGCCAGGTTATGCCATTTCCCCTGGGCCCAAATGTAGGTGATATCGCTGCACCACACTTGGTTGGGTGCCGGGACATCGAACTCCCGATTCAAGATGTTATATCAGGGGTCACCGTTGTCTCGATCTACCAATATTTCCCCATCCGCTCGATACTGGAAGACATGCCAGCGCAGCTCGAGCATCCGGCCTTGCTCGACAGCCTGGTCGCGATGGCCATCGGTTGCCTGCGTCCATCTGCAGTCGACTGACTGGCGGACATACAGCAGTCCGGCAAGAGCCCCGTTTTTACACACTCTGGGCCAAAAGCGGTCATTGGATTCTGCTGGCAGACGGCACCAAACCAGCGGCGAGTGCCTCCAATAATGCACTGACCTTGGGAAGCGCCTGACGGCTCTTTGGCCAAATCAGATTGATCGCCAGGCCATCGGTGGCCAAGTGGGGAAGCACTTCAACCAATGTCCCCTCTTCAAGCTGACGTTTGATCAACCATGTCGGTAACTGCGCGATCCCGCATCCCGCCGATACCGCGATCACCAGTCCTTCGCCATCTCCCACAACGAACTTTGCAGCTATCGCCCTGCGTTCAATTTCGCCCGGGTGCTTTCCTGAAAAACTCCAAGGGCTAACCGTTCCATCCGCCCAGCCGTAAGCGATGCATTGATGCCGTTCCAGATCGCGATCGGTCACAGGCGTGCCGTGCTTATTCAAATATTCGGGAGACGCACAGAAGATATGCCACTCACTGCCCAGGTAGCGGTGTTCCAATGCGGCGGGCCAAACGTCCGAACCGCCGATGCGTACGACGATATCGACACCTTCCTCGATAGGGTCGATGAAACGGTCGGAAAACGAAATATGCGGGAGCAGCAGCGCATGTTCCTGGGCGAATTGCAGAATAACCGGAAGTGCCTGGAGGCGGCCGAATGCACCTGGAAGGTCAATGCGAATCCTGCCACGAGGCTCAGTGTTTTCGGCAAGTAGGGACAGTTCAGCCTCTTCGAGGTCAGCCAGCACACCTGTACATGTGCGATAGAACGCAATCCCCGCATCTGTCAGCGACAAGCTTCGAGTGGTTCGATGGAACAACCGAGTCCCAAGCCGGCTCTCCAATCGAGCGATCCCTTTGCTGATGGCCGAAGCCGTCAGGTTCATCCGCTCGGCAGCGCCTTTGAAACTGCCGGAGTCGGCGACGCAGACAAATACATCAATGCCCTTTAATCGTTCGGAGGAAAACATGGACGCCCGCATTCATGAATTGAGTTCTGTCGACAGGATAAAAAACATCATAAATCAGAACACAATTCCCCAGTAAGCTAGATTCGCGCATCAATCAACACTGTGCGACTGACGAACACCCTAAAAACAACCTGCTGAACGATGAGGCAAGGATGCTGACCACGCTAAAAAATTATCCGACGACAATAAATTTGCTGCTGTCAGCATCCCTGATATTGACCCTGGCGCGAGCAATCACCCTGCCCTATCTGGTCATTTACCTTTCCGGCAGTTTCAGCTTGAGCGTCGCCGATATCGGCCTGGTTGTGGGCAGCACACTGATCATCGGCTCGTTATTGAGTCTTTACGGTGGCTTTCTTGTCGACAAGATGTCCAGTTACCGGCTGATCCTGGGCTTTAGTGGGGTGTTCACGCTGGGGTTTCTCGGGACGTTCCTGGCTCGCGATCTTTGGCTGTTCTACAGCTGCCTGGTACTGATCAACCTGGCTTATGCGGTCATTGATATCGCGGTCAAATCAGGATTTGGCAGCCTGCTTCCCGTCACTGATCGCAGCGAAGTTTTCTCGATCAAATATACCCTGACCAATATCGGGTATGCCGTCGGCCCGTTTCTTGGCGCTGCCATGGCCAAGCTGGATATCAGCTTGCCATTCCTGTTGTCTGCCGGGCTTGGAGCGGGATTCTTCTTCATCTATTTCGTTTGGGGCAACAGATACCTGAACGCTACCGATGAAGTTCAGCAACCAGTACCGTTTCTGGCCGTGGGAAAACTGTTACTGCAGGATTATCGGTTGGTGTGTTTCACCCTTGGAGGGCTACTCAGTGCAGTGGTCTTTGGCCAGTTCACCGCCTATCTCTCGCAGTATCTGGTGGTCATTGCTACCCCAGAATCCACCTACCAGATCATCAGTACCGTTGTGGCGACCAATGCGCTGATGGTGATCAGCTTGCAATACGCCATAGGCAGAAGGATCTCTCACAGACACCTGAATCTGTGGCTGGCCGCAGGGCTGAGTATGTTCATGATGGGCCTGGCGGGTTTTGCCCAGTCGACCTCTATTCTGCTCTGGGTCATCTCCATGGCCATTTTCACGGTCGGCGAGATCATCGTATTCCCCGTCGAGTACATGTTCATCGACAGAATCGCTCCGGACAACCTGCGCGGCATGTATTACGGAGCACAAAACCTGTCCAATCTCGGCGCGGCACTGGGACCGGTGCTTTGCGGAGTCGTATTGGCGACTCAGCCTCCCCACTACATCTTCTACATGCTTGCGCTCTTCATTGTTGCAGGGGGAATGTTTTACATCCTGGGAGCTACCCCTTTGAGCGCTACAACGGACAAGGAGCCTGATTGATGGTAAGCGTCCGGCAATGTCGTCTAGGCAGTTACGTAGACTTTGAGAGGGTGCCCGACTATGCGGACACCATCTCTGGCTAACTAGGCGCCTGGGCTTATCGATATTTCGGGTGCGTGGCTGACTGGAAAGTTTACCGAACGAGCAATGAAGCATTTTTCATGAGCTATTTTGTGCAGCGTCTGAGCTTTAGCGATTTCAGAACCCGATGCCAGGATCACTTTTGGCCTCAAAATAACTGAGGTGAACTGACCAGCGCCGTTGCTCTCCTCGACCATTGTTCCTTGAGCGTTGTCCTCGTAGGCCACCACAACGATCCCTGCCTCAGCGCAAAGGCCAAGGTACCAAAGCTTGTGACACGCAGATAAGGATGCCAAGAGCAATTCCTCGGGATTCCAGCGCGTGGGGTCTCCTCGAAAACTGGGATCGGACGACCCCTCTATTGGTGTTTTGCCGTTAGCTGCGATTACGTGCGCCCGGCTGTATCCCCGATAAGATGACGTTCCTGTCCCGTTGTTGCCGGCCCAAGTTACCTGAACTTCGTACTCGTGCGCTTTATCTACCATTGATCCCTCCTGGAAAAGTTTTCGAAAATTCCGTTAAAAAACGGACTCATTGAGCAAGCACCCATCGATAAGGTAGCAGCTCCATAATCTCACTGGCTCGCTGCGTAGGCAGGCGAGTGAGGACGTCCTTCAAATAATCATACGGATCATGCCCGTTGAGTCGCGCCGACTGGATCAGGCTCATGATCACCGCCGCCCGTTTGCCGCTGCGTAGTGACCCTGCGAAGAGCCAGTTTTTGCGACCCAACGCCCACGGCCGAATTTGGTTCTCGGCCCAATTATTGTCAATGGGTACGGCCCCGTGAACTGGCTGGTGGCGTAGGCCCAGACATAGGCGCGATGGGTCTTCTTCGCGCCTGGGGTGAGCATCTGTACCGGCGTTTCGTCGGCATGGATTATGTTCTGCCCAAGCACCACCTCGCGAAGTGCGTCGACCAGAGGCTGCAACTGCACACCGCTCACGCCAATCCATTGCGCTAGGGTTGAACGTGGGATGGCCAAACCGGCGCGACCAAAAATCGATTCCTGACGGTAAAGGGGCAAATGGTCGGCATACTTCGCGATCATGACGTGGGCCAGCAACCCGGCTGTCGGGATACCCTTATCGATGACCTGTGCCGGCACCGGCGCTTGAATCAGCGTTTCGCAGTCATCACAGACCCACTTGCCACGGACATGGCGTTCGACGGTAAACACGCCCGGCGTGTAGTCCAGTTTTTCGCTGACATCTTCACCGATACGCTTGAGTGCGCAGCCGCAAGGACAATGAGTGTTTTCCGGTTCATGGTGGATCAGCGTGCGTGGGAACTCCGGCGGCAACGCCGAGCGCTTGGGCTTTTGCTTTTTCTCGATTGCAGGCGAAGGTGTTTGCAAGGCCTGAAGCTCTGCTTCAACCTCCGCGATATCGGTATCAATCAAATCGTCCAGCAAGCTGGCCTGTTGCGGATTCATCTGTTCGCTACGCTTGGCAAACTTCAAGCGCTTGAGCTGCGCAATCTCAGTGGTCAGTTTCTCGATAACCGTTTGGTCGCGGTGAATCTTTTTGCCCATTGTCTCGACTGTCTGATCGAGACATTCCACACGCTGCATCAGCTGCGCTGCCAGAGTGCGCATTTGTTCAGGAGTTAAGTGGTCGAGATTGGGCAGAGAAGTCATCCCGCCGATTTTGCCAGAGCGGACGAAAACCGACGACAGGCTGATTGGACAATTGCACGGCAAGGCTGGAGGTGGCAGAGATTACAGGATGGAAATCGCGTAGCCTGGCCCGACTCTTTGCCAAGGCAAACCCAGCACCAGAGCATGCAGTTGCTCAGCGGCCAACTCTATCTGCGAGCCGTGCCGAGAACCGGGCCAGAGAAACCTGCCCTGATGCAGGCGACGGGCCGCTAGCCAGATGCCCAGCCCATCATGCACCAGCACTTTCATGCGATTGGCGCGGCGGTTGGCAAACAGATAAGCACAGTGCGGCTGCGCCGCACCGAACACCGCGACTACCCGCGCAAGCGTGGTTTCGGTGCCGGCGCGCATGTCCATGGGCTCGGTGGCGAGCCAGATGGAGTCGATGCGGATCATCGCAACAGGTCTCGCAGAAAGGTCGCACAGGCCGCCGCGTTTTCAGTCGGCCAGTTTACTTTGACGGTGCCGCGAGGGTGTGGGATTTCGAGGCAAATAGTCGCAGAGTTGATATCTGATCGTGACGTCGGCGACGGTAATGTCAGCGGAATAAAGGCAGGTTGCAGGGCAATAGTTTTTTGCGATTGCAGCCGAATCCACTTATGGACGAGGTTTGCGTTGAGGTTGCGGCCCAGCGCGACGCTGGCAATCGAGGCGCCAGGTTCGGAGCACTCTTGAATGACTCCAGCTTTGAATGATTTGGAGTAGGAACGGCGTTGTGGCTGCATGAAAGACCCGCTTAAAAGGCTAGAAATGGTGTCCACTTGAATTTAAGTGCACACCATCGCCCTTTGGCGTCGGGGTCAGGAAGGTGTGTTCGCCGGACGCATACGATTGATGCGTCGGGAAAACGTGTTGGTTAATGGGCATCAGAAATAACTGTGTGTGTCGACGCGATGGCTGATACCTTCCCCGCGCTCCAAATCGCGTCCAATTGACGCCGATCCCATCAAGGAAGATAAAAACAATGAAAGGCGAATAAAAGCAAACCGCCTACACCCGATCTGACAACGTCCGCTTTCAAAAAACGATTGGATGATTATCCGGGGGTGATTGTCTCTTCGATAATACTTCGCCCAAATGGCGACTTGATTCCAAGAACCTTGCGCGAGAATGGTGTAAAGCTATCGCCGCACTCATGGAGCGTTAAGGATCTGCGCGATTTGAATCAATACATGGGCGGTGTGATTTCACAAAACCGATGAACTTTTAAGTGCCTGGTCCTGGCGCCAACGCTTGACTCTGTCCCTTGGGGCAACCCCTACCCTGCCTTGTCCATTTCAGGTTCCGCCGTCAGCGGATAAGGCAATCGATGAATACACTATCGCTGGTCACAGGTGCCAATGGGCATCTGGGCAACACCCTGGTCCGGGCACTGCTCGCCTGGGGGCAACACGTGCGCGGCGAATGGCTTTGGCAGTGCACCCCGACAACCTGGCCAGTTCACCTATGTACATGTGACGCTCCTCCCTGATCCAGCTACGACCCGCAGTTTACTGGCTGTGGCTGGATGTTGTCCTGGTGCAGGCGGTGTTCATGCAGAATCGGTGAGCGGCACCGCGACAGGCAGAAAACGGCCAGAAGCGTCGACACGATGGCCGATAGGGTCACTAGTTGTCGCCTTCCGTGCAAACAGTTGGCTAAACCGTTGGTACTGTTCCGCCATCGATCACGAACTCACTTCCCGTGATAGATGCCGCACGCTGTGAAGCCAGGAAACAGATCAGGTCAGCAACTTCGGAGGGCGTCGATGGGCGTCCGAGCGGGATACCTCCAAGTGCTTTCATGATTATGTCCTTACCTCCTTGATAGTCAGTACCTGCCTCCTGTGCGAGTCGCTCGGCTAATGCGACCGACGCTTCGGTTTCAACCCAGCCCGGCGAAACCCGCACTACGCGAACGCCTTTGGGCGAAACCTCTTTCGATAAACTTTTGCTGTATGCCGAAAGCGCTGCCTTGGCCGCCGCGTAGGCTGTTGTAGATTCCGGCAGTGGCAGCCGACTCTGGATGGAGGTGACGTGGATGACAACCCCTTCCTTGCGCTCGAGCATTCCCGGGAGCAGAGCGCGATCAAGGCGCACCGCCGGCAATAGGTTCAGGCTGAGCTCTCGTTGCCAGTGCTCCTCGTCCAGCGCGGCAAAACCGCCGCCAGGTGCCGACGAACCACCGAGGACGTGGATCATTATGTCTACGCCGCCTAACCGCTCCTGGATCGCGGCGATCAGCACATCACAACCTTCCCGGGTCGAAAGATCCGCCGCAATCAGAAGAGCGCCCGACAGTTCAACGTCTACCTGCCTGGCCGAAGTAATTACCTTCGCGCCCTCGGCCAGTAGTAACTCGACGACAGCCTTGCCGATGCCTTTGGTGCCACCGGTGACCAGGACCCGCTTGCCAGTCAAACCTGGATTCAGCATGGCGTGATCTCCAGGGAACGGATTCGACCGCCTTCCAGCGTGAAGGCGTGACTCAGTTGAACCGGGCTACCGGGGAAATTCCCGACAAGGTTCGCAATGACCATCAGTCTGCTCTGTCCTTGCAGGGCTTGGATTGGTTTGACCTGATAATTGAAGGCCTTGCGGGCATCCTGTTGCCAGGCTTTGATATCAGCGATTCCTTCGTATGTTTTTCTCTCATCGCATACCGTGGCGTCAGAGCAGAAGCAGCTAGAAAGTTGTGCTGCATCGCCACCATTGCTGACCGCAAAGTACATCTGCACGACGTCGGGAAGCTGGAGGGTCATGTTTTCGTTCTCCTGAATCTGGTTGTATGAAGCGATCTTGGGCGTTTTTTTAAACGAGCCTGATGCAATGAGGCCTCAATCTCGGTCGAGCATCAGGAGATCAATCCCAGTTTCGCTGCCTTGAAGGTGGCCGCCGCTCGGGTCGAGCATTCCAGTTTTCGGAAGATACTTTCCACGTGCGTGCGAACGGTGCTCGGGCTTATTTCCAGTAACCTCGCCACTTTCTTGTTGTTGGCGCCATCGCTGATCTCCCTGAGAATGCGACGCTCGCGCCCAGTGAGTAAAAGCCCACCCGGCTGCTGAATCTGCTGCTCGCCCTGCGCAGCCAGCCTCAGCGACGCATTACATGCTTGAGGTGGCGAGAATTCAGCAGCAACCAGATCGCTTCCGCTGACGATGTCAAAGTACGTCTCGACGCTGCTGACAGGCTGAAGGCTCATTCGCTGATCTCCTGGATGGATTCCCTGCAGCGATCTTGCTGCCTGACGGATAGTTTGTTCAACTGGGACAAACCTTTATGACCAATCCCGAAATTCAGGATAATCCATGTCACACGACCGTTTTGGCCTTAGCGAGCTGGACGCAGTTATAGCGGTCGCCCGCAGGGGGTCGTTTCGGCAAGCCGCGATCGATCTCCACATCTCCACCACCGCGTTGAGCAACACCATTGCGCAACTGGAAGCCCGCCTCGAATCGCGGTTGTTCAATCGCACTACCCGTAGCGTGGCCATCACAGAAGCGGGCAGGATATTTCTCGAACAGGTGGGGCCCGCCTTGCAGGATTTGCGTGCCGCACTCGATGCCGTGCGATCGCATAATGCCGGGCCCTCGGGCACGCTGCGCTTCAATGCGTTTGCCAGCGCTGCCCGATCAGCGCTCATGCCCCTGGTGATGGAGTTCTTGCAGCATCATTTGAAAATACACATCGATGTCGTCACCGAAGGTCGTCTGGTGGACATCGTTGCTGACTGCTTCGATTTCGGCGTGCGCTCGGAAAGTCTCGTTCCGAACGACATGATTATGATCCCCCTCGGCCCGCCACAAAGGTACGCCGTGGTCGGTTCGCAGGCGTACTTTGAAAAACACGGCAAACCGCGAACTCCATCCGAGCTGCTCCAGCATCGGTGCATTCGCGTCCGACTACCGAATGGGGGGATTTTCCCGTGGTATTTCGAGCGAGACGCAGAAGTGACGCGTCTCGATGTGAGCGGGCCGCTTACGCTGGATGAACCTAGTCTGGTCAAGGTGGCGGTGCAGGAAGGCATGGGGCTCGGCTTTTTCATGGAACAGGACGTTCACCACGAAATCCGCGCCGGACAGTTCGTGCGGGTTCTCGAAGAATGGACACCGCCCAGAGACAAGCTGTGCCTGTACTACCCGAACCGCCGCAACCCCTCTGCGGCAGCCAAGGCATTCATCGAACTGGCACGCGCCCATCAAGCCGATCAGGACGGGCTCGCATGATTAAGGCGTAACCCGGACGTAGCTCAGGCAATCAATCCCAGTGTCAGCCCCTTCAAGGTGGCGGCTGCCCGGGTGGAGCATTCCAGTTTGCGAAAGATGCTTTCCATGTGCGTACGAACCGTGCTCGGACTGATGTCCAGCAGCTGCGCCACCCGCTTGTTGCTGGCGCCCCGGCTGATCTCCAGCAGGATGCGGCATTCGCGAGTCGTCAGTATCGAAGCCTTCGGTTGACGCATCCGACGCTCGCCACCTGCGGCGGCAATGACTGCTTCGCAAACATCGTTGTCGAACAAACCACTGTCCGCATCGTGTTTGAGTAACCTGGCTGCATCCGCTTCGCCGTGGGCAGGCCGCCAAGGCCTGGCTTCCCTTAACGCGACCCAGGCGACCGACGTGGCGAACAGGCGATATTCGGCACACAGCGCATCACCCGCCACGCCTCGAAAATAGCCACTGCCGTTGAGCCGCTCATAAGCATGGGTTGCAATCTCTGCGGGCACGGCCAGTTCAGTGATAGGTCTGAGGGCCTGTTGCGTCCAGTAAGGGACAAGGCGCACCCGCTCCGAAGCGCCGTATGGCAGCGTCCCTGCGGTATTCCAAAGGTGGTTCGAAACGGCTGCCCGGCCGAGACCGTAGATGAACGCGGATTTACCAATTTCTGTCAAAATGGGTTCACGCAGCCCCCACAGGCGTGCAGCTTCCACGGCGACATGCGCTACCTGTCGCGAATGCCCTGCCAACCAAGGGAGCTTCAAGTCGATTATGTCTCCCACCAGCGACAGTGAGACGCAACGCTGCTCAGGTGCGTGGTCAACCGTTTTCGAAAGCGTTTCCAAACTCGCCAGCCAGTCCTTTGCGTTCTCCAGAAGCAACGATACCAGCGACGCTGGATAGCGCCGATCCGACTGCTCTCTGATCCAGCGTAGCGCCGCGTCCGGGCCGTGTGCGCGACTGAGAATATCCAGATCGCCTGCCAGCACTACCTGATAGGCGACGTCTGGAATGTGCTCATGGGTCAGACCCAGCGGCCGTCCGGTGCCGTCGTAGGTTTCGAACACGCGACACAAACCCGCCTCGACGGCGGCACCGAGCTGGAGCGTTTTAGCGATTGCTCCTGATACCTCACAGTGCACGACGGCAAGCGGGGTCGCCTGATGCACCGCGTTCATTTGCTCATTGCCCAGCGTCAAGTCGAGCATCGCGCGGCGGCCATCGACGTCATCGCCCAGAAGGTCCGCAAAGCCTTCGGCATTGGCGGTGCAACCGGACCAGCGCAGCAAGGCAACCTGTTCCGCTACCTTCAAGTGCTCACCGTCGCCGTGCCGGGCCTGCGCCAGCATCCGCGCCAGTGCGGCAACGCGCCGGGAATGACCGAGTGGTTGGCCCATGCTGAGATCACCGATCTGGGCGATCGTCGCCAGTGCCCCGTCCAGGGAGATGTCCAGTTGCAACGCACTATCCATGAAAAATGTCCCGGGGTCGGATAATTGACCGATGCCCTCAACGCAGGCCAGTCAGCAGAATTTGAACTCCCGAACAGGAGCTCATCCAATGAAAACATTCAAATCGAAAGTCGCTACCGTCGCCTTCGCACTCGCTGGTACCTTCATCGCAAGCGCCAGCCACGCGCAGGATACAACGCCTTCCGTGGTGATCGTACACGGCGCGTTCGCCGACGGCTCCGACTGGGCCAAAGTGGTGCCACTGCTTCAGGCCAAAGGAGTGGCCGTTACGGTCGTGCAAAACCCGCTCACCTCGCTTGCCGACGATGTTGCCGCTACGCGCCGCGCGTTGAGCAACCAGCAGGGCAAGGTAGTTCTTGTCGGGCATTCTTGGGGCGGTACTGTGATTACCGAGGCCGGTAGCGACCAGAAGGTCAGCGCGCTGGTATATGTCGCCGCCTTCGCGCCAGAGGCGGGGCAAACCAGCGGCGAACAAGGTAAAGGCGCGCCCACGCCCCCTGGCATCAGTCAGATCAAGGCAGACGGCAACGGCTTCCTCTACCTGACGCCTGAAGGCATGGCCAAGGATTTCGCCCAGGATCTCCCGGCAGGGCAAACAGCCGTCATGACCGCCACCCAAGGTCCCATCAAGGCATCTGCCTTCGAAGATAAAACGACCGTGTCGTCCTGGAAGGCCAAACCGTCCTGGTATCTGCTCGCCACAGAAGACCGGATGATTCACCCCGACGTCCAGCGCTCTGCCGCCAAGCGTATCGGTGCCACCCTTTCAGAGGTGCACACCAGCCATGTTCCCCAGCAGTCGCAGCCCGCTGAGGTCGCCGCAGTGATTCTCAAGGCAGTGCACAGCGTTGGCGAGCAGTGATCGCTGCATCGATACGGAGCGGGCGCATGAAAAATCTACATGATCAACACTATGACTTCATTGTATGTGGTGCAGGTACGGCGGGCTGCGTGGTCGCTGCCCGTCTTGCCGATCAGAAAAGCGCACGCGTCTTGCTGATTGAGGCTGGCGAAGAGTACACGGGCCCCGAGGTTGCCGAACCGGCGCTATGGCCGATGAATCTCGGTTCAAAGCGCGACTGGGCATTCGAGGGGCAACCCAATCCACACCTCAATGGTCGACGGCTACCCCTGAGCATGGGTAAGGGACTCGGCGGTGGCTCCAGCATCAATGTGATGGTCTGGTCGCGAGGGCACCGCTCCGATTGGGACCATTTCGCTGCCGAGTCCGGCGACCCGGCCTGGGGCTACGACTCGGTACTCAATTACTACCGCCGGATCGAGAACTGGCAAGGCAGCCCTGATGCCACTCGGCGTGGTTCAGGTGGACCGGTGCATGTCGAACAGCCGGCCACACCTCAGCCCCTCGCGTGGGCAACGCTGGAGGCGGCCAGCCGTCTGGGCATCCCCAGATTCGACAGTCCCAATGGGGAAATGATGGAAGGCCCGGGCGGGGTCGCCATTACCGACCTGCGCATTAAGCAGGGCAAGCGCGAATCCGTTTACGACTCCTACATCAGGCCACGGTTGCACTATCCAAACTTGACGGTTCTGACAGGAGCACTGGTGACCCGCGTATTGTTTGTCGGTACACGGGCAATCGGTGTGGAGGTGGTGATCGCAGGCGAACGGCAGTGCTTCCATGCCGCAGCCGAGGTCATCCTGTCCATGGGCGCGGTGCAAACACCCAAAGTGCTCATGCAATCGGGAATCGGCCCGGAAGATGAACTGCGAAACCACGGCATTGCACCGATCCATCACCTCCCCGGCGTGGGCGAGAATCTACAGGACCATCTGGCCTTTGGCTGTACGTGGGAGTACATGCAACCCCAGGCAGTCGGTAGCGGCGGGTGCGAAACCACTTTGTACTGGAAAAGCGACAGTCGCCTGGAAGTCCCGGACCTGTTGCAGTGTCAGCTGGCGTTTGCGGTGCCGTCTCCGCCTGAGGTCGCAATTGAGCCGCCACAACATGGCTGGACAATGTTCGCAGGGCTGGCCAGGCCTGCCAGTCGAGGACGCTTGCGCCTGTCGGGCGCCGGGCCGCTGAATGCCCCACTCATTGAGCCGAACTCCCTGAGTGCGCCCGAGGATATGAAAGCGGCGTATGCGTCGATCGAGCTGTGCAGGGCACTCGGTAACAGCGAAGCCTTCAATGGGCTGGTCAAACGCGAAGTTGTGCCCGGGCCGAAAGAACATCGCGCTATGGAGCAGTTCATCCGCAACTCTGCCGTGACTTACTGGCACCAGTGCTGCACCGCTAAAATGGGCCGAGATGCAATGTCAGTGGTCGACCATCAACTGCGTGTGTATGGGATCGATAAGCTGCGCATTGCGGATGCCTCGATCATGCCGCGAATTACCATTGGCAATACGATGGCGCCGTGCGTCGTCATCGGCGAACGAGCAGCAGATCTCATCCTCTCCGCGCACGGAGTAATCGCAGCGGCCACAGCGCCGGACGGTAGTTCGTGAGAATACTGACAAACCCCTGGCTCGCTGGCAGATATTGGCCGATTTCTGCCTGTCGCAAAGGGCAGAAAACGGCCGATTCTGTTGAAAAAGTCGGATTTTCAGTTCACCTGAACTCAGGCACGACCACTACTGGAGAACCGACTCATCACACTGAGTAGTTTTTCGGCCCTTCGGTGACCGTTGCTGCTCAGTCAGTGGGTTAATTTGAGGTTTTTTGCTTGGTGCGGACGCACCTATCCTGTGGCCGGTGGCCCTTGAGAGGTAAATTTGGCCAGCCGTCGCAGATTCTGCACCGCGGCGGCCAGCGTGAACTCGTCGGTCGCGCCACTCATGCCACGTAGCCGCAAGCGATCCAATTTCAGGATGCGCTTGAGGTGGGCAAACAACATTTCGACCTTTTTACGTTCGTGGCGAGAGCGCTGATACGCCGGCGTTGCGGCGATGCGCCGAGCCACATCCCGAGCGGCTTCATGGACGCTGCGAGCGATCTTGCGAAACGTAGTGTTCGGGCAGCACTTGGCTTTCATCGGGCAGTTCGCGCAGTCGGTTTGCCGGGATCGGAAGATGATGGTGCCGGCTTTGGTGACGTGCGAACGCTCATTCTTGAAGGCTCGCCATTCGCTGCGCAATGCGTTGCCGGCTGGGCAGCGGTATTCCTCGGCCTCTTCATTCCAGTGGAAATCGTTGCTCGAAAAACTGTCGTTCTTGCGCTCGGTTTTGTCCCACACCGGCACATGCGGCTCGATGTCCTTTTCCTCTACCATCCAGGCCAGCATCGGCGCGGTTCCGTAAGCGGTGTCGCCAATAAGGCGTTCCGGCTTTATGTCGAACTGCGCTTCGACCCGATCGATCATCGTCTTGGTGCTCTCGACTTCTGCGGTTCGATGAGCCGGTGTGGGTTCCACATCCATGATCACGCCGTGCTCGGTATCGATCAGATAATTCGTGGAGTAAGCGTAGAACGCGGGGCCACCTGGAGCTGCGGTCCAGCGGGCTTGAGGATCGGTCAGCGATAGGCGCTTCGGCAGCGTTTCGGCCAGAGCCTCTTCATCGAGCGCCTCAAGATACTCACGTACAGCGCGGGTGCTCAGGGCCGGATCGCTCCAGTTGACCGGTTCATCACCCGGTACGCCGCGCTGCCGACTGGCATCCGCCTTGATGATGCTGGCGTCTACGGCAAAGCCTTCGCCCTTGACCAGGCCGGCGTCCATGCAACGACGCAGCACTTCATTGAACAGCCAGCGAAACAGATCGCTGTCCCGAAAACGGCCGTGTCTATTTTTGGAAAAGGTCGAGTGATTGGGGACTTCATCTTCAAGGCTCAACCGGCAGAAC
>LNAP01001704.1_pt1 | contig 23021 bp, 19 predicted proteins | sample 602601 | NCBI WGS metagenome assembly LNAP01 (sample SAMN02440304, study PRJNA202911) | soil metagenome | biome: Subtropical and temperate rainforests or woodlands; isolation source: soil samples (1 kg each in a 20% v/v slurry with milli Q water) were... ...
ATAAAAATCATTATAAAGCAAACATTCGTCAGGCCATGGAGGAGCTTGATTACCTGGATAGCAGCCAGAGCTATATCAATATCCTTACCAACTCCAAATTCATGCAGATGGAAGAGAAGCATTTCCGCAACCTACAACGCGTCAGAAACCAACCCTACTTCTGTCGAGTGGATTTGGTTCCCGAAGGATCAAGGCAACCCAATAAATTATATATAGGCAAAACTTCGTTGTTTCGGCAAGACAATCAGCAACCCGTTATTATTGACTGGAGATCTCCGATTGCAAACCTTTACTATGAAGGGCAAATAGGCCCCGTGGACTACGAGACTGCATCGGGAAATGTAAAAGGTGAACTTCAGGGAAAACGGCAGTATTCTATCGAAGATGGAACACTGATTGATATTCGCGATGTCGATATCACCGCCCGAGATGAACTCTTACAGTCCTCCTTAAGCACAAGAAGCGACCGAAGACTGAAAGAGATCGTATCCACGATCCAAGCCGAACAAAACCGTGTCATCCGAGCAGGCATGTATCAACCTTTAATTGTCCAAGGAGTGGCGGGCAGCGGGAAAACGACAATCGCACTTCATCGGATTGCCTATTTGATCTACAACCATGCAGAGCACTTTCGCCCGAATCAATTTATGATCCTTGCCCCAAATCGGTTGTTCCTGAATCATATCTCGGGGGTACTGCCGGAGCTAGGGGTTGACTCTGTCGTGCAGACAACGTTCCCAGAGTTCGTGCAGCTATGCATCGGAACAAAGTGGAGAATGGTCAATCCGGAAACGAAGATCCTTTCCCTTCTTCAGGAAACCCGTGAAGAAACCAATCTTATGGAATGGGCATCCTATTTTAAAGGCTCAATGGAATTCAAGAAAGTGTTGGATCAATATTTCGAAGCCATTGTACACCGGATGCTTCCGAAATCCGACTTCTCTCTACGCGACAAGACCGTGTATTCCGTTCGGCAAATGGAGAAATTACTCCTAGACGATTACCGATATCTCCCATTGTACAAGCGGCTTGAGCAGATGAAAAAAGTGCTCACAAGTCACTTAAAGCTCCGAACCAAAGAAATGGTTGCAGACATTGCTAATCATTATGACGACCAAATGGAATCAGTTCGATTCCGGTACCGCAGCCTCGAGGAACGCCGCCCGCATATTGTAAAGCTAATGGACGAGAAGGAAGCGGAAATCGCGCGGACCGAGTCCGAAGCGAAGCATGCAGTGAAGGAGTTTATGGGCCAATTCTCCAAGTATGACGTATTCCATTACTATAAAGAATTGTTTGCAGGTCATGCGGAATTGTTTCAGCCTGTTGTGATGGAGGCTTCCCGTTGGGAACATCTACAGCATTTCACTCTCCAACTCATGAATCGCAAGCAATATGAGATGGAGGATACTGGCGCCCTTCTTTATCTGCAACATCTGCTCTACGGCTCAAAACATAAGCACGAGGTTCGAAACGTGGTCATAGATGAGGGGCAAGACTTTAGCGTATTCCAAGTGTTTGCAATCAGCAAAATATTGAATACGAAACTCTTTACCATCTTAGGGGACTTGTCTCAAGGCATTCACGCGCATCGGGGCATTCAAGATTGGGGCCTGCTAGCCAATGAAGTTTTTGGCGAAGGAAACAGTCAACTGGCGGTGCTGAAGCAAAGCTACCGAACGACAGTCGAAATTATGACCCTCGCCAATCGGGTGATTGGACAAAGCCGAACGCCCGGCATGGTACTTGCAGAGCCTGTAGTTAGACATGGAGACCAGCCTTTGCTGTTCAATTATGATGTGGAAACACAATTGCTCAAGGACCTGGCCGAACAAATAGAACAACTTCATTCTGATGGGATTGGATCGGTTGCTTTTATTACAAAAACGATGCATGACGCCAAGAAGCTGAAAGCCGGGTTAGATAAGTTTTCAGAACTCCACTATTCCGTCGCTGACGGTAAAGATCCATTGCAACCGGATACCATTCCTGTGATCCCCTCATATACCGTGAAAGGGCTCGAATTTGATGCAGTATTCATCGTAAATCTCGACGAAATCTATACTCAAGCGGAGACGGACCTGAAGCTGTTATATGTGGCGATGACCCGACCGTTGCATAAACTATTTGTTTACGCCATGAAGGGGACAATTCCTGTGCTGGAGGGTTTGTAATTGAGACTCATTAAGAAAATAGTTCATCAAGCCGTTACAAATTTACATGGAAACACCTTTGAACGCAGGTCTGCGCGAGGGATTATTCTCGAAGGTTCTAAAATCTTATTGATTTATACCAAGCGGTATAACGACTTCAGTTTTCCTGGCGGAGGGATCGAACCCGAAGAAGATCTCTTGCCTGGCTTGCACCGTGAGTTAGCCGAAGAAACAGGGGCAAGCCGCATTGAGGTTTTGCAAGAATTCGGTTATATCGATGAATATCGTCCCCATTACAAGCCGGAGTATGACCTCATCCATATGAAATCCTACTTCTACGTCTGCAACATCGACCATAACTTTGCTGACGTGAAGTTAGAGGATTATGAGATCGCTAACGGATCGCATCCCGTTTGGATTGATATCCACGAAGCCATAGCGCACAACAAAGCGGTCATCGCAAACCAAGAGGCTTCCATGGGATTTTCGATCGAACGGGAAACCTTCGTGCTGGAGTTAGTGCTGCAGGAACTGCTGTAGAACAATTTACGAAGAACTAGGAACTCCCTCTTTAACAGCAGCGGGAGTTTCTACGTTTAGGATTCTAACGTAACATCATGGTTTCGCATTAGGAGGACCAGCAAGGAAATGAAAAGTGCAAAGATGGAGAAACCTTCGGATCGCTTGCCATTCAGAACTCGATTTTATTATGGTTGGGTGATGGTCATCATTAGCGGGGTTGGAATTTTCTTTTCCGGTCCCGGGCAAACATTTTCGAATTCTGTATTTATTGAATCGTACGTCAAAGATTTATCTATGAATCAGACGACTGTTGCATCCATTTACTCAGCGGCAACACTTGCCTCCGGTCTGCTCTTATTTTTCTTGGGACGGTGGGTAGACCGTTACGGGCGAAGGTTGATGTTGACAATTGCCGCTCTCTTGCTCGGTGCATCATGCTTCTATAATAGCATTGTCGCTGGCCCCGTCACCCTTTTTATCGGTTTTTTCCTGATCCGCTATTTCGGTCAAGGTTCGATGACACTGATCCCAAACACACTTGTGTCGCAATGGTTTTATAAATATAGAGGTCGTGCGTTAAGCTTTGCCGGTCTCGGAGGATTAATCGGAGCAGCTGCTTTCCCGCCTCTTATTAACGCTCTCATTGATGCTTACGGTTGGCAAAGTACATGGCGTATGCTCGGGACGGTTCTCATCCTCTTTTTTGTGCCGACGGCTTATTTGTTTGTCCGTAATAAACCGGAGGATGTCGGCTTACTTCCTGACGGCGGAAAACGAACTACGGATTCGGGGGACGGCGAGGACGACACCTCCGCACAGACGGATTCTTGGACATTGTCGGAGGCAGCTCGCACCAGAGCCTTCTGGTTTGTCATGCTTTGCGGGGCGATCCCGGCTATGATTAACACAGGGATCACGTTTCAAATCTTCTCTATCCTCGCTCAGCATGGAATCGATCGAATGTCTACGGCCTTCATTCTGAGTTTGATTCCAATCGTTAGCTTTAGTTGCTCGCTGCTCGCGGGTTTTGCCGTTGAACGCGTCAAAGCGCATCGTGTCTTGAGCTTCGCCTTTGCATTAAGCATGGTGACGCCTGTTATTTTGATATTTGCGCATAGTTATTCCACTGCGATTCTTTACGCCGTCATCTGGGGAATTGCACAAGGATTTATGAATATTCCCATGGGTGTCATTTGGCCAAATTACTTCGGGCGAAGGCATCTGGGAAGCATCCAAGGAGTGACACATACTGCAGGGGTCATTGGTTCCGCTTTGGGTCCCATTCAATTCGGGTGGGCTTACGATCAATTCGGAAACTATACCGGCATTCTTCTCGTCTCTGCTTTCATTTGGGGGATCGGTGCCGTTCTCTCCTTCCTCGCTCCGCCACCGAAACGTATAAAACAAGTAGAATAATCCTCTATGACGCTCGTTGCAAATGATGTGACGAGCGTATTTTTTATCGGTTGATTTTATAAAAATAATAAAACCTTAACGTTGAGGGTTCACCTATCCAACGTCTTTGTATCCTGTGTTTTTATTGTTGTGAGCACTCCCCATTTTTTAATCTCTCAATAAACGCTTCAAGTTCTTCTTTCTTCACACGCCAGTGCCTTCCAATCTTAAAGCCGGGAATGTCCCCGTCATTTACCATCTTATATGTCGTCACTTCACTAATCTGCAAGTATTTCGCTACCTGTGCTATGGTCATGATATCAGGTTCCATCATCTCATCCCTCCCCTAAGAAAAGTCAACCTAAAGTAATTCAGAGAGTCTTTGGCCGTAGCTCCTGACTATTCCCCAGTTACCCGACCGGCGGGAACGTTCTCCAATCCGGTTTTTTTCCATCCATATCCGAAATCATCCCTTCCGGACGCGAGAAGTCCACCTGTTCGATCATGTTCTTTACATATTCCATCCCGAGTCGACGAACCCACTCCACAGGCTCTTTAATATCTCGGTCTTTTACCGCATCTTTCAGTACGGATAGTTTGTACATGAAGAATGGGGAGCCGGAAAGGGAAACCATGTAATGTGCATTATAGCTTTGATCTGTTTCTTCCTGGCGGACAACGACTTGATAAATCCTACCGTTGAAGGAAAGACTCATTTTCATTGTTATCACACCCTTTCCAAATTGGTTATCGTAATTTAAATACTCTACATACTTTACAAAAATCCCATCCCTTGATCCCGTTGTCCATAAGCTCATTCACCAGCTCTTCAAGATCCTGTGAACATATTCTAACCTTAGCCATTTGGTGACTAACCTCCAGATGACTCCCCTTCCATAGATATCTACATGTTGAGGAATGTAGTTTATTTGATTCGTTTGCGCCTTCGTGATAAGAATACACGTAGCCTTTTTTGTGTCTTTTGCGCCATTCTTCGAATAAACGCTCATCATTTTTAAACACCACGATCATGATCATTCACCGCCGATTCCTTGTTCTAATCCATGAGGCAGATCCCCTCCAAATGCACACCGATTGCCTTTGGAGGGAGCTGTCGTATTTAGTATGCTAATGCAAACAAACCTTTTATATGCGATAAATACCGTAGATTGCTTGCTTCTTTCATAATAGAAGCCGGCAATCCCGTAACGCAGGTTTTACTTTCACCGATCGTGCCAATAGCATCCTTTCTTCCCAGACTGGCTAATGTACCAGAAAACACTGGAGAGAACACTTCCATCGACATTCCCTTCAAATATGCGAACGTATTATACCCCACCGTTTCCCCCATTTGCCAAGCAAGCTGTGCCGTTGGCGGGTACGGTCTTCCCTCGGGTCCTATCACGATTGCGCTATCTCCAGCTAAAAACACGTCAGGATGTGACGTGGACTGTAAAAATTCATTTACTGTGGCACGTCCGCGTTGTACCTCCAGACCGGATGAAGCCACAACCTCATTCCCTTGTACACCTCCAGTCCAAACCATTGTGTTCGTCTCAAGAAGCTGACCGTCTTTTAAGAGAACAAAGCCTTTTCGGACTTCCGTAACCGCTACACCCGTAAGGAATTGAACACCGCGATTCTCTAAGCTTTGTCTAGCTCGCTCTACAAGCTTTGAAGAAAATCCTTTAAGTATAGTAGGTCCGGATTCCACACAATACAGGGAAATGTCGCGAAAATTCACACCGTGTCTTTGGCATAATTGTGGGAGCATATCGGCGAGTTCACCTATAAGTTCAATTCCAGTAAGTCCTCCGCCACCAATGACAAAAGTGGCGTCTGCAATTTCCTTATTCTTTCGATATTGCTCCACCCGATTTTCTATATGGCGATGTAATCTTCTCGCGTCCTTAACGGATTTGAGTGTAAAACTATTACTCTCGAGCCCGGGTATACCAAAAAATGCGGTCTGACTTCCTAAGGCGATCACAAGAGCGTCATAGTTTACCGTTCCTCCACTTGCGAGTCGTACTTGTTTTTGCTCGGGATCGATATCCTTCACGACGTCAATCCTCATACGGATCTCCTTGTTACGCAGAAGCTTAGATAGGGGCAAAGCTACCGCTTTCTCTGAAACATTCCCAACAGCCAAACGATGCAGCTCTGTTATAATTTCATGGGATTCTGCCTTGTTTACAAGTGTAATGGCAATGTCCTTCGATGAAAAATACTTTCTTAACGTTAACGCACTCAGCAACCCACCATAACCTCCGCCTAAAATAACGATATGCCGCAAACTAGCGCCCTCCTTTCTTGATGCTTAAGGAACGGGGACTTATCCCTCAGCTTTTCAAATTTTCCATAAATACGGAAATTCCTGGATGTGACTGGGGGTACAATTTACGGTACAACATATCGCCAGTTGGTTCTTGGGATCTCTCTCTCTTAATCAATTTTTCAATGTTCTCTCCTTCTGCATTTGTTACATTTTTCACATATATTCACAGTACACCATACCATCTGCCCGTTATATTATATCTCTTTATAGAGCCTTTTTGTAGCTCTACCTTTAAAATAATTATGTCCTTTTATAATAGATTATATTTAAACATATTGTTACTTAAGAAACAAATCCCCTCCGAGGCTATTTTTCTAAAAATGTATGTTCAAAAAAAGAACGCTTGGCAGCGTTCTTTTCGAATGATATTTCGTTTGTCAACTATTATTTCAATGCCCATTCCCCGAATTTCTGACTACCTTCAGTTTGACGTTGCTTCAACAGCAAACTTAATCACGTTCCAACAAATCACGCTTCAAGTATTTCTCTAATGTGTTGGTTATTGAAAAAATAGTATGAGACAGGTCTATATTTTCAAATGAATGTTCGCAATGCTCCATATAAGCCATATCTTGATCAAAATGCGCTAGATTGCGTTGGATACTCTCTTCTGACAGCCGTTTTTCCTGTTGCCTCTCGGCCACTGTATTACGATCCGCATAAATAAACAGGCGGATGACATGATCACCATATAATGCTTTTAACTTATCGGCTCCTTGAGGGTTCAGGACCACGTAAATACAACCTGTTGTTTGGAACAAGTGTTCAATTTCCTTACTCTTTACCCCGTATAGATTCGTATGGATAAGAACATGCTCCAGAAACTCCCCAGCTTGCTCTGCATCGATGAACTCATCGTGGGTGATAAAGTGATAGTCTTCGCCGTTCGTTTCCCCCGGTCTCTTCTCTCGTGTGGAATACGAAATTACTTTCTTCATTCCCAAGGTAGTACCCACCATATCCGCAACCGTTTTGCGCCCCGATCCGTCCGGACCTGTGAACACGAATATCATTTCTCGATCTTTTAATTCATACATGAAACAAAACTCCCTTCTATTGGTATCCTTCTACAATCCACATCATGATATCATGGTCTCCGAATCCAACTCACCCGAAATTCATAAGAATTTATTTCAATAAATGAGTCACAGCCCAAGGAGCCGAATTATTCTTTCCCCACTATCGGTTATCCATGATTCCTTTATGAGATGAAACCCGGTACGTCTCGCAAGATTCAATCATTAATTAACAAGCTTTTATACTCGTTCTAAGGGCAGGAAGGATTTCTAAAAGGGGAAACAAGGGGTTGGTGGAGGATGTTCCTTTACAGGTATTTTACCCAAAAGATTAGAATTTGTGTAGGATATTATTTAATTCATTTTATTTTATTTACGTTTTATTATAATTAATTATATTAAAGGACGAGACGGTATCTTTAGTATGCCTTATCATTTTAAAGACTTGCACCACAGCATTCCTTGATTACAAAGGGTCAAAATCGACTCATATAGTATGTATTGATGCCTTGTCGATCGCCGGATGTCATGTGTTAACCATGTGCTTACATGAAACCAAAAGGCAGGTCGATTTTAATGCAGCCAAGAAACACATTAAGAAGCTCTCTTAGATTGATTGGTCTTCGAATGGACCTCTTAAGTATATAAAGGGCTTCAACGGTTCTAGAGTGCTTTTGGGAGTTTGAACGGAGAAAGGAGATTTTAAAAAGCGCCAACAGCTAAAGCCGTGGCGCTCTTTTGGTTATATCTGACTACTTTGTGTCTTACTAAACAAAGGTGACATGTGTATTACTATTCTTCGACATCATGTCAAGAACTCAACGAAGCAAGGCGACCGCAGGAACCCCTTCTTGGTAAAGCATTGAAATTTCACACGGCACGATATCAGCGGCCGCACATACAGAAAGTCCTCTGTTTCGCTAGCCGTAATCTGTTTCGCAATTTGCGCGAACGCTTGACGAGCTGCTGGCGGTACGAACTCCAGTACACCGATTCCCCGGCCATCTTTTTGTAGTAACCACCCAAAATTCCCTTTGCGGATCCCCGCAATCTGCACCGTCTCATAAAGGTAATTCTTTATCTTCAGCCACTCATTGCTCCGCATGTCCAGTCGGTAGCGGCTTCCCTTTTTCTTGCTTACGATGCCTTCAAGCCCCTGCTGTTTAACAGCCTTAAAAAGCTCCTGTCCGTCGTCGCTACTTGGGCATACAGATATGGTGGCGGACGGCATCACAACCTCTCGGAGTAGATCTAGCCGCCGCTCTAATGGAAGATGGGTAATATCCTTACCGTTCAGGTATAAAATGTCGTAGACGACGAAGTGCGAGGGAATAGCAGATGCCAAACGTTCAAACTGTCTGCGGGCGGAGAACCTCTCCATTACCAATTCAAAACACGGCTTACCATCGTCATCTAACACAATCATTTCACCATCAAGAATAGCGCTACAGGCGTTTATTAAAGGTGTATTCTGGAGTTCAGGATAGCGTTCCAGGCACGACGTCCCGTTTCGCGTATATAAGCTCATCCTATCGCGACCAACATGCAGGATTGCCCGGTGACCATCCCATTTTAGCTGATGGATATAACCTCCCTCAGGAATGTTTGGGGAGGCACGGAGGAGCATTGGTTTTACGGGTCTGTGAAGCATAAAAATCCCTCCGAATCTACCATATCACTAAAGAGTTGAAGACTACATTATGAAGTTATTGGAAGATGTCGAAGCTTTGGTATGCCTTGGTAGCAAACTAATCGACTCGTAGACCTCTATTTAGTCCGTGAATAGCTGGCGACAATGTTTCATCTCTTACTAGGGGGCTTGTTACTCCTTAGATGTAGCTACTTACCAATAAATATGGAGTACCATACATGGCGGATTATTGGTAAAAAATAAAAGCTTAGCATTCACATGCTAAGCCCAGTGTGCAACTAAATTCTATTTTCAGATACAAAACGCCAATAACATTGCCCGATAACGGTTAATTTGCATGACTTTGAGTGCAATGCGGCATAATACATATGTTCTTCACCAACTGGTTTTACAAGGCCTACCGAAACCATCTTTTGCAAATCTTTAAATATTATCACATGTTCAGCTATTGCGGTTTTTTCTGTGTACTCGTAAGTAGGGTCTAAGTTGAATTCTTCGGTAGGATCTTTAAAGTATTCTGTCAATCTCCGCAACGTTTCAAGAGGAATAGGTGGCCTGACTGCTCTAATAGGGGAGTATGTATTTACATTTGTTTTAAAGACTGGACGTTGCTCCCATGGCCCGAGTGCTTTATCTACAAACCAATATATACTGCCTGTTGTGACATTACCACAAAGATCAGCGGCGCCACCTTCAAGCGCTTCGATAAGCAGACTTGTAAATACGCCCCTACCATATTTTTCAAAAGCAACTTCATCACTCTTACAAGCCGTTAAGATTGTAAGTCCTTGTCCTATTTGAGAGGTATTCGTATGACCAATCTGGGAGCTGCCCATTTTACCCGAATGACAGCAATCTAAGATAATGACTTTATCCCGCGCTCTTGAATTATTTGCAATCCCCAGTATCTCATCCATTGAAATACCCTCATCATAGGTAGCAAAGTCTGGGGTAACTATATAGCCTCCGTATGAATTGACATCACCGTGACCGGAAAAATACAAAAGTACCGAATCTTCTGCATCAAAAAGCTCTTTGATAAGACGCTTCAAGGATGCTTTATCAACAGACTGATGTTCATCTGTAACTAGCTTAACCGCGTAATTAACGGATCCATCGCCATTTCGCTCAAGTATGGATGCTATTTCTTTAGCATCATTGACGCAACCATAAAGAGGAGCCCGAGGATAGTTATTCAAACCAATTATAAGAGCTTTTTTCATATAAACACCGTCAACCAAGTTCTTTGATAGCACTAATAATTGAAGACGATTGCCATTTAACAATCCTATCCGCGTTGTTCTTAACGACTTGTGATGTTTTCTCTGATCCCCAAGGTTCGATAGCGATTATTGGTTTGACTGTTGAAAAGCCATTTTTGGCAATGTCTATCTCTTTATTTATCCATTTACTATAAGTAGCATAAACCCCTGCAAGGATAAGAACGACGCTTGCACTACTCATCTGATTTTTGATTGCATCGTAAAGTTGCTTGTCATTATTAGCATTGTGAATTGGGTCATCTTTGGGAACAGAATAGTTTTTGTAAGAAAAAGAACTATCTTTGTCCAGTAATCCAACCAGTTTCTTATAAGCATCACTATAGGCCCAAGAATGACTTATAAATAGATTATACGTCTTGCCCAAGAGTAGCACCTCTTTCCTATATTTTTACAAGACAATTGTACCACAACCTTCCAGTTGCAAGAAGCCCTTTGTAAAAAGAAAGATGTATTTGTCGAATTAACACGATGATTTTTCTTCTGACAAACTTAGTACAATTATTCAAGTAAAGGAAAGGCATAAAGCCTCCCAATCCGTCTACTAGGGTGGCACCCGGCACCCCACACCCTGTATGAGCCATTCAGCAAGTGCAAGGATGATACTAAGTGTACCGTTCTTATTTAGAACAAAAACTGATTTTACTACACTATGATGCTTGTAAGCGCAAAGAAGCCGCCGATACACCCTTCGGCGGCTTCTGGTTGTAAGTTATGGAGAGCCCTCGTACCTCGTTAATTCCATCGGTATGTGATTTACTCTTTCCAAAACCTACTTAGGCGGTTTTGTTACACTTGTACCGGTATTAGGTGGTTTGCCCGGATTTGCTTTTCCCGGTTGATGCCCGTCGTTCGGCTTGCTTTTCATTCGGATCATAGCGGTGTCCTCCTACTTATTTTTCGGTCGCTGCACACTCGTTCCACTTGAAGGCGGTTTGCCTGTGCCCGCAATAGGGCCCGGTTGAAGACCTTTGTTAAGCGACGAAGGTTGATACCAGTTCTGTTGATGCCCCGAATTACTGGCTGGACGTTTCTCCTGACTCATTATTATCGGCTCCTTCCTCGAAACCCAAGAATTCAATAAGTTGTATTTCGTTCTTCGCTATCCAAATTCCTTTCGTTCTTTCCTTCAAAACCCAATCTCCGCCAACTTCCGGATCCCAATCGTAAACTGCTTCAAGATATACGTCCCTCTCTTCGGGAACGCTTGAAGCAAACGAACTATTCGAATACAAGCCGTAAATGATCGCTCCGTCTTTCAACGTCACGATGACATAGCTGCCGTTGCTCATTATGTAATCCCATGCTGTTGGAACGGCGTGTACTGGGTTTAACCCTACTCTCTGGAGTAGTTTACGCATCCAAGTTTTTGTGGTCACAATACCGGCGATGAAGCCGAGAATATAAGGGCTGATTACTAAGATGCCGAACAGATACACTATCCACATTATGGGGTGCTCGACCCAATATTTCTTCTCCACCAAGTCGTACAGCAGCCAAAACCATAAAACGTAGTTTAAGAAGCTAAAACACAGGTATCTTAGCGTTGCTACTTGCTGATCAAGAACCCGCTGAGGGACAAGGCTTGAATAGGCGGCATTCATCGAAAATCCAGGGACCAGGAACAAAGCGATATATAGTAGCGTGTCTTTTGTTACTTCCACAATGCACCTCCTTTCGACAACAAATTCTATACAAGGGGCAAAACTCCTACTGAAAAACTGTTTCGGGTTTAAAAATCATCTAAACATCTTCATTTATTCTGATAACAATTCAAAAGATAAGTCATCAAAATTCAACCTCCTACACTACATTTTCGATAACAATTGATAATATAAAATACTGTGTCTCCCAACTATAATTTCTTTAATTGAAGATAACTCCCGTTAGCGGGGCGAGCCCCAGCAATGCATATTGCTGTGGATCGGCTCCACGGCTACACACTCGTTTCGTTAGCTTAACCAAAACAAATTTTGACCTCACGAACATTGATATAACCGCTAAATCTTCTGCTTCTTCGTTAGAGAGTGCCCATCTCCATTAAATTACTTTTGCACAATATAAGCCGGTTGGGAAGATGGGTGGGTTACCGTCTCCGACAGAGCTAGAGGTTAATCTGAGGAAAAAAGGTGTGGAAAGTTATGTTTTAACGGGTAGTCGTGATCTTTAACAGAATTTTTAAATAGCGTTTCCAACCCCTTCTCTTCCAAAATAGAATTATTATCCCTATCCTTCGAAAACACTAATAAGTTGTTACTTAAGCCATACTCAGACCTAAGATGGGAAAACGAGCTCGCTATGACAGCGTTTTTATAAAGTCGCTCATATGTCTCCGCTTTTTCTTTGAGCCTTGACAGTTCTTCACCCGTTCCCTCTTGGACCTCTTTGGATTTTTGAACTTGAACACGCACGGTCTGCAATTCTCTGTATAAACTAATAAACATTAATTCAAACTGGTGTAATTCATTTATAATTTTTTCCTTATTATTTTTATGTTTTACAAAAATCTCTTCGATATTTGGTAAAAATACTTGTTCTCCTAAATCTTCACTGTAAGTACGAACTAAAGGGGCGTTTATTTCATCAATAAAGTCAGAAATTCTTCGTTTCCATGTTTGCCTGCCTATACCAGTTTCTTTCTCAAGTAGAAGGTAGTTTATCTTATGTCCCTTCATTTTTGCTTTAACATCAAGTGCAATTTCCTTTAATTTTTCATCAGTAATTGAAACCGGACGGCCTCTCGTTGGTTTATTCTTTGTCATATTCATACTCCATAAGTCGGGCTTCAATCGTGGCCCTTTGATCCATTAATTGTGTTAACTTCATCGAGGCAGAAGTAAGTGTCGCCTGACCTGTTTTTTGGTGTGTTACCTTTGAATAATCATAAAACATGGTTTGACTTACTCCGAACATATAGTCAACAACTTCTTGAGTTTCTTGTTGAATTGCCTTTGATCGGTCCGTAAGCCATTTTAGTCCTTCATCAATTTCATTAACTGGCGGCTTGAAAATATAGAACGGTTCACAAACTCTACAATCCTCCACGCAATTTTTGGGAAAATCAGTATCTAAACAATAGCCGAAATCAACCTTCCTAAGCTGCCCTAAGGCTGAGTCACTATATAGAAACCCTTTATCGACGTACTTTCTGCTCCTCCCAATAAGACCTTCACCTAATTTTATATTTAGGGAGTTCTCATATTTTTTTTTAGAGAGAAGGTAAACTTGAGATTCGGCATAATGACTGGCGTGAGAATAATAATTTATTTGTGTCTCTAAACGTTCATGGCCCGCCATTCTTGCAATAGATAACATATTGAAACCTTGAAGGAACATGTTCATCATTGCAAAATGACGCGTGTCTCCGCACGTCACACGGTCCAAAGCAGTATCTCCAATAATTTCAACATAAAAATCATCAATCATACGTTGAAGATACTTATCAATTAATCGGTTTCGAGTTCCTTTCCTTTGTGATGAACTTCCCGATGGTCTTTGTAAAAATCTTATATATAGATCGTAAGGGATAAGGTAATCGGAATCGATCTCAAGGTTATCAAGGAGCTGAGTGTATTCGTTGATTAGTTCAAAAATTTCCTCATTAACTTGGACTGTATCGGTGACGTCAATTTTAAACGGAGAGTCTGCACGCTTCTTTTCTCGTGGCAACGTAATCCAATACGAACCGTCTTCTTTTCTTATTACACAATTCCGACTAAGTTTTATAAACTCAATAACGTGCATAGGGATCACGTTCGTGAGCTTCCACCAAATGTAGATTGGGTAAAACCGAATTCGATCTTCACTCGGACTTGTTTTGAAATGATTGATTAGATGATCATCGAATAATAACACATCTTGGAAGGAGGGGAGATTCCGATTTTTCCGTTCCGGTTTTGCAATTCTTTCACAAAGCGTTTTGAGTTCTTTTAATTGTGGGGTTTCATAATACAATAAGAAATTACTTATTATCGTAGCAATATTATGGGCCGTCAAAGGAGTGGAGCTCAAGAGATGTGTCTCTAATTTTTCGAGATCGCAAAATCCCTCTGAGTTTATTATTGCTCTGCGTAAATGTCTGTAAAGACTAAAACAAGTACCGACTGTCTTCCCGCTAATTCTCTTAAGCAGTATATACCCTTTAAGCGCAAGGTTTAATTCCTTATATATCTCAATGTCAAAAGTAAAGATGATGTCCCGATCTTTATTTTCGTCAGGGAGATGCCATAAAACATCTTCAAACTCGCAATCCCGAATGAAATCATTTTTCTTTAAGAACGAGAAGTATTCCTTTATTTCAACGATGGTTGTTTTATGATATGTAATAGTTTCAATGCTTTTTAATTGATTTGATTCCGATAGCTGATCGAGTTGTCTTTTTAAAATCACCTCGCAGTCACCCTCCTGCCTCAAAGAGTTTATTACTTATCGATACTACGCTATTACGTATCGATTCCAGATCAAGAAACGTCTCAATGTATTCCTTCCCATATACTGATATGGCTTCATTGATCAATAACAAATGAATTTTCAAAAACTCTGCATCTCTCTCAATCAACGCCGTATGTTTTGAAAATGTGATGGAGTCAATTAACCTGGTAATTTCGTGTTTTGAGTGAATTAACAAATACAACTCAGGTATAAAGTTCTCGCAGTAACAGCAAGATTGTAAACTGGGTTTCTCGCATCTTGGGTAGGTAATACATTGACCGTTTTCAGTTCTGGCGGGCATTTCATTACTAAAAATTTTGCCGACCAAATTTCTTATCTCCTCAGAAGTAAGGGAAGATAGTTTTCTTATGATTGGTTCTCTTTTTGATGTACATCTCCTTAAAAAAACCGCCCAATTTTCCGCTTTGGTTGGAGTGAAATGTTCACGCATTTCTCTGATTAACATCGATCGTTCTTCGAGAGTATGGTAACCCTTACTATCCTGAAACATCATCGATATTAAGGTGTTATAAAGCCAACCGAAATGACCACGATTAAACAGATTGACGGAGACCCGACCCGTTGTTCCATCTTGATTTGTTGCTTGTACATAGATTGCGGTTGAGGAACTATTATCCGAATGTGATCGTGCATTCTGTGTATATACAAGTGCCAACTCCGGATCAGGCGAATCTTCTACAATGCTGTTAAACAAATAAGTCATTGTTGAACGAATTAATACGAGGCTTTTAAAATCTCTTAACAGCACGTTATGTTTAAAAAAACGCAAATGTTGATTATTAGGAGACCGAGCTTTGCCACCGTCACTTAATAATGTTTGAATCAGGACCGTTTCCTGCCTTTTCTTCCGGTGTAACTCGCAAATAGCGAAAGCCGTTCCTGCAGCTAAAACAAAATCCATCGGTACAAGAAAAGTCATTAAGGCGTTAGTTTTAGAAGTCTTTGAGTTACGTGTAATTAAATACATTTGGTTAATAATCTGTTGAGCCTGTGCATTTGATAGTTGGTTTTTTAGAAACCAATCAAGGTCTAAAATATTTAATGAATCGGTATCTAAAGGTAAAAGCTCATTAACAACGTCTGAAGGTCTCCATGTATCAATCAAGTGCATAATTGTATAAAGCCACATGTTTGCATAATATTGACTTTTGATTGCGTCACCAGTATGTAAATTCACATCTTTTGTGTAATCAAGATATTGAAGATAAATCTCCGGAGAATAAATCTCTTTTGACTCTTTGCTTGTTCTATACTCCTGGCTGATTACAAAAGTCCTTCTGTTATTAATACCATGTGCCCTAAAGGCATATTGGAAAAACCAATTCGAAAGTATCCTATTTGTCATTTTCAAGGATGTGTCTTTTAATATGTTCTCTATTTCTTGATCTGAGAGTTCGAAAGCTTCACACGATAAATGTAATAGGATGTTTTCAAAAGTACTCAATGCTCTTGAGACTTCACTTTTTAATGTACTTATTCGACCATTTAATGAAGCAATTCTAATTTTAATGTAGTCCAGGTAATCTTTCTTTGTTTGGTGGAGATGGACAGGTACGTCAATCCCCTTGATTTTCCTAAACAACTGATTGACAATTTGCTGTTTAGATTCAACTTTTTTGGTTTTAACTTTTTCCTTTCTCGGCAGTTCCCCTAGAGCTTTCAATCGAAGATACTCATCAAGGTCAGTTCTTGGAATATAATATCTTTTATTGCTCTTAATCGCATTAGGGAAATAACCTTGTTTCACATAATAACTAATAGTGTTATACAATTTTCCTCCAATATATAAAGCAGCTTCTGTTGTGCTTAAATATCCCTCGGGTCTTTTGACTGTTGGAATATCAACATTTTTACCATTTCCTATTTTTTTTGCCTTTTGTTTTGGCTTTCTCGTAATGCTAGTTTCGGATTTAAGTCGTTCAACATCGGCCTTACTAATAAGATGGGCTCCTCTTCGCTTGACTATTGTTAGTAATTGTTCTTTCTCAAACTTTATTAGGGTCTTTCTTGATATTTTTAGTTCATTGCATGCATCAACTATAGTAATAAAATTTATCTTATATTCTTGTTCTTCTGCCTTAAGGTAATTTACTTCATCTTTAGGGACATACCACTTATCCAACCATTTGATAGCTCCAGGGAACCTACCCTCGTTAATCCAATTATTAATTGCACCGCTCGATACATCTAGTTCTTCAGTTATTTGTCCAATTGTAAAGTAATTTGTCGAAAAAGTTTCAAGTTGCTTTTCATATGCTGCAACACTCTCTTTTGGCGCTGCATACATATTGCGAAATTTCTTAATACCAGTGAATCTACCTTGTCTCATCCAACGATTTATTTCATTTCTAGGGACGTTAAAACGTTCTGCAAGCATTGCTGATGTTAAAAATTCTTCTAGATCATTAAAACTAATATTGTTTGAATAATAATCACTTTTAAATTTTTTGAAATTTTCGCTCGACATCAATAGGGTTCTACCTTTTGATGGTTGAATTAAGTATGAAGGCGGTATTAATTTTTTTAATGCTTTGGCTGGAATTCGCATTTCTTCTTCAATATCACTAAGTGTTAACATATCATTTTCCATTTGCATTTGTTCCTTTAATCTTGCTACCACTTTTACAGGAACATAATGTAGATCCAAATAATCTACTATCCCAGATATTATCCCTTTTTTTACCCAACTTTGATATGTACTTTCACTTAAACAGAGGATTTCCTTCGCTTTCTCTTTACTCATGAAATTATTTTCTAGATTTTGGAGTAAAGATTCGAATTCAATTACAAATTGTTCGGGTACAATTAACACAGAAAGATTGTTGAGAGGGTTTTGATATATTACGGCTCCTTTTATAAGCCCTTTACGAAACCAGGATTTAATTGTGGTTTTCTTAGCTTGTAATCGTTCTTCCAACATGGCTGCTGAAAAGTAACCTTTTGGAGCGCCTCTGGTAAAAGCCAAAAGATCTACAGAGTGTTTATCGATAAAAGTTTTAAGTTCTTGTTTATCAAAAAGGATCTCTTTTTTTTGTTCAATGGGTCGTAATGTCACGATTAAGTTCTTTTTGACCCAGAACATTATGTTCTCAGGGGTAACGCCAAGAAACGCAGCTGCTTCCTTTAAGGATAAATTTACCAAAATCATTCCCCCACATCATTGGATTTTTCTTTAAGAAGCCTTGGCAAATAGCGATTTTGCATGGAGTTAAGCCTATCTTCTAATTTTTCTCTAAATCTAGTTGTTTTCTTTAAATAAGTTAAAGCAGATAGGAGCGAATCATCGCCTCTAGGCACGGCAATGTCGTATGGATTTTGCGCGATTTCCGCAAGCATATTACTAAATATGCCTCTACCGATGTGTGTCGACCATGATGTGACACTTAAGTGATGACCTAATAGTTTATCATCAATGTTGGGACTTTGTTTCAACACTTTAATGAAGTATTTCTTTACTTTGTCAAAATGCTGCCGGTAACTTTTTGCAGACATAGCTTTTCCATCACGATTAACAAACAAGGCATTTGTTCCATCTGTGGGTTTGAAAATTGATATGTGATCCTCGTACAACGAAGTAAACCAATCCTTCAATATAAAGACCTGCTGGGGGCGGGGTTTCTTTACGTAATTTGCTCCATCCCCATCTTTAATATCTGTCCGGAAGAAAGATTCTTTGATATTTAAGAGAAGCGAGTGTCCGTCTAGGGATTGTTTCATTGAAGTTCTCTTTATGTTCACCACCTCACCAACACGTAACCCGCCGAAAATCTGCAGGTATATGCCTAAGGCGATGGGTTTAGCGATAAGTGTTGCAATTTCAAAAAGCAAAGGCAGATATTTTGAAGGGAATGAATGTTCATGAGGGGTGCTGATCTTAGCTGGAAGTATGACATTTTTAAATGGGGAGATGTGAATTGTTTCCCCTTCTTGGTTTATATAGCTCTGAAAACATGCGGGATTTACTTTGGGAAGACAACTTTGAGAAGATAAGAAGCGATATAGTTTTGAAATAGTTCGCTCATGGTCGGATACCGTTTCGCGGCTTTTCTCAGCTTTGGTAAGCTTGTTTAAAAAATCTTCGGCATGCTGCAATTCAAGATCTAATAAAGATTTTAATTTATACTTGTTTCTCTCCTCTAAAAGGTAATTTAGAAATACGGTCGTATTTAAGGCATGTTTCCGTTGTGTATTGTATGAACTGTATTTCCAATTCTCCATGATGAATTCCGAAATAGGGTGGACTAACTCCACTAACGTTTCCTTGTTTTGAAGACATATGAATGCTACTTGTTTCTTTTCCAAATCATTTGATTTCTTTGCCCACCCCAACCATATCGAGTCAACTCTGAACCTATAATTCGTTCCCATTGGAATAACGTTTGAGGTCATATAAATACAAATAACCCCCTTATGGTTAATTAATACCATTTAACAATAAGGAGCATTATTTGTACAGTTATTTTATTGTATTAATTACAAGTTATCCACGTTTTCTATAAATATATGTGAATATCTTTGTGTACACTGAAGATTATTTAAATTTCGATAAATCATCACTATATTTAGATTATGGAATATTTTATGTACAAAATTATTATTTGTACAATTTCATGTAGATATTTCCGACCATTCCCTCCATGCCTTTCGCCTGGATAGCGGCAAACAACTCCTCCCCCGCCCCATCGACATAAATGATCTTCGAGTAGGCAGCGTTGTTTTTGAGGATTTGCTCCAAAAGTTCTTTTCGCTCCATCAAGGTTAGATTGCGTACATCCCGGCCATTACAGTAGAGAACGTCGAAGACAACGGCGTGAGCGATCGGTTCTCTCTTCGCTGAGTGAAACCGGCTCATGCAGAGTTCAAAGTCATCTTGTCCCGCTTCATCGAGAACGATCAGCTCGCAGTCGAGGACAACATCGCCTTCAACGGGTATATCCCATAACTCCGGATACCGTCCGGTAATGTCGGTACCGTGACGAGTCCAAAGGCGAACCTTGCCGGCAAATCGTGTTGCGATTAGCCTGACCCCATTAAATTTAGGTTCGAAGATGTACGCGTCGTCAGAAAAGGGTTCCGTAGCCTCCAGTAGCATAGGTAAGAATTCCATATGGCATCACCTAACTCCATCTTACAGTTCATAGCAAAGCATAGATATTGGGAACTGGAGGTCTCCAAGGCAGACCTTGGCATCTGAACAGTATGAGTTATCGAATAACAGTTAAGAATGATACCTATATGGTGAGGGAAAGCGTTATCCAAAATATCCGAGTCAGTTCGCTCATATAGATGAATAACAGGCATATCGCTGGAGGGATTTAACAATGAGGGCAGCAAGGCAAGATTCCTGGTCTCCTGAAGATGATCTGATCTTAGCCGAGACGGTTTTACGGCATATTAGAGAAGGCAGCACGCAATTAATGGCATTCGAAGAGGTGGGGGAACGACTTACTCGAACCGCCGCTGCTTGTGGCTTTCGATGGAACGCTACGGTTCGTAAACAGTACAAAGAGGCGATCGTCATAGCAAAGCAACGGAAGATGGAATCTAAGAATAGCCGACAAACGCCATCAAGGGGACAGGCTGTATTCGTTTCTGGAAACGCGGAAGCGGGATATTTAGAATCACATAGCGTTGAGGACATGATTCGATTCCTGAACCAGCAAAAGCGTAAGTTGAAAGCACTTCGTCAACTGGAGCGGGAGTTGGAGTTAAAAGACCGTGAAATAGAGATGCTCCGCAGTCGGGTTGGGCAGTTAGAGGGCGAATTAGATGTTGCCCGAAAGGAGCATAGCCAGGTTAGCAACGACTATAAGACTTTGATAAAAATCATGGAACGGGCTCGTAAAGCAGCTTTCTTACAGGAGGATGGACGGGATATCGTTGCTACAGAAACAGAAAGCATTGAAAGGATCGGATAAATAGAAAAAAGCGGGGGGATGCCCCCGCGATCTTATGAGACCCGAGATATTAAAGGATTGCTATGATTGATCCGCTTTCCTTCAACGTCAGCCCAATGAGGACCTTCGACATTTAGCCAGAATGTGCGATTGAAAAGCTCCTCCCATTCGGCCCGCTGCTCAAACTCGCCAAAGTTCAAATGAACAGGTTCACCATTCCGGTGATAAAAGACAGGAATGACTTCTTCGACTTGTCTGAACTCAGGCAGATTCGCTTTTGACATCCATTCTTGGAATGCTCGAACACGTGCGATGCCCTTCGTTTCGTACCTTGGAGCGGGTTCGTATAGGAACACTTGATGCTTGTCCCCTAACTGAGTTATCGATAGGTTTGTTGAAAACAGATTCGGAATGTTCACTTCCCCAAAAACGGTTCCCTTGTAACCCTTCCCTTTGATGTAATAGGTCAGTACCTTCTTCAGTTCCTCGACATCGGCCTTCTGATCGCGGACTTCGAAATTAATGATTTCTGCGACGTCACCGATCGTGCCGCCGATCAGATTAACCCGAGTTGCCCACTTACCCATCTCGCGGATGTATGAAGCCACTACTTTATCCCAGCGGCGCCTAAACTGCCCCGTTCTTTCGACGGCGGCTGAGATAAACAAAACTCCCTCTGGTAAAGGTCGCCCATTCTCGGTCAGGTAGTCGAAGAATTCCGCATACTTGTTAAATTTCTCGCTTAGCTCCCTAGCTCGTTCCGTTCTCATATCAATCTCGACGAAATAAGTCTTTCCGTTCAAGAGGATCTCGCCATCCGGCATAAATTTTCTGGACGAGCGCTTAGATTCTTCTTCGTCACCAGCCAAAGCGTACTTTTCAGAAACGTAACGATTATCTCGGTAATCGATATCGAGTTCAGGGTGCCGGCTCTTTACGTACTCCAGCATCAAGAAGAAATTCACAAGTCCAAGGTGATGAGCAACTTTTGTTGTCGGCGGGCTATGTAACTCATATCTAAAGTCTCCGTAATCGCCATTATATCCAGTACCGACCTTACCAACAGGGATTTCAAGGGCCGTACTAACGAGTTCCAGTCCATCTTCCGTCAGAAACGCAAGTTTATCCTTTTGACCAGGCAGGGACCTTTCCGAAACCAGCCCTTTTTCGATCAATTTTCCGACCAGTTTCCGGATTGAACTTCGTTCACTCACCGCAGAGATGCTTTCAAGAGAGGGAGGAAACTGATGAGGATACTTGGCTGCCAACAGCTGCCTTGTTGTTATACCTCTGTATCGATAAATCCACTTCAGCACATCCATCTGTTCTTCGCTAAACCTATGCCCGAAGAGCTGAATCATAAGGCTAAGATACCTCCTATCTCAAACCGTGGAGAAATACGAATTTACCTGCGTTTTGAAAAGTAAACTGTGGACTACTCCAATGATATAGAAAAATTACCCACAGGACAAGGCATATTTAATCAATTCCGTGCGTGATGGCGTGCGTGTTAGTGTGCGTGATAGCGTGCGTTATACACGCAAGCAATCACGCACATAATACCGCACATTATCACGCAAGCTCTTGCTCTATTATTATGTGATGCTAATTGTTTTAATCTGTATTACTCAGATGTGTGAAACAGAACGCCTTTGCAGCCATAGTCCCCTTCCTCACCTTGCACAATATTCAGTGGAATTCTGGAATTTTGGAATTATGGATCTGGGATGTTTGAGGTAACGATAAAATTTACTTCGGGAGGGGGAGGCAATCCCTTCACATGTAAAATCGGACGCCTGTATCACTGTTGCCCCCTCCACTTTGCTGACAGACTACACTCGTCTTGATTTGTATGCGTGAGAATAGCTTAGACCCACAACATCAATGCTTTGCAAAGCATAGAAGTCCGAAGCAATTCACCTATTCAATGATTACGATCCACCCAGTAGTTCTTCTAGGGCACTAACTCACTCGAAGGAGCTGCTTTTGGATGCGATTTGGATCCGAGTCGCAGATTGGGACGCTTTCTAAGTGGATAAAAGCTCTTCGGGGTGTTCCCAAGACTTTCGGTCGCTAAGCTGGTAAAGTAAGGGGGAATCTTTGTGGACCACATGGAACCATAAAGAACCAATTAACGAATCAGAAAATAATGTTCTCAAGTAGTCTTAGTCTAAAAATTCCAATTCGACATGGACAACATTGCTAAAATAAGGCTATAATCATCATTAATAGCGTTCATATAGAACCATATAGAACACATAAGAACCACAAGAAAGGAGGCTCAGTCGTGGCATTTGAGAGTGATCCGACGCAATAC
>LNAP01001705.1_pt1 | contig 23015 bp, 19 predicted proteins | sample 602601 | NCBI WGS metagenome assembly LNAP01 (sample SAMN02440304, study PRJNA202911) | soil metagenome | biome: Subtropical and temperate rainforests or woodlands; isolation source: soil samples (1 kg each in a 20% v/v slurry with milli Q water) were... ...
GGCGCCTCGACCTATGCGGTGGCCGCGCCCGGCAAGCAGCCGGTCGGCAATGACCTGCGCTACCAGGCGACCATCACCCGTACCGCGCGCGACTGCAATCTCAATGCCGGCCAGATCAACGTGCGCATCGGCATCCAGGGCCGGGTCATCGCCGGCCCGTCCGGCGCACCGGCCAGCGTCGACGTGCCGCTGCGGGTCGCCGTGGTGCAGGAGGGCGTGACGCCGAAGACCATCGTCACCAAGGTCTACCAGACCACGGTGCAGATGGGCTCCGACACCAGCGTGCCTTTCAGCCTGGTCGGCGAGGATCTGGTCTATCCGGTCCCGGTCGGTGCCGCCGGCGACAGCTACGTGTTCTACATCGGCTTCGATCCGCAGGCCTTGAAGCCCGAGCGCCCGGCGCCGAGGGGCCGCAAGCGGTAGCGCAACCTACGCGCTTTTGCCGGCCAGCGCCGCTTTCGCCGCCGCGCGCCGGCTGCGCTGCCACCACCAGGTGGCGGCGCCAACGGCAAGGGCCAGCAGCAGCACCGTCGGCATCCAGTAATGCTTGGCCGAGACCTCCAGCCCGGTGAGCCCGCCGGCGCGGTCCAGAGCCGACACCGCCAGCACGCCGGGCAGCACATGGGCCGGGGCCCACAGCAACACCGCCAGGATATTCACCGTGTAGAACCGGGCCGGGGCCATCCCGAGTGCGCCGGCGGTGATTGGCACAAAGGCGCGGATCGGCGGAACGAAGCGGCCGAAGAACACCGCCCAGGTGCCGAAACGGCCAAAGAACGCCTCGCTCTGCGCGACCACGCCGGGATAGCGCGACATCGGCCAGGCGTTGAGAATGTGGCGTTGCTGGACATGCCCGACCCAGAATGCGGTGCCGTCGCCGAGCACTGCGCCGGCGGCCGCCGCCAGCAGCACGCCGACCAGGTCGAGTTCGCCGCCGGGGACCAGTGCGCTCAGCGCCAGGATGATCGTCGAGCCGGGAATCACCGAGCCGACCACCGGCACCGCTTCCAGCAAGGCCGCGAGGAACAGCACGAGATAGCCAAGCCAGGCATGGGCGGCGACGAAATGCGTCAGCGTATCGATCAGTGAGGTCACGAAATTTCCGTTCTGCCGCCGTGCCAGCCGGCCCGGCGTCGCACCCTACCACCGGCAACGGCACGGCGGCGGAATGGATCCTCGCCGAATCCGGCCGAATTCGCCCGCGAGTACCGCCTGATTCGCAGGGCAGCCTTCCAAATTTGGCCGTGAGTGCTTACCTCGATGATAATGCTTGGGAACTTTGATTGCGCCGCGGGCTTCTGCCGGCCCCGGTCCTCTGCTACGTTCCTGCAAGCACCCCATCCGCAGCCGATTTCAGATCTGGTTTCGGGATATCCGGGACCACGGAGGATTGATGACCGCCGCCATATCCAAAGCCCACGAGCCCACCGGCATTCCCGATATGAAAGTGTCGGTCAGGCAGGTGTTCGGCATCGACAGCGACCTCGAAGTGCCGGCCTTCTCGGCGAGCGACCCGCATGTGCCGGATGTCGACGCCGATTACCGCTTCGACCGCAACACTACGCTCGCCATTCTCGCCGGCTTTGCCCACAACCGCCGCGTGATGGTCACCGGCTTTCACGGCACCGGCAAGTCGACCCATATCGAGCAGGTCGCGGCCCGGCTCAACTGGCCCTGCGTGCGCGTCAACCTCGACAGCCACATCAGCCGCATCGACCTGGTCGGCAAGGACTCCATCGTGGTCCGCGACGGCAAGCAGGTCACCGAATTCCGCGACGGCATCCTGCCATGGGCGCTGCAGCACAACATTGCGCTGGTGTTCGACGAATACGACGCCGGCCGTCCCGACGTGATGTTCGTGATCCAGCGCGTGCTGGAAGTCTCCGGCCGCCTGACGTTGCTGGACCAGAACAAGGTGATCAAGCCGCACCCGTCGTTCCGGCTGTTCTCGACCGCCAACACCATCGGCCTCGGCGACACTTCGGGCCTCTATCACGGCACCCAGCAGATCAACCAGGGCCAGATGGACCGCTGGTCGATCGTCACCACGCTGAACTATCTGGCTCACGACGAGGAAGTCGAGATCGTGCTGGCCAAGGCCAAGCACTATCGCAATCCGGAAGGGCGCGACATCGTCAACAAGATGGTGCGGCTGGCCGATCTGACCCGTAACGCCTTCGCCAATGGCGACCTGTCCACGGTGATGAGCCCGCGTACGGTGATCACCTGGGCCGAGAATGCCGAGATTTTCTCCGACATCGGCTTCGCGTTCCGCGTCACCTTCCTGAACAAGTGCGACGAGCTGGAACGGCCGCTGGTGGCGGAGTTCTACCAGCGCTGCTTCAATGCGGAATTGCCCGAAAGTTCGGTGAATGTCGCGCTGAGCTGAGAATGGCTTCTCCCCCAAGCGCAGCTTCGCTGCGCTTGGGGGAGGGAAAAGAAAGAGCAGCGGAAGGTGCCGGCGATGAGCACGACAACCAACAAAGTCCGCTCCGGGTCGAACGAAACGTCGACCGCGTCCGCGCGCTATGAAGAGGATCTGTACGGCTGGGTCGAACAGCAAGTGGCGTTGCTCAAGGCCGGCCGGCTCACCGAGATCGATGCCGGCAACATTGCCGAGGAGTTGTCGGACGTGGGCGGCGAGCAGTACGACAGACTGGAAAGCTCCATCCGCGTGGTCTTGCTGCATCTTCTCAAGTGGGATCATCAGCCTGAACGACGTTCGCGAAGCTGGATGCTCTCCATTGCTGAGCATCGCCGCCGTGTTTTACGTGTCCTCAAGAAGAATCCGAGCCTCAAATCCAGCCTCGATGAGGCTGTCGATGAGGCGTACGAGGATGCGAAAGGAGATGCGTGGCGCGAAACGGGTTTGCCCGGTGACACATTTGCACGGGTATGCCCTTATGTCTGGGATGAGATCATGAGCCGAGCGATTGTGTTCGACGATTTGCAATCGCCTGAGCAGTGACGGGAATTCGATGACTACACCCACTACCAACAAGTTCCGCCCCGGCGCCAAGGAGGCGCCGACCGAGCCGTTCAAGCGCGCGGTGACGTCGTGCCTGCGCGCCATCGCCAAGTCGCCGGAGCTTGAAGTCAGTTTCGCCGCCGAGCGACCCGGCCTGTCGCCGGGCAAGGCGCGGCTGCCGGAGCCTGCGCGAAAGATGAGTCGGCGCGACGCCGCCATCGTGCGCGGCCATGCCGATTCCATAGCGCTCAAGCTCGCCTGTCACGATCCCAAGGTGCATCGCAAGCTGATGCCGGGCAATCCGCAGGCGCGTGGTGTCTTCGAAGCCGTCGAGCAGGCCCGCGTCGAGGCGATCGGCTCGCGCCGCATGGCCGGCGTGGCCAAGAATCTCACCGCGATGCTCGACGATCACTTCCACCGCGGCAAGTACGACGAGATCACCGACCGTGCCGATGCGCCGCTGGCCGATGCGCTGGCGATGCTGGTGCGCGAACGGCTCACCGGCCTGGCGCCGCCTGCCGCGGCCAAGAAGATGGTCGACCTGTGGCGCCCGATCCTGGAGGACAAGATCGGTCACCGGCTCGACGAGCTCGGCCAGCTCACGGAGAATCAAGCAAAATTCGGCGACGCCGTGCATGGCCTGCTGTCGGCGCTGGAGCTCGGCGACGAACGCAATGCCGAGGCCGATGACGACGACAGCCAGGACGAGAACGAGGACGGCGAGAGCGATCAGTCCGGCGCCGAGGGCTCGCCGGATTCCGATGCCGCGCAGGAAATGAGTGCCGATCAGGCACAGCAGACCTCGGACGAAATGTCCGAGAGCGCCATGGAAAGCGCGCAGGCGTCCACCTCGGACACCTTCGACGACGGCGAACTCGGCGACGACGAGACGCCGGGCGAGGCGACGCGGCCGAATGCGCGCGGCCAGAACGAGCCGCGCGGCCCGGAATATCACGCCTTCGCGCCGAAATTCGACGAGGTCATCGCCGCCGAGGATCTCTGCGACCACGACGAGCTGGAACGGCTGCGCAGCTACCTCGACAAGCAGCTGGCACATCTGCAGGGTATCGTGGCGCGGCTCGCCAACAGGCTGCAGCGCAAGCTGATGGCGCAGCAGAACCGCGCCTGGGAGTTCGATCTCGAGGAAGGCATTCTGGACCCCGCACGACTCTCTCGTGTCGTGACCGACCCGCATCATCCGTTGTCCTTCATGCACGAGAAGGAAGCCACCTTCCGCGATACGGTCGTCACCCTGCTGCTCGACAATTCCGGCTCGATGCGCGGCCGCCCGATCACCGTGGCGGCGACCTGCGCCGACATCCTGGCGCGCACGCTGGAGCGCTGCGGCGTCAAGGTGGAAATTCTGGGCTTTACCACGCGGGCATGGAAGGGCGGGCAGTCGCGTGAGGCGTGGCTGGCCGCCGGCAAGCCGGCCAATCCCGGCCGCCTCAACGATCTCCGCCACATCATCTACAAGTCCGCCGACGCGCCGTGGCGTCGTGCGCGCAAGAATCTCGGCCTGATGATGCGCGAAGGGTTGTTGAAGGAAAACATCGACGGCGAGGCGCTGGACTGGGCGCACAAGCGCCTGCTCGGCCGCTCCGAACAGCGCAAGATCCTGATGATGATCTCCGATGGCGCCCCGGTCGACGACTCCACGCTGTCGGTCAATCCCGGCAACTATCTGGAGCGCCACCTGCGCCACGTCATCGAAGAGATCGAGACCCGCTCGCCGGTGGAGTTGATCGCCATCGGCATCGGCCACGACGTGACGCGTTACTACCGGCGCGCCGTGACCATCGTCGACGCCGAAGAACTCGGTGGCGCCATCACCGAGAAGCTCGCGGAGTTGTTCTCCGAGACCAACGTGGCTGCGCCGACCCACGGCCGGCGGCGGCGCAAGACGAACTAGTGCGAGATAAAGTACCGGCGGCGAGCTCCCTCCGCCCTTGCGGGGAAGGGCCGGGGAGGGGGGTAACCGCAACCTCCGAAGTATGTGGCATCCCCGCCCCCGACCCCTCCCCGCCTAGCGAAGCTTCGCTTCGCGCGGGGGGAGGGGAGTCCATCAGCCGCCGCGTTTTTCTCACCGCAGCCGTAACTACAATTGCTGCTACTGCGACTCTTCGCTCCCTCGCCCACGCGCAAGGCGCGCCGGCACCGCCCTCCGCACGCGCGCCTGAATCCCTCGAGATCACCGCGCGCCCGATTGCATCGTTCAATCCGCGCGACCGCAGCCATGTCAGGTTCGGGTCGCTGCAATATCGCAGCGGGCTCGTGCTGACCTCGGCGTTTCCTGCCTTCGGCGGCTTGTCCGGCCTGCGGCTCGACACCCGGGGCGAAAAATTTGTCGCGATCAGCGACAAGGGCCACTGGTTCACAGGTCGCATCGCCTATCGGGACGGCGCGATGGTGGGCCTCGTCGATGTGCAGTCCGCAGCCATGCTGGGCGCCGACGGCAGACCGCTGGCGGCGCGCAACTGGTACGATACCGAGGCGCTGGCCTTCGACGGCGCCACCGCCTATGTCGGCATCGAGCGCGTCAACCAGATCGTCAGATTCGATTTCGGCCGCGACGGCATCCGCGCCCGCGGCACGCCGATCGCACTGCCACCCGCCATGCGCAAGCTGCCCAACAACCGTGGCATTGAGGCCATGGTCGTGGTGGGCAAGGGCGTGCCGCTGGCCGGCACGCTGATCGCGCTCTCCGAGCGCGGCCTCGATTCCGACGGCAACATCATCGGTTTCCTGATCGGCGGCAAGACCTATGACAAGGCGCCGGGCAGCTTCGCGGTGCGCCGCTCCGAGGGCTACGACATCAGCGACGCGGTGTTGCTGGCGTCCGGCGATCTTCTTGTGCTGGAGCGAAAGTTCTCGTGGAGCGGCGGCGCCGGGGTGCGTATCCGCAGGCTCAAGCTCGGCGCGATCGTGCCCGGCGCCACCGTCGATGGCCCGGTCATTTTCGAAGCCGATCTCGGCTACGAGATCGACAACCTCGAGGGCATCGATGCCCATGTCACCGAGGATGGCGAGACCGTGCTGACGCTGGTCTCCGACGACAATTTTTCCATGCTGCAACGGACGTTGCTGCTGCAATTCACGCTGGTGGAGTAGGGAGGCGGCGCGCCGCGCGCTGCCTTCTTTCCCTCTCCCCCGCGCGAAGCGAAGCTTCGCTAGGTGGGAGAGGGTGGCTTCGCGAAGCGAAGACGGGTGAGGGGTAGTGTTGCGCCCGAACCCCTCATCCGTCGCGGACTTCGTCCGCGCCACCTTCTCCCACAAGGGGAGAAGGAAGGAAGAAGCGCGCTACGGCCGCTGGAGCGCTACGCCGCCGCAATCATCTTCTGATGCCCGGCGATCAGCGCGCGCACTTCGGCGGCCGGCTTGGCAGCGCTGAACAGGTAGCCCTGCATCTCGGTGCAGCCGAGCGTGCGCAGCAGCTGCTTCTGCGCTTCGGTCTCGACGCCTTCCGCGGTGGTGGTCATGTGGCGCGAGCTGGCGATGTTGACCACCGCCTGGACGATGGCCGAGGAGCCGTTGATCTCGGCGATGTCGGTGACGAAGCAGCGGTCGATCTTGATCTTGTCGAACGGGAAGCGCTGCAGGTAGCTCAGGCTGGAATAGCCGGTGCCGAAATCGTCGAGCGCGATGCGCACGCCGAGCGCGCGCAGCCGGTGCAGGATTTCGAGCGCGATCTCGTCGTCGCGGATCAGCACGGCTTCGGTGATTTCCAGCTCCAGCCGTTCCGGCGCCAGTCCGGAGGTGACCAGCGCGGCCGCCACCTTGAGCGCCAGCAGGTGGCTGCGGAACTGGACCGGCGAGACGTTGACGGCCAGCCGGATGTCGTCAGGCCAGCTTGCCGCTTCCATGCAGGCGGCGGCCAGCACCCATTCGCCGAGCTGGTTGATGACGCCGATGTCCTCGGCGACCGGGATGAATTCGGCCGGCGAGATCATGCCGCGCACCGGATGCCGCCAGCGCAGCAGCGCCTCGCAGCCGGTGATGGCGTCGTCGCCGAGCCGCAGCAGCGGCTGGTAGTAGATCTCGAATCCGCCCTTGGCGAACCCGCCATCGGCGATCGCGTCGCGCAGGTCGTGCTCCAGGGTGCGGCGAGCCTGCACGCGGGCGTCCATCGCCGGCTCGAAGAAGCGATAGGTGCGGCGACCGTCGGCCTTGGCGGCGTACATGGCAAGGTCGGCATTCTTCAGCAACTGGTCGAGATCGGTGCCGTCGCGCGGCGCCAGCGCGATGCCGATCGAGGCGTCGGTGAGCAGTCGGTGGCCGAGGCATTCGAACGGCTCGCGGATCGCCTGATAGATGTTCGCCACCAGCGCGACGATATCGTCCTGCTCCTTGACGTCGGTCTGCACGATGGCGAATTCGTCGCCGCCGAGCCGCGCCACCACGTCGCAGCTGCGCACGCAGTCCTTCAGCCGCTGCGCCACCGCCTTCAGCAGTTCGTCGCCGACGGGATGGCCGAGTGAATCGTTGATGCCCTTGAATTCGTCGATGTCGATATAGATCACGGCGCAGTTCTGGCCGCGCGCGACCCGCGTCAGCTCATGCGCGAGCTGGTCGCGGAACAGCGCGCGGTTCGGCAGATCGGTCAGCGCGTCGTAATGCGCCAGATGGGCGATGCGTTCCTCGGTGCGGCGGCGCTCGGTGATGTCCTCGTGGGTGGCAACCCAGCCGCCTGAGGCGATCGGATGGCCGAGGATCTGGATCGCGCGGCCGTCCGCGGTCTGCATGATGGCCAGGGTCTGGGTATGCACCTTGCTCAGCACCTTATCGACATAACTGTCGATGTCGCCCTGGAATGAGCCGGTCGCCTTGCGATGTGCAATCACCTCGCGGAACGGGCAGCCCGGCTTGATCACGTCCGGGGACAGCCGGTACATCGTCATGTAGCTCTGGTTGCAGATCACCACGCGGGCCTGGGCGTCGAACAGCAGCAGGCCCTGGGTCATGTTGTTGATGGCGGTATCGAGCCGCTGCTTCTCCAGCGTCAGTTGAGCCTGCGCGGCGCCGTGCTGCCGCGTCACCTGGCGAATGATCAGGACCAGCAGCCCGGCGATGATGAGCACGCAGAGCGCCGCGGTGCTGATCAGGAACCTGGTCTGGGCGCGCCAGTCGGTGAGCACGCCGTCGATGGTCGCTGTGGCCACCAGCGCGATCGGAAAGTCGCGCAGCGGGCGCACCGAGCCGAGCCTCTCGAGGTTGTCGAGCGGACTGCGGATGCGCATGGTGGCGGGAGAATCGCTGCGATTGACGTGCTGAATCAGCGGGCCGGAACTGAAATTCTGTCCGATCAACGCTTCGGCGTGGGGATAGCGCGCCAGCAGCGTGCCGTCGCGGTGGAACATGGAGATCGCGGAATTCTCGCCGAGCGTCACCGAGGCGAAGAACTGCTCGAACTGCGGCGCCTCGACGTTGCGCGTGACCACACCGAGGAATTCGCCGTGCGGCCCGGTAAGCTTGCGGGCGAACAGCGTCTTCCATCGCCCGGTCAGGCGGCTGAAGATCGGCTCGACGATTTCCTCGTCCGAGTCCGTGGCGCTCGCCTTGAGTTTCCGGAAATAGCTGCGGTCGCTGAGGTCGGCCTCCGGCGCCGGCCAGGATGGCGTCCAGTTGATCAGCTGGCCGTCGGCGTTGAGCAGGTTGAGCTCGCCGCTGATGCTGTTGCTGACCTTGGCCCGCAGCATCAGATGCGCGTCATAGCTGGTCATCTGCCGTGTGTAATGTTGCGGCGAGGCGACGCCGTTGCTGCGCAGGTCGGCGAGCAGGCCGCGCTGGATCCGCTGCAGGTCCTCGAACTGCTGGTCGAAGTGGCGCGTGAGCAGCACCAGGGTATTCTCGAGCTCGCGCTTGCTGCTTTCCAGCGCGCGGTCGCGGAAGCCGCCCACGGTCACCGCGGTGCCGACGGCGATAGCGGCAATGGCGAACGCGCCGCTGACGATCAGCCAATGCACCGGGTTGCGGCGCACGGCGGCCTGTTCAGCGCCGCCACCCGAAGCCCCCGGGTAGCCGCCTTTGCGTTTCCACCAGTTTTTCATGGCATTCCCCATAGGGAGATGAGTACCGCGGAGAAATGGAGGTGGGGTTAGCAAGTCAGGTGAATAACCGGTTAAGGACAATGTCTGGTGGTATTGAAGTAGCTGTTTTACCACCGGTTCCGCACCGGGGCGCCTCATGCGGCCACGGCGTTCCCGCGATGGCTCGCGATCAGCGCGCGCACATCGGCGGCCGGGCGGGCGGCGCTGAACAGCCAGCCCTGCATCTCGGTGCAGCCGAGCGCGCGCAGCAACTGCTTCTGCGCTTCGGTCTCGACGCCCTCCGCGGTGGTGGTCATGTGGCGCGAGGCGGCGATCTTCACCACCGCCTCGACGATCGCCGGCGAGCCTTCGGCCTCGGCGATGTCGGTGACGAAGCAGCGATCGATCTTGATCTTGTCGAACGGGAAGCGCTGCAGATAGCTCAGCGATGAATAGCCGGTGCCGAAATCGTCCAGCGCGATGCGCACGCCCAGTGCGCGCAGCCCGTGCAGGATGCCGAGCGCGACCTCGTCGTCGCGGATCAGCACCGCCTCTGTGATTTCCAGTTCGAGACGCTGCGCCGACAATCCGGATTGTGCCAGCGCTGCGGCGACCCTCAGCGCCAGGGTCTGGCTGCGGAACTGGATGGGCGAGACGTTGACCGCGATCCTGATGTCGCCGGGCCAGTTGGCCGCTTCCGCGCAGGCGGTGGCCAGCACCCATTCGCCGATCTGGTCGATGACGCCGATCTCCTCGGCGATCGGAATGAATTCGGCGGGCGAGATCATGCCGCGCTGCGGATGGCGCCAGCGCAGCAGCGCCTCGCAGCCCGACACAGCATCATCGCTGAGCCGCAGCAGCGGCTGGTAATGGACCTCGAAGCCGCCCGCGGCGAAGCTGCCGTCGGCGATCGCCTCGCGCAGTTCGTGCTCGAGCGTGCGGCGGGCCTGGGCGCGGGCGTCCATCTTCGGTTCGAAGAAGCGGTGGGTGCGGCGGCCATCGGCCTTGGCGCTGTACATCGCCAGGTCGGCATTCCGCAGCAGCTCGTCGATATCCACGCCGTCCTGGGGCGCCAGCGCGATGCCGATGCTGGCGTCGGTGAGCAGGCGATGGCCGAGGCATTCGAACGGCTCGCGGATGGCGTCGTAGATCCGCGCCACCAGCGCGATGGTCTCGTCGCGACCGCCGAGATCGGTCTGCACGATGGCGAATTCGTCGCCGCCGAGCCGCGCCACCACGTCGCAGCTGCGCACGCAGCCCTGCAGCCGCTGCGCCACCGCCTTCAGCAGGGCGTCGCCGACTGGGTGGCCGAGCGAATCGTTGATGCCCTTGAACTCGTCCATGTCGATGTAGATCACCGCGCAGTTCTGGCCGCGCGCGATGCACGTCAGTTCGTGGCTGAGCAGGTTGTGGAACAGCGCACGGTTGGGCAGGTCGGTCAGCGCGTCGTAATGCGCCAGATGCGCGATGCGCGCCTCGACGTGGTGGCGTTCGGTGATGTCCTCATGGGTGGCGACCCAGCCGCCGGCGGCGATCGGACGGCACAGCATCTGGATCACGCGGCCGTCCGCGGTATCCACGGTGATGGCGGCCTCGTTTGTGACGGCCTGGGTGATCTGGCTGCAATACGCCTCGATGTCGCCCTTGAACGAGCCGCTGGCCTCGCGCATCGCCACCACGTCGCGGAACAGGCTGCCCGGCCCGACGGCGTCCGCGGCCAGCCGGTACATCTCGACATAACTCTGGTTGACGACGACGACGCGGTTCTCCGCGTCGAACAGAATCAGTCCTTGGGTCATGTTGTTGACGGCGGTGTCGAGCCGCTGCTTCTCCAGCGTCAGTTGCGCCCGCGAGGCGCCGTGCTGCTGCCTGACCTGGCGGATGATCAGCACCAGCAGGCCGATCACGATCAGCGCCGTGAGCGCCGCCGCGGCGACCATCAGCCGGGTCTCCTCGCGCCAGTCGGCCAGCGCGGTGTCGATCGGGATGCTGGCCACCAGCGCCACCGGAAAGTCTTGGATGCGCCGGATCGAGGACAGCCGCTCGCGACCGTCGACCGGGCTGACACTGATCATCGTCGCCGGCTCGGGACTGGCCTTCATGTGCGCAAGCAAGGCGTCGGGCCTGACCTTATTCCCGATCATATGATTGACCTGCGGATGGCGCGCCAGCAGCGTGAAGTCTTCGTGCCACAGCGCCACCGTGGCATCCGTGCCGAGCGAGATCGAGGCGAAGAACGCCTCGAACTGACCGGGCTCGATGCCGCGCGTCACGACGCCGAGGAAGTCGCCGTTCGACGCCGACAGCCGGCGTGCGAACAGCGTCTTCTGGGTGCCGGTGGTGCGGCTGAGGATCGGTTCGACCACCTCATCGTCCGCTTCCGGCGGAGCGGCTTTCACGCGCCGGAAATAATCGCGGTCGGCGAAGTTGAACTCCGGCGACGGCCACGACGTCGACCAGCTGATCAGGTGGCCGTCGGCGTCGAGCACATTGATGCTGCCGATGGAGGTGGCGCCCATCTTGGCCTTCAGCAACCGATGCGCCTCAGGGCCGCCGATCCGCCGTCTGAAGCTCTCCGCCGAGACGATCCCGTCGGATTGCAGGAAGGCGCTGAGATCCCGTTCGACGCGCTTGAGGTCGGAGAATTCCTCCTCGAAATGCCGGGATAGCAGCACAAGGGTGTTTTCCAGTTCACGCTGGCTCGACGCCAGCGCGCGCGCGCGGAAACTGTCCACCGCCATCACCGTGGTCAGCGCGATCGTCACGATGGCCACCGCGCCGGTGGCTATCAGCCAGCCCACCGGATTGCGCCGCGTCAGCGCGTTGGTCAGCTGCCGCCCCCGCAATCGGACGTTCATCGTGAGCCCCTCTGTCGGTTCCACGATTACCGGTTAGACGTGGAGGCCGCGTTACCAGGTTCGGTGAACCGGGCGTTAAGGGGCACGCAGAATGGTACCCGGATCATGGATGACGAAAAATCACGAGCCATTTCCTTGGCTTACGTCGGGAAACGGACGTTCCGCACGGCCGCGTGTCGGATCCGGCGGGCCGTCTGGCCGGCCAGGCGGCGTCGTGCTAGCGCTCGCGGCCGGCGCGACGGCAGGAGCAGGGCAGCATGATCGAGGCAGTGATCTTTGATTTCGGCGGGGTCCTCACCTCGTCCCCATTCGAGGCCTTTGCCCGCTTCGAGGCCGAGCGTGGCTTGCCCGCCGACATCATCCGCCGGACCAATGCGGAAAACCATTTCGAGAATGCCTGGGCGCGGTTCGAGCGCGCCGAGCTCGACATCGACGGCTTCGACGCGCTGTTTGCCCAGGAATCCCTGGCGCTCGGCGCCGAGGTGCGCGGCCGCGATGTGGTAGCGCTGCTGTCCGGCGAGATCCGGCCCGAGATGGTCGAGGCGCTGCGCCGCATCAAGGGCGCGTTCAAGACCGGCTGCATCACCAACAACCTGCCGGCCAATGCCAGCGGCAGCGCCGGCGGCCGTTCGCTTTACGTGGCCGAGGTGATGGCGCTGTTCGACCACGTCATCGAGTCGGCAAAAATCGGCCTGCGCAAGCCCGATCCGAAGATCTATGCGCTGATGACCGAAGCGCTGTCGGTCGATCCGCAAAACTGCATCTATCTCGACGACCTCGGCATCAACCTGAAGCCGGCGCGCGCCATGGGCATGACCACCATCAAGGTGAGCGATGCGGCGCAGGCGCTGGCCGAGCTGGAAGCCGCCACCGGCATGGCGTTGCGCTAGTCATGGACGACAAATTCATCAAGCGCCTGCACAAGAAGGCCAGAAAGGGCCGGCGCGGCTGGCCGCTGGCCACCGTCGCCTGGTACGGTCCCGACGCCGACCGCGCCACCAAGGTGGCCGTCGGCATCATGCCGGCGTGGAATGTGCCGGCGGTCGCCAAGCGCGACTGGCATGTCACCGAAGGCGACATCCGCACCGACCCCGCCGTGGCCGAGCAGATGCTGGCCTTCATCGCCGAGCATGGCGCGCTGTCGGTGGGTATCGCGCCCGCCATCCTCGGCTGCCCGCACCAGCAGGGCATCGACTATGCCGGCGACTGGTGCCCCGACCCGGCCTGTGCCTACTGGCACGGCCGCGACCGCTGGACCGGCGAAACGGTGGCATGATCCGCGACGGCGGCGCGCCCGCATTAAGGTATGGTTTCGTTGCAGAATCTTGATCTGCGCCACATTTGACAGCGGCTGCATGCGGCGATTCCGCGCGGTGCCATGCATCGCAAGGTGCGGAGCGGCAGCCATGCGTCAAGCCCCTTTTGTCGGCGCGTCATTCGCTGTAACTATTCCAAACTGTTGCAGCGGGGAGTCACGATTTGGAAAAGACCGTGGCCAGGTTGAATGTCGAACATTACCGGAAGCTTCTGGCGTCCGAGATCGACGACGTGAAACGGCGCACCATCACGGCGCTGCTTGCCGCTGAGGAGGCCAAGCTGGCCCAGTCCGAGGCGTCGAACGAGACGAGGCGCACCGACGACGACAAGGCCTGAATTCAGCGCGCCGACGATTGATCGGTGCAACGCTGTCGACCACCCTTCCTCCGGATCATTCGAATCAATTTTCAGGCTGGGCATGACGCACGCCGATCTTCCGTTCCGTACCGAGACCCCGCCGGCCGCAGCCGCGGCGGCGCAACGGGTGGGGACCTGGCGCATCGATCCCGCGACCGATCGTATGACCTGTTCGGAGACCGCGCGGGCGTTGCTCGGGGTTCCGCCAGACCGGCCGGTCGATCTCGAGCTTGTCCTGTCGGGCATCGACGATGCCGATCGCGGCCCGACCGCGCAGGCGATCCGGCGCTGCATCGCCGGCGGCGATCACTGTGACGTGCAGTTCAGAGTGCGGCGGCAGCCGGATGTCACGCACTGGGTGCACATGCTCGGCGCCCGCAACATTGATGCCGCCGGCACGCCGTACAGCCTCGACGGTTTCGTGCTCGATATCGACGAGGACAAGCGGCTGCAACTGGCGCTCAAGCTGCGCGAAAATCATTTCCGCTCGATTCTCGACACCGCGCCGGAGGCGATGATCGTCATCGACGAGCGCGGCATCATCCAGTTCTTCAGCCGCGCCGCCGAACGGCAGTTCGGCTATCCGGCCGCCGAGGTGGTCGGCACCAACATCCGCGTGCTGATGCCGGAGCCGGATCGCGGCAATCACGACGCCTATCTGGCGCGCTATCTGGCCACCGGCGACCGCCACATCATCGGCATCGGCCGCGTCGTCACCGCCCGCCGCAAGGACGGCGAGCTGTTTCCCATGCACCTGACCATCGGCGAGATGCAGTCGGAGGGGCGGCCGTATTTCACCGGCTTCATGCGCGACCTCACCGAACAGCAGCAGACCCAGGCGCGCCTGCACGAGCTGCAGTCGGAGCTGGTCCATGTCTCCAGGCTGAGCGCCATGGGCGAGATGGCCTCGGCGCTGGCCCACGAGCTGAACCAGCCGCTGTCGGCGATCAGCAACTACATGAAGGGCTCGCGGCGGCTGCTCGCCGGCAGCATCGATCCCAACGCGGCGCGCATCGAGGCGGCGCTCGACCGCGCCTCGGAGCAGGCGATCCGCGCCGGCCAGATCATCCGCCGGCTGCGCAATTTCGTGCTGCGCGAAGCCTCCGAGAAGCGCGTCGAAAGCCTGGCGCGGCTGGTCGAGGAGGCCGCCGCACTGGGCCTCAGCGGCGCCGGCGAGCAGGGTGTGGCACTGCGTTTCCATCTCGATCCGGCCTGCGATCTGGTGCATGCCGACCGCGTGCAGGTGCAGCAGATCCTGGTCAACCTGTTCCGCAACGCGCTGGAGGCGATGTCGCTGACCGAGCGTCGCGAGCTCACCGTCTCGAGCGCCCGGTCGGCCGACGACATGGTCGAGATCGCCGTCGCCGACACCGGCCACGGCTTCGGCGCCGACGTGCCGGTCAAGTTGTTCCAGCCATTCTACACCACCAAGGACAGCGGCATGGGTATCGGGCTGTCGATCAGCCGCACCATCGTGGAAACCCACGGCGGCCGGATGTGGGCCGGCGGCAATGATGCCGGCGGCGCCACGTTCTTCTTCACGCTGCCGGCAGCGACGATCAGGGAAACGGTGAATGTCGCAGAGTAGTCTTGTCTATGTCATCGACGACGATCCGGCGATGCGCGACTCGCTGGATTTCCTGCTCGGCGCCGCCGGCTTCGCGGTCCGGCTGTTCGAGAACGCCGAGGCGTTTCTCGGCGCGCTGCCCGGCCTCGGCGCCGGCTGCGTGCTGACCGACGTGCGCATGCCCGGCACCGACGGCATCGAGCTGCTGCGCCTGCTCAACGCCGCCGGCCCCAACAGGCTGCCGGTCATCGTCATGACCGGCCATGGCGACATCCCGCTGGCCGTCGAGGCGATGAAGCTGGGGGCGCTGGATTTCCTCGAAAAGCCGTTCGAGGACGAGCGGCTGGTGGCGGTGATCGAGACCGCGCTAAAGCGCAATGGCGGCGATCCGGCGCCGGACCACGACGACATGCGGGCGCGGCTGGCGTCGCTGTCGCAGCGCGAGCTGCAGGTCATGAAGGGTCTGGTCACCGGCCAGTCCAACAAGCTGATCGCGCGCGATTACGACATCAGCCCGCGCACCGTGGAAGTCTACCGCGCCAATGTGATGACCAAGATGCAGGCCGGCAACATCACCGACCTCGTCCGCTTCGCCATGCGCGCCGGGCTTTTTGACGATTGAACGACACTGGATTGAGGCAGGTCAATTCGGCGCGGCCGGTCCCGGACTAGCGTTGCGTCATGACCGGCATTCACCAGACGAGCAACTCCGCGGCCCAGGCACCATCGACGCGATCGATGGTGTATGTGGTTGATGACGACGTGGACGTGCTGAAATCGCTGCGGTTCCTGCTGGAAACCGAAGGCTTCGACGTCCGCACCTTCGACAGCGGCGCGGCGCTGCTGGACACCGCCGCCGACGGCGGCATCGACTGCCTGGTGATCGACTACAAGATGGCCGATCTCGACGGGCTCGAGCTGGCGCAGCGGCTGCGCGAACGCGCCATCACCGCGCCGATCGTGCTGATCACCGGCTATCCGGACGACCAGATCCGCTCCAAGGCGTCTGCTGCGGGCATTGCCCAGGTGCTGCTGAAGCCGCATCTCGAGGACAGCCTGGTCCGCTCGGTGTGCGACGCCATGCAGGCCGGCGGCGGGCCGCGCCGCGGCGACCTCCGGTAAGCCGCCTGCCTCCGGCAGGCCCCCCACCTCCGGTGAGGCCCTTAGGGGGAGGCCCCTAGGATATCGCACGGAATTTTCCAAGGTACGCAACCACCGTAGCAATGGCCATCCCAACCGAGGAGATGACCATGCTGCACACCGAAGTCGCCACCGGAACCAGCCTCAGGATCGCCCGGCCTGCCAGCATCGCCCCGTCGCCGGCGGCCGATCCGTTCGACGTGGTGGCGAGCTGCCCCGGCGTCGTCGCCAGCGAATTCACCTTCGGCAAGGACGAGGAAATCTACGGCGAGGACGAGCCCGCCGAATATGTCTACCAGGTGCTGTCCGGTGCCGTGCGCACCTACAAGCTGCTCAGCGACGGCCGCCGCCAGATCGGCGCCTTCCATCTCGCCGGCGACGTGTTCGGCCTCGACAGCACCACCGCCCACCGGCTCACCGCCGAAGCCATCGCCGCCACCACCGTCCGCCTGGTGCGCCGCCGCTCGCTGGAAGCCGCCGCGGCCTCCAATGCCACCGTCGCCCACAGCCTGTGGAAGATGACCGCGCACAGCCTGCGCCACGCCGAGGACCACATGCTGCTGCTCGGCCGCAAGACCGCGCTCGAGCGCGTCGCCACCTTCCTGCTGGAAATGGACGCCCGCCTGGTCCGCACCGGCATGATGGCGCTGCCGATGGGCCGCCGCGACATCGGCGACTATCTCGGCCTCACCCTCGAAACCGTATCGCGCACCTTCTCCGACCTCAGCGAGAAGGGCATCGTGGCGCTCACCGGCGCCCGCCAGGTCGTGCTGCGCAACCGCAGCCGCCTCGCCAGCCTGGACGCGTAAGGAAAAGACCGGCGCAGGATCTTTTTGGGATGACGCGGGACCTCTGTCGTCCTTGAGTCGAGTCCCCACGAAACACGCGATGTCGTCCCCGCGCAAGCGGGGACCCAGTGCCCCGGCAAACGGTGGGCGGGTTAGCCCCGGCGCTTGCAACGCAAGCCCGGGCGTAACCCGCCGCTTCTCATCAAACCGCGCTCCAGCGGACTGCGCTACGCCTTCGCCCGCCCGCTACAGGATCGAGCGATCGACATCCCGCACCTCGCCGGTGCGCCCATCGACATCGACCTCGATCCACTTGCCGTAGCCGTCGCGGCCCTCGATCTCCCACTGGTCGCCGTCGAAATGGGTGTTCTGCACCGTGACCACGCCGATGTCGGAGGCGATCGCCAGCGCCTGCTGCAAGGTCACCGGCCCCGTCGGCGCCGGCATCATCCCCACCCGCGGCGCCCGCTCGCGCACCAGATAGTCGGCGGCCATCGCCGGCGCCGCCGCGCCGATGGTCAGCGCGGTCGCCAGCATCGCCTTGCGCATGATGTTCTGCATCGAAATTCTCCTCGATTTCCGCGCCGCTCACGCAGCGCACCATTTCAAGAACCGCTGCCGCGCCACGGCGTTCCCGCCGCATATGGGGCGATGTTGTGGAGGGATGAGAGGCGTTGGCGCGCTCACTTCCTTCCCTCTCCCGCTTGCGGGAGAGGGTGGCCGCGCAGCGGCCGGGTGAGGGCGAGCCACGCGCGAAAGCGAGATGCGCCGGCGCCCTGATCTCCCTCCCCCGGAGTGCAGCGAAGCTGTGCGAGGTGGGGAGGGTCGGCCGAACGGACGACGATGCGAAAGCATCGTCGGGAGTGGAGCCGGGGTGGGGGTGCGGCGAAGCTCGCAGAGCGAAGCCGAGTGGGGTGCCGAGAGTCCGGCGATCTGTGATACCATCCAAACCAACACCACCCCGGAGCCGCCATGCTCAAGCCCGTCATCTTCACCATCTCCGCCGTTTGGGACGCCGACGCCTCGGTGTGGGCCGGCCATTGCGACGACATCCCCGCCGCCGCCGCCGCCGTAACTCTCGACGAACTGCTGGCGAAAATCACCGCAATGGCCCTCGACCTGCTGCCGGACAATCACCCGGACGTGGCGCCGGAGCAGGTGTTTCTGCAGATCACGGCACTACGCGAAGCCGAGCCCGCGGTCATCTGAATGGCGCCGGCGTTCGATCGGCTGCTGCGGGAATTGCTGCGGGCCGCCGGCTGCACGCTGGTCCGGCAAGGCCGCGGCAGCCATGAGATCTGGCATAGTCCGATCACGGAGCGAAACTTCGCCGTACCGGTCGGAATCCCCAGCCGCCACACAGCGAATGCGATCTTGCGGCAGGCCGGACTGCCCAAGGCGTTTTGACAGATGCAGGGAGCTTGGCCGAGCGCTTCCAATCTGCAGTTTGCTTGAGATATCGCCCAGCGCCGCGGTCGCGACGGATGGTCGTTCCGCCGATACGCCCGACATCCATCAGGGCTTTTCGAAGTGCAATATTACTTCGGTGCTCATCCGTGTGTCCATTGTCATGCTTCCGCGCGTCGGCGGCGGCATGTATCTCTTATTCGGGGGCAGGGACCGTCTTTTGGATGACAGAGTTATTAGGCCAACTGCCTCCGCAAGTTGCGTGAGTACTTTAGCAGTCTTGATGTAGTTCCCTTTGACTGTATTCTCTCCAATAACGTAAATCGCTTGCCCGCCCGTATCCAGCACGCGTGCCACCTCTGCGATAGCCAGGCGCATATCGTACACGTAAGCGGCTAAGATTAGGCGCTTACGATTGGGGAGTTTTGAAACTCTAAGCGATTTCATTATTTTCGAAATTTCAGCATCGTGCTCGTATTTTTTGCCAACCTCAGTGCCGACGCTTTCACCGCGAAGGGTCCGTAGCGCATCGATTTGGTGCCCCATCCATACAAGCGAAAATTTCGAGCACCTGATATAATCAATCGCGTTTAGATACGGAGGGGATGTCAAGACTAAATCGATTGAGTTGGCTGGGAGCCCCAGTTTGCGAGCGTCACCTAGCCTCACTGATGCGGCAGGCAGGGCGTCACCCGATTGAGAGTCGATGATGTTTTTTAAGACGCTATCAATTGCTGGGAGAAAGCCATCGAACGGTTTAAGCGGTCCTTTTTTGTAACGTCTATGAGGGCGGCTGTGTGCCAAGTCCATTGCCCGGGAAGCGCCCGCTTGCTTAGTGATTATAAGACGGGAGAAGGCGCACCAAAGAACATCCCGAATTTCAGTATCTTTGATTCTTGCGATAGAAGTGGAGAGACATAAAAGTTGGCGACGAGAGTTGCTGTCGAACCAGTATTGAATAAACTTTTTCGTCGAAGGTTCAGCATGTGTTGGGAAGCTCAATTTCGTAGTCGTTGACGGCATGAGCAAAGACGCTCGCTTGAGCACCTGTCCTGCTTTTGCCTTGACGGAATCGCGATTGATAGGTGTCGTCCACACGCGCCCCATTAGTATAGCTAAGGGATCGATATCGATTCCAATAGCGTGATGGTTTCGCGATTGAGCTAAGGCAACGACAGTGCCCGATCCCATCATAGGATCAAGAATTCGAATTGGCTTCTCTGTGCGCTTGATGAATGAGCATACAATTTCCGGCGCCATTCGCGCTGGGAAGGGGTGAACGGGATTGCGACCAAGTGCGTTGTAGATCGTGTTACTAGATTTTTGCATGTCGCTCACGCACTCTTTCTTTCAATGTCTCATGTATAATTCCGATGCCTCGGGAGACTTTGTATTTTAATTCTCCCCGATTTCCTGCGACGTCGTACTGAGTTCGGGGCGGACGAGAAACGCTGACCCACGCATTCTCGCTTTCTTGAAAACTCACAATGCTATGGAGGTCGGCAAATGAAAGCGTAACAAGGCCATCTGTCCCGCAAACGAAAACCATGAATGAATCTGAGTATTTTTGCTCAAGGTCTAAGAGGTCTGCCGCTTGCTCAATAGTAAATGTAAATCGCCAAGGCGACATTCGCTTTGATGAGTGTTTGACATATGTTCCGACACGTCCATTCAAAACAAATGCGTTTATTCTGCCTTCTCGCGCAAATGGCCTCAGCGACATTGAGTAGTCGGCCTCGACAATTAGTTGCCGAAGAACCACGCCTTGATAATATTCGTAATCATCAAGCATTTTTGACATTCTTCAGAAAGCTGATGTTGCCATTGAATTTGTAGATTACTCGAGCGTCTTCTCTGGAATTAAAAAATATTTTGAAATGATGTATGGCTTCGGGGAATTCGCGTCGTACTTGGCCGAATAGTCCTTTTGATCGTTCAATCTTTGCTTTGTCTGCATCCCTCATGTTCTCGATGGTGCTGGACGGATGTAGGGCGATCGATAGTGGTCCATTGGGCATAATTGTCTGAACGTATCGGATCAGGTATTCGGGGAGGGAATCGCTGCCGATTTTAGTTTGGATGTCTTTAAGGCGAGATATCGTGTCTTTGTTTCCAAGGACGATGTTCTCGATGTCGCGCGAATACTTAAACATAGGAAACGACATCTCGCCCTTGTCGAGCATTACATTTGCCTTGTCGATGCTATTTGCGGCAACGGCAGCTATTCGCTGGTCCGCAAGCCAAACAGGCGATCCTTTCTTTGTCTTAATCGCCTCAAGTGCAAGTTTATGAAAAACGAAGCATCGCTGCCAATCGAGGTATAGTTGCTCTGGAATTGTAAGCTCGAAGTGAGATAGATGTCTTTTTCGCGCTCCAAACATTCGCGCTCGTTGGATGTAGGTGTCTTGCTGGATTTTATGTTTGGAGTCTCGAGTAAAGAACATCGAGAGTAAATTATCGAACGTCACGCCGCGCGACACGATGTTGCCGCCAATCACAAACGTGAACATTGCTGCGGGGGATGTCGCAGACTTAAAGTCTACATTTTTGTCCCGCTCGCTATTCATTATTACTGTTGTAGTTTGGTCGCAATTTCTGACGATGTAGCCCAGTATTCTACCGGCTTGTCCTTTCCCGTAGAGTTTGGAGGCTATTTTGTCGAGATCAGTAGTGTAGGCCTCGAATTTTTTCGAATGTACGTCTGACAAAGCGTTCATGACGTCGTCAATCGGCTTTTTGTCAGACTTGTGGTCGAGCTTTTTCCCACTGGTATGTATGAGCATAGAAAAATTCTCATCCGTCCCAGTTTGTAGATTTAGGGCCGCGACTCGAATCAGGAATCTGAAAATGGCCTCTCTCAGGTACTTTGGGCTGTCGTCGCTGTCGGGCAGAGTTTGGAGCGAAAATGCTGCTGCGGTGTCCAGCGGGAAAAATACGTCTTGACCAGTGTATGCGTCGTGGGGCGGAAAGTTAACCCAGCGTTCATTGTCGTTTTCGAAGGTGTTGTTTAAGTCCAGTCGCGCCGGAGTGGCCGTGACACCGATGTATATTCCGTCATGGCTGATGAGCTGCTGAATTAGTGCATTGATCCGAGTCACGTCGCCTTTGTTGATCAAGGCGTTGGGAGTTGCGAAATCCGCTTCGTCGTCAATGATGACTTTCTGACCTATTTTTTCCAACTTCTGGTTCAGCTTTGCGAGGTCGCTTGCATTCTTTTTGCAGAAAATTACATGAAAGCCAGTTGCCAGAGAATAGTCGGGATCAATGACGTCTGAGAAGTTGCGAGCTGCTGGCGAAAGGTTGGATCGTTGAAACCGATCCAGGTTTTGCTGAAGTAGCTGAACGCTATCATTTAAGAGATGCACGATGACCCGGTAGCCTTCGTCAAGCAACTTTGCGGTGAGACAGATCATCATCTCTGTCTTGCCGCTTTGTGGCTCGCCATAAATGACGAACGACGATGTTCCGGTTGCTAATGTCTCGCAGGCGCTGGTAACGGCTGCTTCAACGCATGATGTTTGTTTGTTTAATTTAGTGAGGCGAGCCAGTTGCGCTTGGTATCGGTCTCGTTGAGAAGCAATGTTTCTCAGAGTGTTTAAATCTATATTCAAAAGTGCCCCCACAATTTGACCGCAGTTGCTCGCGTAGCGTGCAGCAAAGCTCATGCAACTGCAAATTGTTTGTTGGGTGGCGAGGTGCTCCATCTTGTATAGACATGGGGAAAATGGCTCTTTCACCCGCGCTTAATCGCTTACTCAAAGCAAAAAAGCCGGATCTTGCGATCCGGCCTTTTCAATTCAGTGGAGAAGCTTTGAAGCTCAGACCGCCGCGGCGGGGGCCTCGGCGACGGGCGCCTTGCTGGCGTCGGTGATCTTCTTCTTCTCGATGGCGCGCTTGATCAGCACGGCCTTCTGCGACAGGTCGCCTTCCTTGGCCTTGATCAGGTAGGCGTCGAAGCCGCCGCGATGATCGACCGACTTCACCGCATTGGTGGAGACGCGCATGCGCACGCCGCGGCCGAGTACGTCGGACAGGAAGGTCACATTGACCAGGTTCGGCAGAAACCGGCGCTTGGTCTTGTGGTTCGAGTGGCTCACCTTGTGGCCCACCTGGGGACCCTTGAGTGTCAGTTCACAGCGCCGCGACATCGCGAAAATCCTCTGTCATCCCCGCCACGGCCCAAAGCCAGGCAGGGGTTCAAAATCACGTCCATTTCAGGAGCCGCGGACGTATAGGACGGGCGCGGCGATGCGTCAAGACGAAGCCTTGCGCAAAGTCGCAGGCGGGGCCTGCGGTTTGCCCCGTATAGCGCGGTTTTGCGTGCCGCTTCAATCATATAAACGACGTATTCGGCCCTGAAACAGGGCCCTTGCGCGGATCGGCGGCGGGCCGCTTGGCCGGCGCCGGATTCGTGCTTAGATCAGCAACGGCGCAGCCGGCCGGGCCGACACGGTCCTCAGGCGTCGCCGCTGCCGCCAACCCGCAGGGATCACCCGCCGCGTGATGCGTCTTGTTGCCATCGATCGACCGCGATTGCGCCGCGCCCCGGCCTGGCGCCGCTGCGGCCTGCTGGTCCTGGCTCTGGTC
>LNAP01001707.1_pt1 | contig 23004 bp, 18 predicted proteins | sample 602601 | NCBI WGS metagenome assembly LNAP01 (sample SAMN02440304, study PRJNA202911) | soil metagenome | biome: Subtropical and temperate rainforests or woodlands; isolation source: soil samples (1 kg each in a 20% v/v slurry with milli Q water) were... ...
TGGTTTCGATGAACGCCACCGGCCCATCGATAGATCGGTCAACATGCGACTCGGCCGCCAGGTGCATAACCACATCAGGCTGATGCTGTTGAAAGACGCGCTCTACCGCGCTGCGGTCGCAAATATCAACCTGCTCAAACGCGTACCGGTCGCTATCGGCCACGCCAGCCAGGGATTCGAGGTTGCCGGCGTAGGTCAGTTTATCGAGATTAATAACAGCATCGGCAGTCTGGCCAATGATATAGCGCACTACTGCTGAGCCAATGAACCCGGCGCCGCCTGAGATGAGAATTTTCATTAACTTCGTTATAATTACAATGATGAAAAGTGTGTAGTGGCTCTAATTCCCAGGTTGACGTAAAAAAATCAACTACTGCGTGCTTCGTGGCCCGGAACCATCTACCGGGACCAGACTATAACCCTCAAGCTGAACCCGATCTTGTTCGGTAACGTAAACCCGAACCTCGATGTCGGCAACAGGCTCATCCAGTTCAACCAGACCTTGAGACAGAACCCCGTCACTATTGCCAATGGCTTGAAGTGGAAATTTTGCGTATTGCACTGTCCCCTTCTTCGCCACCACATCCACCCACGCCCCAGGGTTTTCTTGCATTAATCCATGTACAGAAAGATGATATGTCCCTGGATTTAATGCAGCGTATGGCCCAAATTGTAGGAACCCCTTTTTTTGATCTGAGCGTAAATACTTTCCATCTAGAACGCCCACCTGTGAAGGCATACTTCTCGAGAGCGACTTCAGGCAAAACGGCTGTATACAGTATGCATCAAGAACTAAGTGTTCCAACGATTTGGAGCCGACGATATCCTGATAGGCGGGAGATATACGGATTACCGAATAATATTGCCGTTGAGTAATCGTGACAAAACCCGATGCACTCAACTGAGTGAGAACTAAATTGAATGTGTTTTTGTATTGCGTCTGTGCTGGCCAAGAGTGTGCAGCCCAAAGCATATCGATATAAGGCAACACAACTGCATCAGCATCACCCTTAGCAAGTAAAAATAGCACTTGTCCGGAAAAATCCGCATCGATACTACCCATCTGAAACTGGCGCATAATTGCTGGCCAGTGAGACCGTGCTTCATTCAAGTTTTTATCTCCGCCCACATTATAAGTAACGATTTTTAATTGAGCGGCAAGGTAATTTATTAAGAAATCATTCCGATAAGGAAGGAAGGCAACAGTGTCTCCTTCAAGCAGATCCTGCCGCATATCTGGCAGTAGGTCATCATCGATTTGCAAAAACTGAGATCGGTGGGCAACGCTCTGGTTCCACTTTATATTGAGCGGAGGAAGGTTTAAGGCGAGCACCACACTACTCAATGACACTGCGATTGCGCGCGTGCGGCGGCTAGACGAGGAAAAGGCCAATATCGTCAACAACCAAGCAGCAAAAACAGCCAGAGCCAGCCAGCGATAGCTCGCCCTCATACTCTTAAACCCAGGTAGATTTTCGTAGATCCAAGCTGAACCTGTCGGGGCTATAGCATATTCTTCAGCCATACCACGGCTGGTGTTCTGATTCACTGGCTTCGTTGAATTAATCTTTAGTGAAGGGCCTAAAGCCATATAAAAACCAATTAACAGAATCAAGAGTAAACCCGACGAAATTTTTCGATACTCTTTCAGCTTCCACCAAGCCCACCCTGCTGTCGCGAAAAGTGGAAGTGAAAAAGTAGTCACCCAAACTGATGAGTCTCCGAACTGCTCTTTACCCGATCGCGAAGCACTCCATCCGAGTAGATCAGGTATCCAATGAATGCCTTTAGTAGGGACTGCAATAAATGCTAGATCTACTCCCCAACCCCTAAAGAAATCAGGTGAACCTCCTTCAAATCCAGACTTGCCGATGTAGCATATATATGCGATATATGCGAGACTAAAGGCTAAGATATGCACAGGAAATGCATATCTAATTAATTCTCTTCGATGCCCGCGATATCGTAAAAAGACCCACCCAGCCAAAATGCTAGCCCCGACCGCAAACATCATAAAGCTGTACCCATCCATGAATACAGCTATCAAACAAGCAACTGCATACAAAACGCCTCGTCTAAGTCTGTTTGCCGTCACATTTCCGCAGGGCAGAAACAACTTCAAGGCGACCAAAAAATAAAAAGCAAGCAAAGCAATTCCAAGGCCGGTCATTGAGTAGCCCGCATGCCGCCAAATTATCGGCATGCTCATCCACAAAACTGCTCCAAAAATTGCTGGCACTCTTGCTGCACCAAATAACTGGCCTGTTTTATAAGCCGAAAAATACGCAATGCCTAGCCAAAAAGCAGACATAGCAGCGTAAGCATCAGCGGGATGAAGCCCTAGGCCGATCAGCAACGCCATGGGATATGCACCCGCAAGGCCAAACGCGATGGCGGCAGGCGCAGGAGCTCCAAAGTTTCTAGCGTAAACCGAAAAAACCGAGTCGTTAATGAATGATTGGGAAAAACCAGATGACCATACGGCTTGCCCCAATGTTGGTGTGGCGACGTAAGGAACAGCCCCGTGCAAAAAAAGTACAAAAACGAAAGCTAGCACCAAAAGCACCGCTAAACCGATAGTATTTTTTGATTTTCTTATCATGTAACAGCTATTTCTTTCTGATTTTTTAAACAACAAGCTAAGGCAAAAAAAAGCACATCGCCCACTACAGTTACGAACCGCCCCAGCGTGACAGCTAAAAGCAAGTCAGCCTCAACAACTAAGCCTTTAAGTAAAAATAACAATACTAGCTCACGTATGCCTACGCCAGCTGGAGCTCCAGGCGTAACCAAGCCAATCAGCCAAGCCACAACAAAAGCCCCCAATAGCAGCAGAGTCACGGCCAAATCAATATTAGAAAAACCTGATATTAATGTCACTAATGCCACAAAGACGCTACCAGACACCAACAAAAATCCTACGTAGTAGCTAAATGCGTATCCGGCGGATTTACCTACAATGCGAGCCAGCGAATTAACGCCAGTACAAACAAACAATACAAAAATTCCCAGGCTGACAAAAATAGGGAATGTCTGTAAAAACAATGGCAACACCAGAAAACCAAATAAGCCACCGGCTATTACGATTAGCCCAAGCTCCCAAATAGATGACTTGGCTAGTGCCCAGCCAGGAACCCCTGCCGCCATACCTATGGCCTGACGGCCCGTTAAATGAAAAATATTGCCGGGCACATACTTTGCTAGCTGTGACACCCCATAAACACGTACCGCCCAACGTCGCGAGGTATGCGCACCAAACCTACTAAGCAAGTGCCACCACGCCAATGCGAGCAACAAGTTAGCCAGCCCGTAAATGATCGCAAACCCTACAGCTACCGCGCAGTCCATCATGCTAAAACGACTGAAGTCTATTTGTGTTTGATAGTCATGCAAGCGTAGCGCAACAAAAACAATGCCCACTATTGCAAACAAACTACCGAGCCAGTGCAAGCTGCGCCGCAACTTCAGAGGTATCGCCACTGATTTACGCCTTGGGACGGCACAAGAGCATCGTCCAAGGAAAAGGACTCTTTACTTCTAGCACATCGAAATACTTTGATACAAGCATTATGAAGCCACCCTTGGACCAGTGTTGTATATGCCCCGGTGTATTCCCTAGGCTCTTAACATACTTACCCCGTGCCAAATTTAGGACACACCATATTGGCTCACGCGGAACGCTTACAATCAAGTGCCGCCCTACAATACGCTGCAATGCCCTCAACCCATCTTCTGGATTTTCCAGATGCTCCAGAACCTCACAACACACAACCAAGTCAGCGCTATCGCGCACAGGATCCATATCGTAAATACTACCCACATTAAATAAAGTGGGTGATATTGATTGGTTTTTAGCATTCACACGAGCCAAGTCAATTACCTGATTTGAAAAATCACTTCCACGAGCACTGATACCCGCAGCGTGCCATTTCAACACCCAGTAACCTTCCCCGCAGCCCACTTCATGAACCGTGGTCGGCGATGCTTTAGCCACAAGATCAGAAAGGTCACGAGCAAAACCTTGCATCATCCAACGCACGATGGGATTACTGGCCCCATATTTGTCATAAGCATTACCTACAACAATTCCGTCTTCCTTCAGCCCTCCGGATATTTTCATAACTGGTCGCTTGCCTTTTGATTACTTTGGCTATTAACGTTAGGCTGCTCAGTCTGAGCAGCTACCTGCAGCCGATAGCGCACATCTTCCATTAGCTTCCGATTCGCCGCCAACAAGTCGGCTACAAATGCAATCAAAAGCGCTTGAAACCCCATTCCCAACAACACCCCAGCCAAAATCAAGGACTGGATATGACCATCACCAGCGCCTCCAAAATACTTCCACAAAAACCGCAAGCCAATTAGAAACCCTACTCCAAGCAACACCAACGCAATGGAACCGAAGAATCGAAATGGGCGATAGACCACAAAGATGCGAACAATGGTAACCACGCTGCGTCGAATGTAGGAAGGAATGCTTTTGACCAACCGTGATGGTCGCAAGTCTTCGTTCACCCGAATAGGCACCGACGTAATCGCAATATTTTTTTGCCCAGCCTGAATAATGGTTTCCAGCGTATAGGTATAGTCGTTAAACACCACAAGCCGCTGTGCCGCCGTACGGCTCATGGCGCGAAAGCCACTCGGCGCATCGGGTATGTCTGTTCTGCTTGCAACACGCACTACCCAACTTCCCAATTTTTGCAATAATTTTTTAACCGGGGAAAAATGCTCAATTGTTTCAATAGGGCGTGCACCCACCACAATTTCGGCCGTACCCGCCAAGATTGGCGCAGTAAGCTTAGGTATATCGTCGGCGTTATATTGATTGTCAGCATCAGTATTAACGATAACGTCCGCGCCCAAACGCAAGCATGCATCCAAACCCGTCATAAAACCCCTGGCAAGACCTTGGTTGCCCGTATGACGTATTACATGATCTACACCACACTTTTTAGCGATGGAGGATGTCTCATCTTCACTACCATCGTCAATAATTAACCACTCAACAGTATCAAAACCGGCGACCTCTCGTGGTAGTGCAGCTAAGGCGATACCAAGGGTACCTGCTTCGTTATAGCAGGGGATTTGAATAATCAGCTTCAAGCGTAAAAACTCCTAATGAGTGGGGGCAAATTATAAACGTATTGAAGCGGCTGCTACAACAGCGACACGACTTCATTTATCTCCAGTGCGCACACAAAACGCAACTAGGGCCAACCTTATTGTGAGGCTGACAGCATCCACTTTAACGTTTCAAATAATGGAATTGGTTCCCAGCTTCCGATGATTTTATACAAACGACTTGTATCGCCAGTTAAGGTCTTAACCTCGTTCGAGCGCACAAACTCCGGATTCACCTGTACCGTTAACTTGTGGCCCGAAATGCGCTCACACATGGTTAATACTTCATGCAAAGAATAGGTGTTGCCAGAGCAAACATTGACTATTTGCCCAACAGACTGTGGTGCCTCTAGCAATCGTCGGTAGGCTTGAACCACCGATCGCACATCACCAAAGTCGCGCCACACATCTATATTGCCCAGTTCAATAACTGGTACTTTCGTACGGTAATGGGACACGATTTTGGGAATCAGAAAGTTATTAGCCTGCCCCACGCCGGTGTAATTGAATGGGCGAGCAATAACAATGGCCAGCTTACTTGCGTATAAGCCGGCCATATATTCCATTGCTAACTTACTTACCGCATAGTCATTAGCAGGCGCAGGCCAGGTTTTTTCACTTAAGACCCCTTCAGACGCATTCCCATACACATTGGCGCTGCTCGCCAACAACACCCGATCTGGTGTTTTACCCATCGACACGATAGCTTCAAGCAGATTACGCGTGCCCAGCACATTAACCTGATAAAACGCATTAGCATCGCCATGCCCCACAAACGCTATTGCCGCCAAATGCACAATCATATCTGGCTGAACGTCTAACAGTACCTGCTTTAGCGCGTATGCATCTAAAAGGTCAGCTTGTCGATAGTCTTTATCTGAACATGGGTTGGAACCTAAGCCCACCACCCGATAACCGGCCGCAATAAGCTCTTCACGCATATAGCGGCCGGTAAAGCCATGAATACCTGTGATTAAAGCTGTTTTAGACGCACCAGGCATTAAAATGAAAACCCTTGTTCATTACGACGCAAATCTTCGACGACCATCATTTGGCATAGCTCTTCCAAAGACGTTTTAGGCTCCCAGCCTAATTTGGCTTTTGCCTTTGCCGGATTACCAATTAACAGCTCAACTTCGGCAGGACGATAAAATTTCGGGTTAACTTGAACCAAAACCTTACCTGTAGCAGCATCTCTAGCCACTTCGTTGTCCGCACTTCCCTGAAAATCTAAATCGTATCCCGCAGCCTTAAATGCCATAGACACAAAATCACGCACTGTTTCGGTACGATTAGTCGCAACAACAAAAGTATCAGGCTCATCGACCTGCAGCATACGCCACATGGCATCGACATATTCTTTAGCAAAACCCCAATCGCGCTTGGCATCCAGGTTACCCAGCTCTAGCGCATCAAGTTTGCCCAACTTGATCTTGGCAACAGAGTCAGTAATCTTACGCGTCACAAATTCGCGCCCACGCAGTGGCGACTCGTGGTTAAACAAAATACCGCTAGAACCAAAAATATCGTAGCTTTCACGATAGTTAATAGTCATCCAGTGTGCATACAACTTAGCGGCACCGTAAGGGCTACGCGGATAAAAGGGCGTATCCTCTTGCTGCGGAATGGCTTGCACCTTACCAAACATTTCCGAGGTCGACGCCTGATAGAAGCGAATTTTTGTATTAACCAGGCGTATTGCTTCCAGCAAGTTCACAGCACCTAAGCCGGTAATTTGAGCCGTGGTAGTGGGTTGATCAAAACTGACGCCCACAAAGCTTTGTGCTGCAAGATTGTAGATTTCGTCAGGCTGTACTTTTTGCACCAACGCGATGCTAGAACCCAAATCAGTCAGATCATACTCAACCAAATGCAGATTGGGATGATTTTGAATGTTTAACTCTTCAATACGCCAAAAATTTACTGAGCTGGTACGACGATAAGTGCCGTAAACGGAGTAACCTTTCTCAAGTAGTAGTTCAGATAGATAAGCACCGTCCTGGCCAGTAATACCAGTGACAATTGCGGTACGTGATTGAGTAGTCATTTTCCTCTTTCTCTTGAATACTTGAAACGGGTTATCTTATGAATTAGGTTTTACCTATTCGCCCTTTTCAATGGTTAAAACTTAATTTAATAATTTCATTATTTTTACAATAAAAACTCTATTCTCAGCCCAATACTACACTCTTGATAATTAAATTTTGCTTAGGCTTCCAGTATGAATACCAATTACCCTCGAAAATAACACGAGTCAAAGCCTCAGTGCTTTGCTGCCATGTTAACCAAGGCATATGATCCGACTTCGGATGCGATCCTGCTGCATAATACTCAAGCCAAGTACTAACCGCATCGGCCAAGCTCTCTGGCGCCAGACCATTAAAATAAAAAGCATGATCTCTAGCCACCTCTTGAAATACCGGAAGGTCCCGGGCAATAATTGGTAGTTTATGCTGAGCGGCCTCAATTAATGGTAAGCCAAACCCCTCTCCTTCGCTCGCAGCGATAAGGCACGTCGACGCAGCATACACTTTTTCCAAATATTCATCGCTTATCCCTTCCAGCCAAAATAAACGTTTATTTAACTCTGCGTGCCCTCGAATGGATCGAACTAGCTCGTCTATCTTCCAACCTTTTTTCCCAACAAAAACCAAATTCACATCTGTCCCGTTAGCCCACAGTTGCTCAAAGGCTTCAAGCGCTTGTGCGTATCCCTTACGAGGTTCCAATGTACCGACCATTAGAAAATTCGGCTTAACGCTAAGCGCATCTAACAGCTTACTACTATCACGCGGCATGCCCATCGTTGGTGCACTATCTTCAAGATTTGCCCCCAGATGAAAACTGCCCAACGCGAGCTCCACCGTCCTATCAGATGGGTTTTTTAGCAACCATTCCCCGACCTCATCCGCAACAGCCTTAGAAATGCAAATTAGGCCCGTAGCAACTTGTGCAATATTTTTAAGCCATCCTTCAAATATTACTGATGTACCTACAGGCCACCAGTCAGCCCGCTGAGTCAAAAGAATATCGTACACAACAAAATACATCCGCACGCCAATTGATTTTAAATACATGTGGAGCGGATGAACTGCTCCTGTAAGGTGCGCATTCAAATCAAGAGAAAGGTAGATATCATCTTGATTAAAGTCGACAACTGAATCTAATGCTCCATCATTGGGGATACCCATAAGTTTGCACTTAAACTGATTTGCATACCGATATTGATCGCCATCAAAATAAACTGGACACACTTCGTGATTAGCTACTTCTTTATTCATTAGTTCCATCAATATGGAGCGCACCACTCGCTGTATTCCCGACTTAGCATCGTTTCTCACAATTTCAGAAATATCAACCAATAATTTTTGCAGCAGACGATTACTTGTATTAAAGGCAATAGTATTCGCCACGATTTGCAAATCTCGATCGGCCGGCTCGCATCCAATGTCTATCGCAGCTAGAGATTGCATCAGCTGTTTATCGTTCTCGCTAACATCGCTATTAACGCACTCAATCGAGGGATTGGCCCCAACCAATGACTCAAATGCAGAAATCGTACACTTAGCACTTACATCCCAAGAAAACCTCTTGGCTTGCCTTAAACCATGCTCGCGAAGTCGCAATTGCATACCGCTATCACTCAACACCTGGGTCATTTTTTCCGCGATAGCGTCTACCGAGTCAGGATCAAACATGGCATCAGGCCAACCTATCACCTCTGGAATACTACTGGTATTGGAACCAATAGTTGGCGCACCACAGGCCATGGCTTCAAGAGCCGGCAAGCCAAATCCCTCGTGCTTTGAGGGGAACACAAAAAGTGTTGTCAGATTATAAAATGCAACTAAATCCTCGTCAGACACAAAACCCGTTAATACAAGCTCACCGTCTTTCAGCCCGGCACTTTTCGACTGGTTCATTAGATTCGCGCGATCACCATCACTGACTTTACTCACAATTACCAACTGATGAGTAGATCTCAACTCTCCAGACAAGCGCGCATATGCAGCAAACAATCCATCAAAATTTTTTCGTGCATCAAACCCACCTGGTGCATACATCACCATTTTTCGTTCAATACCATATTGGCGATACAGTTGACTAGCTCTCTCATCAGATAACAAAATCGGACAAAAACGCTCGTCAATAGATGCAGAAATACAAACAGTATTACCCTCTGGTATCTGCAAAGACTCTACTGCCTCGCGACGTGACGACTCGGAAATTGCTAAAAGTAGAGTAGCTTTTTTTAAGGATTGGAGTTTACGAAAATAATAGTTTTTTTCGATAGACGTTGACAGATACGTATCTTGATCTAGGAATGGAATCAAATCATATAGAGTGACTGCTGTTCTATAGTCCTCAGTAAATGTACCAATCGAAACTACGGCATCATCAACGTACCCCTCAAATAAGCTAGAGACATGAACGATATCAGGCTTTAGTTGCAGCAAAAAATGTTCACGAACTCTCTCGGCGGCATGTGTACGCCATTTATTGTCCGAGTTACGCTCACAAATCGGCGCAGGAATATCAAACACACGAATATGCTCTGGTGGCACTAAGCCATCAAAAGCAATTCGAATCTCTGAAATGGTTTCAGGGAACGCAGCATTTAATGCAATCCAAACTTCATGCTCACCCGCGTTGCGAGCTATAGCCTGAGCTAAAGATAATGAATACCGGCCGATCCCTCGGAAGCGACTTTCTGTTTGTGCTCCTTGTAAATCTAGAACAATACGCATTACTTGTCCCCTGCATTTTTTGCTCTTATTGTTTGCTGAAGCTCGTTGTAAATATGCATAGCTCGACAAGAAAGCTCTTGACCATATTTGTTCAGCACGTGCCCAGTAACTCCGTCATTCCCTATGCCATAAACAGCAGATCTAAGCCGGCTCTTCACGTACGGCATCTTATCTAATATTTTTACTACCATTGCTCTAATACGAGGTTTCCCTGCTACCCAATAAGTGAAGCTCCGGCTCATTCTTTTTGCAAAATCTCTTATCTTTCCAACAGGACCGGAACGCAACACTGATCGACCCACATGCCCCCCCGATCTTAACGGCGCCGTTAACCTCCATGATCGGCTCATCAAGATCGAATCAAAATCAGCTTCCGCTTGAGCGGCTCTAGCCGTTTGTGCAACAACACTTTCTTGCGCTACTTTAAGTTGCTCCTCAAGCTCTGACATGAGCCTCTCATATTGCACTTTAATTCCGCGACAAAGCTCCGAACTTGCGAGACCACTTAATCGAACTTCATCGAAAACATTTGGGGGGCAGGAAAAGGATCCCATAAGTTCAGCATGCTCGTCAGCCACATAAAACCGATTTAACCCATCAAAATATGCAAAACGGTAACCCGCGTTGAGCACCAACGGCTCCCAAGTCTTATAGTCAGGCTCGGGCGAACCAGGAATCGTAGCTTCAATAACCATTACCCAAGGCCGTAAAACCTTACTATCCCATCCCTTTAGTACATTTTCTTCAAAGCCTTCCACATCTATTTTTAGCCAGTGGAGATCTTTACCCTGCCACTCACACAAAGCAGATTGCAAAGTCAGCACAGGAACCACAACACGTTGAGACTTAAATCCAAGTCTTACCTGATAGTCCTCCGCATAAGTGTCGACTGCTGTGCTCAATCCGGTATTAGGAATGATATTCAGCTCGAGAGTGCCTTCTTTATCACTCAATGCTGCTTGTATAACTGTTTCATCTGAGCGATCAGCACGCAGCAGTTCCACATAGGTGGGTACAGGCTCTATATGAATACCCCTCCAGCCATGTTCGTAAAACGCTTTACTAACCGAGTCAACAATAGGATGTTGTGCTCCAACATCCACATAAAAACCATGCTCGATATGCTTAAGCGCGCGCCAAAGCATGACATCTTCAAAATTTTGAGCGTACGAAATGAAAGTCATTGAGCAGCAGGCTCCAATATACACACCATAAACTCACCATCCTTAATAAATTCTTTAATTGAAAAGCCCGTCTGATGCGCTAAGACTTCCTTGGAGCGCCCCAAATAAAAAAACAGGTGAAATCGTGTGTATTCGTATAAATACTCAAAACATGGAGTAGCGTGAGCCATTACCGCCCCTGGCTTTAATAAAGAGCGCATCAAGGCAAACTCTTTAACTGGGTACCGAATATGCTCCAAAACATTATTAGAAAACAAACCATCAAACTGCATTTTCGTAAGAGCATCTAAACTACCAATTATTTTTTTACCATTGCCAGTGGCAGAAGCGTGTGGTTCATATCCATAAACATTCCACCCTTGATTATTTAAGAGTTCAATCGTGCGAGACCAAGCACCTGCACCGTAATTTAAATAGACTCCATCTTTGGATGGATTCAATGCGTGGAAAGCCCGCACCTCTTGTTCTGTAGAATCCCCTTCCACATGCACTTGGTAATGCCATTCATAATCTTGGGAAAGCTCCGCCTCACTCAAGGAGAGCATTTTATGTGCACCAAAAATCAAGTCGCAATATGGACACTGCAGCCGGATAAGCCTTCCTCCCTGAAAAATACATTGGCTTTCATATTTCTTAAAACTATCGGTTGACCCAGTATGGCCACAAAGTGGGCATACTGGGTCAACCGATAGCGTAGATAACATCCGTTCGCAATGGTCAACAATGCTCCATCGCAGTCCTATTTGATGCCGCAAGAGGTCATCTCGTGTCTTACCAAGACCAGACCTTAGATCTGATGCGGTCAACCGATCCCCCATATCCAGTGCAGAGCGTAACTGCTGGAGTTCTACCTTCAATTGATTGAGCATGCTACGCCGAGCAATAGCAATATCAAAATTAGAAAGTAATTTATTAATATATTGTGAAAAACGCATTACTTAAGTTCTTTCTACAAAGATTAAAGGATCAAGCCAAACACAACCAGCAAAAGGGGAGTGAAGTATGTTCGCAACATTAAAAATTAGGGCCAGATCACGCCATTCGAAATTATCCTTAACGTGAGTTTCTGAACTGGTTAACGCAACAGCTACTGAATAGCTTCCAGGCCCAACATTCATAGGAAAAACAAATCGATAAACCCAATTTTCACCAGCCTTTACATCCGATAAGACTTTTTGTTTTATGTCGGTATTGGTCCCATATATAGGCTGACCCAAACGATCTTTAATCATATACCCCATTACCAATCTACCAAGCTCAGCCTTAACTACAACCTGTACTCTTAACTCAACCATCTCACCAACACCAACAAGCTCAACCCTATCCCCACCAGGACTATACAAGCCTATATTTTCAATATGAGCTGCACCTGTGCCCGAAATAGTTTGTACTCTTCCATTCTCCAAAGCGACCTGCTTTACATCACTAGTCCCTTTTTCGGCGAGCATTGCATTATAAAAATCCATGACCGTCTCTGGCTCGCCTTCCATTGCAAGCTTACCGGCACTCAATAGGATAGCCCGATCACAGATACTTTGAATCGCTTGTTTATCATGAGATACGAGCAGCAATGTTGTCCCTTGCTCTCGAAACGCGCGAATGCGCTCAAAGCTTTTGTGCTGAAAGTATGCATCGCCAACCGATAATGCTTCGTCCACAATTAAAATATCTGGACGAACTGCTGTGGCCACCCCAAAGGCCAGACGAACTTGCATACCGCTAGAATAGACGCGTACAGGCTGATCAATATAGTCGCCAATCTCTGCAAAAGCCTCTATCTCGGGCATTAAACGCGTTATATCATCTACGCTGTAACCAAGCAGTTGACCCGCCATATAGGCGTTCTGTCGACCGGTAAAATCGGGGTGAAAACCCATACCCAACTCTAACAACGCGGCAACACGTCCGGTAAACGTCACAGAACCCGTAGTGGGTTGCGTTGTACCGGTAATCATTTTTAGCAACGTACTTTTGCCGGCACCATTAATGCCAATAATGCCCACAGCCTCACCTGGCTTAACGGAAAAACTGACGTCTTGCATTACCCATTTCAATGTATGGCGCTGCTTTTGACCTGGTAGTACCCACTCAGCCAAACGCCCCCAGCGACTTGCATACTGCTTGTATGCCTTACCTAAATTGCTAACTGTGATCGTGCCCATTAGAGTTCATCCACCATTTCACCGGCATGCTTGCGAAACAACCGTAGGCCCAAAACACAGAAAAGCACCGCAAGCGCGGTGACGCCAATCAACGACTGCCACTGCGGCCACTGATTTTTTAGCAAAATATTTTGAACTGCCACAACAATGCCCACCATGGGGTTAAGTACCAGATAGGGCTGAACCCACTTTGGTAGGATATCGATGTGATACACAATTGGCGTCAACCAAAACCAAAACTGCAGCACGATGCCAAACAACTGGCCCACATCGCGAAAGAACACATTAAGCACGCCCAGCGTAACGCCCAAACCAATTGCAAACGCCACCATAATTAACAACACTGGGAATATCGCGACATAAGCCCAGCCAGGAAAATTACCTGACACCAGCAAAAACAACGTAAACAGGCCAAATACAATCGCAAAATTCAATGTGGCGTTAGCCACAATAACCACGGGCAAACAAAGCCGTGGGAAACTGATTTTTTTTAGCAAATTCGCGTTTTCTATAAATACATTTTGGGCGCGGCCTACTATTTCTGAAAAATAGCCCCACAATAAAATACCGCCACACAAAAAAATGCTATAACCAAACGTGCTATCTACCCCCGGTAGTTTGGCCCTCATAATTTGGGAAAAAATAACGGTGTAGACAAAAATCATCGCTACCGGGTTTAACACCGTCCAAGCGGCCCCCAACAATGAATTACGGTATTTAGACTGGAATTCTCGTTTGACGTTGCCCAGAATAAAACCCCGATAAGCCCATACCGACCGGGAAAGTGCAAATAGCATCAGGCGCGTCCGTAAATGTCTTCAAAACGCACAATATCGTCTTCACCCAGATACTCGCCGCTTTGTACTTCAATCAGCACTAGGTCGATGACCCCAGGGTTTTCCAGACGATGCTGATGCCCCGCTGGAATATAGGTCGACTCGTTCGTGTCGATGAGCATTTCTTTTTCGCCATTGATCACACGTGCCATACCGCTAACGACAATCCAATGCTCACTGCGATGGTGGTGCATTTGCAAGCTTAAACGCCCCCCTGGCTTAACCTCCAACCGCTTCATCTTGAAGCGGTTGCCTTCCTCGAGCACGGTGTAGCTACCCCAAGGCCGGTACACCGTGCGATGTACTTTATAGGCATCATTACCCTGGGCCTTAAGCGCTGCGTAGATATGCTTTACATCTTGCGTGCGACTTTTATCAGCCACCAGCAAGGCGTCGGGTGTATCAACAATAATCAGGTTTTCAAGCCCAACCGCGCCTACAAGGCGATCGTGACTTTGAATAAAGCAATTGTGCACGTCATGCAGCACGGCCTGACCCTCGATACAATTGCCTTCGCTGTCAGCCTCACCTAACCCCCCTAGCGCCGTCCAGGATCCAATATCGCTCCAGCCTATGTCACAGGCAATCACCGACACATTGGACGATTTTTCCATTAAGGCGTAATCGATCGAAATATCAGGTACGGCAGCAAATAGATCGGCATCCAAAGTAAGTTGCACAAACCCTTTGCCCTCTGCCTCTCGCGACTGCTCCATACAGGCTTGTACGGCAGCCAACACGTCAGGGCTGTGCTGTTCTAATTCGCGCAGCACGGCCCCGACCTGCATGCAGAACATGCCTGAATTCCATAGGAAGCGCCCGGAATTTACATATTGTTGGGCCACTTCAAGCGTGGGTTTTTCAACAAAACGCACTGCGCGCTCACCGTCGGCCTCGATATAGCCATAGCCTGTTTCTGGCCCATCAGGCTGAATGCCAAACGTTACCAACTGACCTTGCTCTGCAAGCGCAACAGCTCGGCTTACGGCTTGCGCGAAGGCCGGCTGATTGGCAATAAGATGATCGGCCGCCAAAACCAGCAAAATAGCCTCATTGCCGTGCTTACGACTGGCTTGAAGCGCAGCACTGGCTACGGCAGCGGCCGTATTACGGCCGAATGGCTCAAGAATATAGCTGGTTGCCACGTGCTGCTTATTAACCTGACCGAACTCATCCTCGGTCTTAAAAAAAAGCTCCCGGTTGGTAACCGTAAGCACTTCCGCTACGCCAGGCAGTGCTGTGCCACGCAAAAAAGCCTTTTGCAACAAACTTTGATTATCTGCTAAGCGAATAAAAGGCTTGGGATGCTGTTCGCGCGACACGGGCCACAAGCGAGACCCAGCACCACCACACAGTATTGTTGGTATTAATTTATTTGCCATATTAAATTTGATTTCATCCGTTTTTAATCTTGCTCGCTCTACGCATAACTACAGAGTCATGTTTTAAACTGTCGCGACCACTACAGCAACAAACTTAAAACTGAAACTGCTGTTTAAAGCACCAGTATTTAGCTACGCATTGTATGTAACATGCCGACCTTAAGTACGGGCAAAGGCGTAAATATGTTACGAAACATTAATTCGCACGGATTTTAGCAAATATATCACTCTCCAAGAGAGCTCACCTAAAACACAAGCGACTGTTCAGTACGCCGCAAGACTTTATTTGCACAAACTAACAACAGAGTTACATCCAACGCAGCTCTAATTACCCAGGCAATGGCTGCGCCTACTATGCCAAACCAATATAGAGCGACAAACAACAGCGGTACATATAAGAGCAATACCAACAGATTCACAAGAGCAGTAATCCTCGCCTCGCCCGCAGCCTGAATCGTCGCAAATGGCACATAAGCGATGCTGTTAAGCAAGATACCCAAGCTCATGATGCTAACGATAAGCCACGACTTCGAGGCAAAGTCGTCACCGAGCCAAAGCGTTAGTCCCCAATATGCGCCCACTGCGACCACTGCGCATAAGGGCGCCAATATCACAAACACCAACTTAACGCACCGCCCATACAACGCCTTGGCGCCTTCATGGTCCATCAGTAGAAACGAGGCCAATCGCGGGAACAATGCCCCTGTCAATGCCGCTGGCAATACCAATAAACGCATCATCATTTCAGACGGAACGGAGTAATAGGCGACCACTGACGCACCAATAGCACCTGCAATAACGAAACGATCGGCCGTTACCATGAGCGGACTAATAATATTAGAGACCGTCATCCAGGCGCCAAAAGAAAGCAAGCGTTTTATATACCGCAGTTCAGCTTTGCTTTGAAGCCAACCTGTTGGTAGCCGTCCACCAACCAGCCACCACTGGCCCGCCACCGCCAACAGACGAGCCAACACTAACATCACCACAATAAAAGGCAGCGATGGACCAAACAACACCACGCTTAATGCTGGCAAGCCAAACGTGGCTATTCCCAGCAGTATTCGAATAAGATTCAGCGCCTTAAAGTCTTCATAGGCCTCTGAAATACCACGTAACCCTGTAGTAATCGTTGTTAAGGGTATACCTAATGCGGCAATTAAAAGGCTGGCCGTTGTGGCCGACTCTAACGCGGCGCTGACCTCTAGCCAATTAAGCGCTAACGGGCGAGCCATACCAGCTAAAAGCAACCCGCCCACCACGCCCGTGCAAGCAGTAAATATTAGGCCCGACTTTGCCAGTTGCGGGATTTCATGTGGTTTATTTGAGCCGAGGCATGAAGAAATTTGCTGCGTTAGCGCACGCCCCAGACCAAAGTCAAAAAGACTGAAGTAGCCGATTAACGCCCAGATAAGTGTCAAAATTCCGAATGCTTCAACACCCAGGTGTCGAACCAGGTACGGTATCGTGAATACACCAACCAGGAACGGAACCCCCATTCCGACAAGGTTCCATATCGTATTGCGTTTTAAAGACATTCAGCGAGAACCAGCACAATTCATTGAAGGACACTTCTAAAGAAAACGTTTTTTCAAAGAGGCAGCAACGTAACCCACAAAATACTTCAAAGACACGCCCAGGTTCAACCCTAGCTCTTGCCTATAAATAGCCCACTGCCATTGGGCGGCGATCAGTTTGCTGGACGACAATGACCCCTGGCGAACCGTATAACAGCATAAAGAGGTGGATGAAGGTACACACTGCGCGCGGCCTGCCTGCTTCACCATAGACAGCCAAAAAAGGTAGTCCTCATGCCCAATTTTTTTAAACCGGATGCGGTGCATACCAAGGAACTGTGAACGCACCATGGCCGTTAAATTCCCTATGCTATTGGTATAAAGCATTGAATCGTACGTAACGGACGAAGGCGGTACTACATTGTTCAAAAGCCCCCCTTGTTCATTCATGCGGCTATACGACATATAGCTTATGGCAGCACCTGATGACTCCATATAGCCAAACTGCACTTCCAGCTTTGTTGGCTGCCACCAATCATCCGAATCAAGAAAACATAAGTATTTTCCTTGGGCAAACTTGATTCCTTCATTTCGAGCCGCCGCGACCCCGCCATTTTGAGCAAGCCTCAACAGCTTGAATCGTGGATCGCATTGCGCATAGTCGTCAATAATTGAGCGGGTGTCATCAGTCGAGCAATCGTCTACACACAGGACTTCTATGTCGCTGAATGTTTGTTTTTTAATCGAATCTAGCGTCCGTTGTAGCGTGGCGCTACCGTTAAACACTGGAACTATAATACTTACGCTAACCGTCATTGCGATGATTGCCCACTTGTTTTACACGCACCTAAAGTGCCCCCATTTTACACGGAGCCAACTTTTGATTGTCTATGACAACATCATTTCAAACCTGCAACGCACTGGCGGTATTTCCATTGTTTTTTCAGAAATGTTCTCACGTCTTGACCCGGCTGGCATTGAGCATTTAATTATTAATTTCAATAACCAGAAAAAAACAAAACAAAAAAAAAGAATTTTAGAACGCTATCGTGACTGCATCGTTCCCAAAAGCATTGCCAAGAGTGATTTTATTTTTCACTCCACATACTTTCGTCTATGCAATATAAATAATGCACGCGTCGTTACATCTGTATATGATTTTACTTATGAAAAATCAATTGGTGGCTTACGCCGTTTGGTGCACTCCACGCAAAAGAACAGAGCTATTCGCGGTTCAGAAAAAATAATATGTATATCTGAAAGCACAAAAAAAGACTTGCTAGAATATTTGCCTGATGTAGACGAGGATAAAATAGAAGTTATCTACCTGGGCGTATCTGAAAATTTCCAGCCTATCCTTGCGCAACAGAAAGGTAAAAATGTCATTTTTGTTGGAAAACGTGGCTTATATAAAAATTTTATACAGCTAGTACAAGCGCTTTCGATGATGCATGACGTAGGCCTGGAATGCGTAGGTGGCGGCACATTTACTAAAGAAGAGCTGCGCCTTTTAGAGTCACTGATTCCGGGTAGATATAGGCATTTAGGCTACATTACTGAAAATGAGCTGAACCTTGCTTACAACCGCGCGCTATGCTTGGTTTACCCCTCGTTATACGAGGGTTTTGGCATGCCAATTTTAGAAGCGATGCGTGCCGGCTGCCCTGTTATCGCAACCAACTGTTCCTCAATACCCGAAGTAGCCGGAAATGCCGCACTACTACTTGAAAAGTCTGCACCAGACGAAATCAAACAAGCTATTGGGCACGTGCTAATTACGGAAAACAGACAAACGCTAATTGAGAAAGGCCTTCTACAAGCGCAAAAATTTAGTTGGGACAAGACATTTAAACATACAGTAAACGTATACGAACAATTGCTCGGCAATCGCCTGTATGCTCGTTCGTAGCGTATTTTTAATAAGGCAACACAGCAATGCGTATCGGTTTTGGCACCACTACTCTAGCCAGGGGCTTGGAAGAAAAAGGCCTGGATGGAATTGGGTATTACACAAAAGAACTAGGGGAATCGTTAATACAGCTTGGCTACGACTTGAACCCTATCTCGTTTGGGCCATCCAATATTGATACCCTGTTTAACAAGACCGTTATCAAATTGCCCAAATTTTCATATAACGCAGCCATAAGCTGCGTCTTGGGCATTAACCACTTTGGCAGCCAAAAAACGCGCAACGCTATTGATCTGTATCACGCAACCGACCACCACATTCCAAAGTTCAAAGACGTTCCTGTTGTGGCCACGATTATGGACGCCATACCTATGGCCCATCCGGAATGGGTTAACCAAAACCTGCGCGCTCTAAAAAACCACCTGTTTAAGCGTACGGCACACTGGGCCAACCGTGTCACCACCATTTCTGAATATTCAAAAACAGACCTAGTCAACTATCTGGATATCCAGCCAAAAAAAATTGATGTCATCCCCCTTGGCGTAGACAACCGATACTTCGAAGCGGTGGACGCCAACGTCTCCACCGACTACCTCGCAAAGCTAGGCTTAGTCCCCCGATCCTTTTTTTATGCATCGGTACACTCCAGCCCCATAAAAACGTCAGCACGCTAATTGAAGCCTATATGACCTTGCCCCGCACTTTGCGCCAAGAGGTCCCACTTATTATTGTTGGGCGCCATGGCTGGGGAAGTGAAGACTTAGTTGCCAGGCTCAATGCCTATGCCGAGCAGAAGTCGAGCAATGTAATCTGGCTGCAAAGCGTATCAGATCTACAAAAAAGGATTCTGCTTCAACAAGCCACCACGCTTGTCTTCCCCTCGTTATACGAGGGCTTTGGTTTGCCCGTATTGGAAGCGTTCGCCAGCGGCCTGCCAACCATTACCTCTAACACCACGTCGCTCCCAGAAGTCGCTCAAGATGCCGCCATGTTAATTAACCCTTTGGATATCGATGAGCTAAGCAACGCAATGCTAACCATGGCTAATGGATACAAACCTGCAAAAGACTTTTGCAGGTCTTGGATTAAACCAGGCTCAGCAATATACGTGGGAGAACTGTGCAAAGTTAACAGCCGCTTTATACAAGAAACTTGTATAAGCTTTCAGCGCCAGTCAAACATGAGCCTGGCGTGCATGGCAACCCAACTTTAGCCTTCTACTTTTCGCCCGATCGAATAATAATTAAAGCCTCGCTTCAACATACGGACGGGGTCATATAAATTACGGCCATCAAAAATGGTGGGCTCATTTAACAACTCTTTCAACATGTCAAAATCAGGGGCTTTGAAAGACTGCCAGTCGGTCACGATAATCAGCGCATCGGCCTGCTTTAACGCTGTTTCTTTTGTACCACTTAGGGTAAAGCCATCACGACTGCCGTAAATGCGCTGAGCCTCTTCCATCGCTTCAGGATCATAGGCCTGCACTGCGGCACCAGCATTCCATAGGGCTTCCATAAGCACGCGGCTGGGCGCTTCGCGCATATCATCGGTATTAGGCTTGAAACTTAATCCCCAGACAGCTAAAGTTTTACCCTGTAAATCGCCGTTGAAATGTTTATGAATTTTCCTGAACAGCGTGGTTTTTTGTTCATGATTCCGCTCTTCAACGGCTTTCAGAACCTTGGCATCAAACTTAATATCACTGGCCGTACGAATTAATGCCTGCACATCCTTAGGAAAGCACGAACCACCATAGCCTGCACCAGGGTAAATAAAGTGATAACCGATACGCGGGTCCGAGCCGATTCCCTGGCGCACCATTTCAATATCCGCCCCCAATATTTCAGCCAGGCTGGCCATTTCGTTCATGAAGCTAATTTTGGTCGCCAGCATGCAGTTCGCTGCGTACTTGGTAAGCTCCGCGCTACGAACATCCATGACGATTATTTTTTCGTGATTACGATTAAACGGGGCATATAGCTCTCGCATCACTTCTTCCGCACTGGCACTGTCGGTGCCAATAATAATGCGGTCGGGCTTCATGCAGTCACTAACCGCAGAGCCTTCTTTAAGGAACTCAGGGTTCGATACCACGCTAAAGCTCAGGTCGCTACGAGCACGCCGCGCCAACACATCAGCAATACATGCATTGACTTTATCTGCAGTACCGACTGGCACCGTCGATTTATCAATAATGATTTGATTGGATTCCATATGCTGCGCAATCGTCTCGGCTACTGCCAAAACGTATTTCAGATCAGCAGATCCATCTTCGTCCGGTGGTGTCCCCACCGCGATGAACTGTACGTCGCCATGCTTTACAGCGCTAGCCGCATCAGTAGTGAAATTTAGCCGCCCTGCTGCGTAGTTTTCCGCCACCAGCGCCGCCAACCCCGGTTCATGAATTGGAATATGGCCTTGCTTCAACCGGTTAACTTTATTTGCGTCTACATCGACACACACCACGTCATGCCCGACCTCGGCCAGCACGGCACCCTGCACCAACCCGACATAACCAATACCAAATACAGTGACTTTCATAAATACGCTTTGAAGAACCTGCCCGAGGCAGCGAGGGGGATAAAACTAGAAATATATCATCGCAAGCATCGGGATTAACCGTCGGAAAAACTGCCCACTATGTCCGCAAGCACCGTAAGTACTAGAACTCGCTCATCAACGGCACTGTCTCTGCAGCTTGTTCGTAGGAAGCACCGCACCACCGACAGGGCTATCACATAGCAACAATAGCAATCTTATTCCGGCTAGACGCCAGATCGTACTCTGATTTGACGACATACATGCCGATCAGCTTTAAGCCGTGTGATTTATGATATGGCTATTAAACGCTAACGTAGCGTCCTGTAATGCAAACCCCACCGATTATTTTATGACACCCCTACGCAACCGCCGATACGACAAAGCCCACGAGCAACTGCTTTTTTCGCCCTTGTTTTCGGTCCTAGTCGGGTGGGTGATTACTGTGGCGCTGCCCGCCGCCGTCTATTGGGGGCACAATGTATTTTGGCAACCGAATGATGGGCAGTTTTGGGGCCTTGTCACCGCCAGTGCGGCGCTGGTAGTGTCGCGCCTGGGGGTCATGCACACGCTGTCGGCCTACCCCGGCGGGCGCAGCATGGGCTTGATCTTTCCCCATATATTGATTGTGTATATTTTAGCCGCGCTACTCCCCTTGTTATTTCGCATCGAGGTGTCGCGCTACTTGTTGGCGCTAAGCGCCATCTTGGCGGTGGTCTGGTTTCAAATCGAATTCATTCTGACCGAACGCTTTCGGCGCCCCAAGCTGGCGGTCATTAACCAGGGCTTGGCGGCCGACTTGCTGCTCTTGACCGAAATTGACGCGCGCGAACTGACCAAACCCGACCTGGAAGGCAAACGCTACGATGCCGTGGTGGCCGACTTTGAGTGCCTGACCCCAGAGTGGGAACGTTTTTTGGCGCGCTGCGCACTAAACCGCATTGCCGTGCATAACGCGCGATCGGTGTACGAGTCGGTAACTGGCCGCGTGCGTATTAACCGCATGTCGGAAAACGACATCGGCTCACTGCTGCCCTCGCCCTTCTACGAACGGGTCAAAGTTGTATTTGACTGGGTGCTGGTATTACTGAGCTTGCCCGTTACCCTTCCCATCGTAGGCATTACCGCTGTGCTGATCAAACTGGAAAGCCCTGGTCCCGTGCTCTACACCCAATTGCGCATGGGCCGCGGCAACAAGCCTTTTAAAATCTACAAATTGCGCAGTATGCGCTTTGACCGCGAGGCCCCCGCTCAGTTCGCCGGTGAGGAGGACCCGCGTATTACACGCGTGGGCAAGGTCATACGCAAATACCGCATTGACGAGCTGCCGCAATTTTTCAATATTCTAAAAGGCGACATGAGCCTGATCGGCCCCCGGCCCGAGCAGCCCGACTTTGTCGAGCACTTCGACGAAGAACTGCCCTTCTACATCTACCGCCACGTGGTCAAACCCGGCATTACCGGTTGGGCTCAGGTGCGCCAGGGCTACGCTGCCAACGTCGACCAAACCCGCGAAAAAATCGAACACGATTTTTACTATATCAAGCACTGTTCGTTGTTTTTGGACGTGTTTATTTTGTTTTTGACGGTGAAGACGCTGT
>LNAP01001708.1_pt1 | contig 22989 bp, 7 predicted proteins | sample 602601 | NCBI WGS metagenome assembly LNAP01 (sample SAMN02440304, study PRJNA202911) | soil metagenome | biome: Subtropical and temperate rainforests or woodlands; isolation source: soil samples (1 kg each in a 20% v/v slurry with milli Q water) were... ...
GTCAAAGTGGCGCGGGCGGCGATGCTGCCCAGCGTGACCCTGACCGCCAACCTCGGCTCCGGCGCCAACCAGTTCGATGACGTGCTACGCAGCCCCTTCTACAACCTGACCGCCGGGCTGGTGGCGCCGATCTTCAACAATGGGCGCCTGAGCGCCGAGCGCGACCGGGCCACGGCCCGCCAGCAGGAACTGCTGGAAAGCTACCGCGCAGCGATCGTCAATGGCTTCGCCGATGTGGAAAAGGCCCTCAACAGCATTCGCGGCCTGGACCAGCAGCGGCAATGGCAAGACGAAGAACTGAGGCAGGCGCAACGCGCCTTCGAGATAGCCCAGAGCCGCTATCAGGCCGGCGCCGCCGACCTGCTCACAGTCCTGGAAACCCAGCGCACCCTGTACACCGCACAAGACCAGAACGTGCAACTGCGGCTGTCCCGGGTGCAGTCGAGCATTGCCCTGTACAAAGCCCTGGGCGGTGGCTGGAAGACACTCGAAACGAAGAAGCGCTGAATAAAGAGCCTCTAAATAAAACGCTGAAAAAAAGCGCGGGCCCTGCAACAGGACCCGCGCCGCTGCCTTGCCGACTCACACCTTCAGGTGCTGGGCGTACCAGGGACGCCGGGGGGCCCGCTTGAGCAACTGCGGCACCTCCTCGTCACGGCTCAGGGCGATACGCAAGGCCAGCTTCATGACCTCCTGGTCCATCTCCAGCGACATCTCGCCCGGCGCGTTGCCCAGCGGGCCGCAACCATGGGTCGAGGCCCCCAGCCACGGGTCGTCGACCTCGACCCAGCGCCCGGGCGCGAACCACGGCACGTCGTTGACCTCGCGGCGCAACACTTCACCGGGATGGAAGCGCTCATGGGCGCGGAACCAATCGTCGATGCGGTCATCGATCCAGCCATGGAACTTCCAGAACATCGGATGCACATGGGACGAGAACGGGTCGCCGAGAAAGTCGTTCTGCGCCAGGTACCAGCGTCCGGCGAAGTCCGAGGACACCCGGGCCTCCATGACCGGCATGCCGTTGGCAGGGTCCCGGGCGACATCGGCCCAGCGCATGTGCAACCAGTCATGCAGGCCCAGCTCGACCTCCGAGCCGAACTGCCCCAGGGTCAGGCGGCTGAGGTAGTCGGGGTCCTGGTACTGCGACTCCCAGACCTGGAAGTTGCCATAGAAGGCCGCATCGCTTTTCAAGCCATGCAGCCACTGGGTGAACTCTTCATCGTCGTCGGCGATCCAGGCCGGCGGCACCGAGCAGCCGTCGTGATTTTCGTAGTAGCGGATAAAGCCCAGACGATCCTGCTCGAGGCGCGGGGACGGCAAGGGCAGCTGCTGCCAGGACACCAGGTCCGGCTGTAACGAACGCGCCTGCAACAGCATGTGCCGGTGCATGAAGAGGAAATCGATCCCCGAGGCATTGCGATGCTTGCGTCGTCCACGGGCATCGCGCTCGTGCTTCAGCGGTCCCGGCTGCCAGCCAAGCCCGCGCAGGCTGTTGCGCTTGTCCTTGGGCAAGGAATGCCAGCGATCCCGGGAGGCATGCCAGAGCTGGTGGAACAGGCGATGCTGCGGGGACACCAGCCAGGCCAGCAACTCGGGGCTCAGGCCGTTCTGCTCCCGGGCCGCGGGAAAGGCCCGCTTGCGCGCCACGAAGCGCACCGCGGATACCGGCGCCAGGAGCGACACCTGCAACGACTGCAGGCGGCCACTGAGGGTGCCGCTGCCGGCATTGCCCCAGTTCGCCCAGACCTCGTCGAGCACCACCTGGCACTCATGGCTGGGCGCGCCGCTGAGCTGCCCGCCGGGGAACAGCCGCCAGCATAATTTCGCGGCGTCCACCGCCGCCAGCTCGCCCTGCACCCGAAACTCCACCGGACCGTCGCCCCGCAGGCTTTGCGCACGCCCCAGGAAGCCCCGCAGGCCGCGCCCGGTCGGACCGACATCGAGCACCAGTTCACAGCCGCGACGCGGCAGCGGTGCGTCGGCATCCAGGAACTCGATATCCCAGATACCCCGCAGGTGATCGGCAAGGCGCACGCCCGGGTCGAGGGCGACTTCCAGCTTGGCTTCCCCCGGGGTGATTTCCAGTTCTTCCTGACGACGCACATCCAGGCGCTGCAACTCCTTGCGGGTGTAGAGCGCCACAGGAATAGCCGCCCCCGTCACCGCCAGACCGGTCAAAAATCCTCGTCTCGAAAACCTCATCGCTCTACCTATATCCAGTGGCGCCTCACGCATCTAGCTAGAACGTTGGATTTGCACGGAAATTTACCGGCGAGCCGCTCCCGGGCCGCTAAATTTGCCGCCGGCCAGCTCGTTTATCGCGGATAGATGTGCACAAAAAGGTCGGGCCTGGAGGCATTGCGCCTCCCGCTCCGGCCCCGTCATCAGCCCGCCTGCGACTGGGATAGCAATGATCAAATTACCTGGTAAGAAAACCCTCTACCTGAGCCTGCTGGTACTTACTGTCGCCGTACTCGGTGTCGGTGCCGGGGCCGCCTGGCACTACTACTGGAAGGACCGGGTGTCTTACCCCAGCGAAATCGTCAAGCACGCCAACGACCTGCAGGAACGCATCATCTCCTTCGACAGCCATATCACCGTGCCCCTGGATTTCGGCACCGAAGGCACCGAGGCGGACAAGGACACCCATCGCCAGTTCGACCTGGTCAAGGCCGGTCGCGGCAGGATGTCCGGCGCCGCCCTGAGCATTCTCGCCTGGCCGGAAATGTGGAACGGCGCCAACGCCCCGCATCGCCCCACCGCCGGCTTCGTCGAAGAGGCCCGGCACCAGCGGGAGACCCGCTACCGGATCATCCAGGGCCTGGTGCGCGACTTCCCCAACCAGGCGGCCATTGCCTATACCCCCGCCGACCTGCGCCGCATCGCCTCCGAAGGCAAGCTGGCAGTGGTGATCAGCCTGCTCAACGCCTACGCCATGGGCGACGATCTCGACCAGCTGGACAAGTGGGCCGCCCGCGGCATGCGTCTGTTCGGCTTCAGCTATGTGGGCAATAACGACTGGGCCGACTCCTCGCGCCCGCTGCCATTCTTCAACGACACCCGGGACGCCCTCGGCGGCCTCTCGCCGATCGGCAAGCAGGCCGTGCGCAGGCTCAACGACCTGGGGGTGGTGATCGACGTCTCGCAGATGTCCAGCAAGGCCCTGGACGACGTCGCGGCCCTGACCCGCGCGCCGGTGGTGGCCTCGCACTCCGCGCCCCGGGCGCTGGTGGACATCCCGCGCAACCTCAGCGACAAGGAACTGCAGGTGATCAAGGCCACAGGCGGGGTGGTCCAGGTGGTGGGCTTCTCCACCTACCTGCGGCCCCTCAGCCAGCCGACCCTGGACAAGCTCAACGCCCTGCGCCAGCGCTTCGACCTGGGCCCGCTGCAGGGCCTGGAAAACGCCCTGATGCCGGGCGATGCGGTCATCACCATCTGGCCGGAACAGCGCTTCGGCGAGTACGCCAGCTCCCTGTACGGCATTCTGGAAGAAGAGCCCAAGGCCAGCCTCAAGGACTATGTCGACGCCATCGACTACACGGTGAAGAAGGTCGGCATCGATCACGTCGGCATCAGTTCGGACTTCAACGAGGGTGGCGGCGTCAACGGCTGGATGAACGTGGCGGACAACCGCAACGTCACCGCCGAACTGATCCAGCGCGGCTACAGCGATATCGAGATCGCCAAGCTCTGGGGCGAGAACTCCCTGCGCGTCTGGGAACAGGTGCAAAACCTGGCAAAGCCGGTAAGCCCCACCGCGCAACCTGCCACGCAACCCGCCACACATCCCGTCGAACCACCCGCCGTCGCCGGCTGAACCCTGACCACGAGAATCCCTGTGACCAATCGTCGGACCTTCCTCAAGCACGCGAGCCTGCTGGCCGCCGCCCTGCCCCTGGGCACCTTCGCCATCGGCCAGGCCCGGGCCGCCGCCACGCCCGCCACCCACCAGCAACCCTGGGACCAACTGCGCCAGCTGTTCGACCTCGACCCGGACTATGTGCACCTGGCCAACTTCCTCATCACCTCGCACCCCAAACCCGTGCGCGAAGCCATCGAAAAATACCGCGCGGTCCTGGATCGCAACCCGGCCATGGCCATGGACTACGACACCCAGTACACCTGGAAGCGCGAGGCCCAGGTGCGCGAGAGCGTCGGCCGCTACCTGCAGATCAAGCCCGCCCAGGTGGCCCTGACCGGCAGCACCACCGAAGGCCTGGCCATGATGTATGGCGGCATTCACGTGCGCCCCGGGCAGGAGATACTGACCACGGTGCATGAGCACTACTCGACCCGTAACGCCCTGAAGTTCCGCACCCAGCGCGACGGCACCCAGGTGCGCACCATCGAGCTGTTCAAGTCGCCCCACCAGGTCTGCGTCGATGAAGTGCTGGGCAATATCGACCGCAGCATCCGCCCCAACACCCGGGTACTGGGGATGACCTGGGTGCAATCGGGCAGCAGCGTCAAGCTGCCGATCGGCGAGATCGGCAAGCTGGTGGACCAGCACAACCGCAACCGCGACGAGGCCGAGCGGATTCTCTACTGCGTCGACGGCGTCCACGGCCTGGGGGTGGAGGACGTCACTTTTGCCGACCTCAATTGCGACTTCTTCGTCGCCGGCACCCATAAATGGATGTTCGGCCCGCGGGGCACCGGGATCTTCTGCTCGCGCTCGGAAAAGCTCGAGCACCTGACGCCGATGGTGGCGACCTTCTCCGAGAACCAGGACTTCGCCACCACCATGACCCCCGGCGGCTACCACAGCTTCGAGCACCGCTGGGCCGTGGACCAGGCCTTCGACCTGCACATGCAGCTGGGCAAGGCCAACATCCAGGCGCGGATCCACCAACTCAACAGCTACCTCAAGCAACGCTTGCAGGAACTCCCCGGCATCGAACTGGTGACGCCCCTGAGCCCGCAGCTGTCCGCTGGCTTCACCTTCTTCCGCGGCCCGAACCTGGACACCGACGCCACCGCCGCCTGGCTGATCGAGAACCGCATCCTGGTGGATGCGGTGTACCGCGACGCGGGGCCGCTGGTGCGCATGGCGCCCGGCCTGCTCAACAGCGAAGCAGACATCGACCGCGCCATGGACCTGCTGGGCAAGCGCCTGCGCGCCGGCAAGACCGCCTGAGCCCCTCGCCCACTTCTTTTCTCTACATTGCACAAGGTTATTGATGATGAAACCTGTCGCCTGCTCCTCACTCGCCGCGCTGTTCGGCTGCCTGGCCAGCCTCAATGCCCAGGCTGTCGAGCCGCCCAAGCCCGGCAGCGTGTTCAAGGACTGCAAGAACTGCCCGGAGATGGTGGTGCTGCCCGCCGGCAGCTTCGTCATGGGCACCCCCGAAGACGAAGTCGGCCGAGAGCCCGACGAAGGCCCGCAGCATACGGTGACCTTCAACAAGGCCTTCGCCATGAGCCGTTTCCACGTGACCGCCGGCGAGCTGGACGCCTACATCCGCGAGACCGGCACAGTGATCAAGGACGGCGACGAGCGTCCCGGCCGCCTGTGCCAGGCCAGCAAGCCGCGTTATGAACAAGGCCCGCGCCAGCCCGCGGTCTGCGTCGACTATGCCGACGTCCAGGCCTATGCCCGGTGGCTGTCGAAGAAGACCGGCCAGCACTACCGGATGATCAGCGAGGCCGAGCGCGAGTACGCCGCGCGGGCCGGCAGCAGCGGCTCGTTCCCCTTCCCCTTCGATGAAGAAGGCCAGTACCAGATCACCCAGCACGCCAACACCTACGGCCCCAAGGACGGCTACAGCTACAGCGCCCCGGTAGGCAGCTACCCGCCCAATGCCTTCGGCATGTATGACATGCACGGCAATGTCTACGAGTGGGTCGCCGACTGCTGGCACCCCGACTATGTCGGCGCGCCCGCCGATGGCAGGGCCTGGATGGAGGAATCGGGCGGGGTGTGTCTCGACGCGCAGATTCGCGGCAACGACTGGGGCGAGGCCCCGGTGTTCTCCCGCTCGGGCAACCGCAACAGCCGCAAGCGCGAAGTGCGTGGGGATTGGTTGAGCTTCCGTGTCGTGCGCGAACTGGAACAGCCCGGCACCCAGCACCCGTAAGAGACCCGATCGACAGCGATCAAGCGCGAGCGTCGCGCCTGATCGCCGCGGGCCTCAGGCGCCGGCCCGGGATTCGCCGACCGGCTGCTGGCCAAGCTGCTCGGCCAACAGCGCCAGGCCTTCATGCAAGGCCGGGAACAGGCTGTTGTTGAAGTTGTTCCAGCGCAGTTCGAGGATGGTGTCCTCGGGCGCGATCTCGGTGTTGAGCACGTCGTGGAACACCTCGCCGGAATCGATGCCGTTGTCCACGTAGTGGAACGAGGCACCGGTCATGTACAGCGGCTCGACCGGCTCGGTTTCCCGCGTGGTCCAGTCCACCACCTTCTGCCCACGGGCACCGTACAGCGCATTCCAGGTGGCATAGGCGCCGCGACGCTCGTAGGGCGACTCGAGGCGGGTGATGCCCGGATGGATGTTCATGATCCGCCGCGCGAAAGGCGCGCCCGGACGCACCAGCTCGTCGAGGATCACCAGCAGGCCGTCGAGCACCACGATGTCGGCCTTGAGCTCCACCAGGGTGTCGTGCAGGCGACGCTCGAAATCCTGCTTGCCGGCGATATGCTCGGCCGAACCCCGCGGATGGCGGCGATAGGTGGACGGCACGCTGAGCAGCAGGTCGTTGACCAGGCGCCCCTGCACCTGCAGGTCGGCCGGGTACAGCCACTGCCGGCCGGGCTGATAGGCAAAGCCGTAGTCGCTCACCAGTTGCTGGTCCCGTGGCGACTGCTCGTCATCGTCATACACCACCCCCACCAGGTTATACGCCTCGCCCAGGGGCGTCTGGTTCAGCGACTCCACCAGGAATTCCAGCACCGACTTCATGTAGCGCTCGTGATCCTTGTAGGCCACCGGTTGCCCGGCCTTGTCGGCCGCCGCGTTCCTCAGGGACCAGACATACACCAGATTCTTTTTCGTCATTTGCTCGCTCTCGCTGAATGGGCCAGGCACGACGTCGTTACGCGTGCACCTCCAGAACAAGAACGAAACAGGCGCCGGGCAATTTATCCGCGCCCGCGGCCACGCTAAATACTGCCGCCAACGGTTCGTCTGTTCATGAGTACGGGTCTTTCTGCCTCGACCCTTCATTCACTGCCGGGAACCCCTTATGACCGACCCCAAGCGCGGAGCCTTTCACGGACTGCTCGCCCTGCTCAGACCCTTTCGTACCACTGTCGTGATTTCCGTTGCCCTGGGCATGGTCGGCGGCCTGGCCATCACCCTGCTGCTGGCCACCATCAACAACGCCCTGCACTCGGCGACCGGCATGACCCAGGGCGTGGTCCTGACCTTCGCCGCCCTGTGCCTGCTGGCGTTGACCAGCTCGATCGTCTCGGACATCGGCACCAACTACGTGGGCCAGCGCATCATTGCCGCCCTGCGCAAGGACCTGGGGGAAAAAGTACTCTCGGCGCCCATCACCCAGATCGAACGCTACCGCTCCCACCGCCTGATCCCGGTGCTGACCCACGACGTCGATACCATCAGCGACTTCTCCTTCGCCTTCACCCCGCTGGCCATCGCCACCACCGTCACCCTGGGTTGCCTGGGCTACCTGGCGTACCTGTCGGTGCCGATGTTCCTGATGATGGTGGTCGCCATCATCATCGGCACCAGCGTGCAACTGGTGGCCGGCGGCAAGGGCATCAAGGGCTTCGACGAAGCGCGCGACCACGAGGACGAACTGCAGCGCTACTACAACGCTATTGCCTCCGGCGCCAAGGAACTGCGCATCCACCGGCCACGGCGCTTTCGCATGAACACCCAGCGCATCCAGAAAACCGCGGACCGCATCAGCGATATCCAGGTGCGCTCGGTGAACATCTATATCCTGGCCAAGAGCTTCGGCTCGATGCTGTTCTTCGTGGTCATCGGCCTGGCCCTGGCCATGCAGGCCTACTACCCGAACCCGGACCCCGCCGTGATCACCGGTTTCGTGCTGGTGCTGCTGTACATGAAGGGCCCCCTGGAACACGTGGTCGGCTACCTGCCCATCGTTGGCAAGGCGAAGATCGCCTTCGCCCGTATCCGCGAGCTGTCGGAACGCTTCTCCTCCCCCGAGCCGCATCTGCTGATGGACGACAGCGAAGCGCCGCAAGCGGTGGTGCACAGCCTGGAACTGCGCGGTGTGAGCTACAGTCCGCCGCCCGTGGCAGGCAGCGAGCCGTTCCACCTGGGCCCGATCAACCTGAACATCAGGCAGGGCGACATCGTCTTCATCGTCGGCGAGAACGGCTGCGGCAAGACCACCCTGATCAAACTGTTGCTGGGCCTGTACCAGCCTCAGTCCGGGGAGATCCGCCTCAATGGCGAAGCCGTGACCGACCGGCTCCGGGACGACTACCGACAGCTGTTCACCACGGTCTTCGCCGACTACCACCTGTTCGACGACCTGGTCCAGGGCAATGCCGGCAAGTCGCTGGACATCGCCACCCAGTACCTGGACCGCCTGGAAATCGCCCACAAGGTCAGCATCAAGGATGGCGCCTTCACCACCACCGACCTCTCCACCGGCCAACGCAAGCGCCTGGCGCTGATCAATGCCTGGCTCGAAGAGCGCCCGGTGCTGGTGTTCGACGAATGGGCCGCCGACCAGGACCCGGCCTTCCGGCGGATTTTCTATACCGAGCTGCTGCCGGACCTCAAGCGCCTGGGCAAGACCATCATCGTCATCAGCCACGACGATCGCTACTTCGATATCGCCGACCAGTTGGTGCGCATGAAGGCCGGGCAAGTCATGAGCGATCTGCAACCGGCGTGATTGTTTCCGGTTTCTGGCAACTGGTGCGTCTTACAGACAGAACTGAGAATTACTAGCATTAACAATCATTACCTCTGCCGTTTTATAAGAGCACATGAGCATGCCCGCACAACATCGACTGACTCCTCTGGCCAAAGCCCTGCTTGGCCAGGCGTTCTCGCCGAGAATGGCTTCCTGCACCCTGGGCCTGGCCCTGACCCTGCCCTTGATGGCCCAGGTCCAGGCCCAGGAAATCCATTTCAATATCGCCGCGCAATCCATGGCGTCGGCCCTGCAGGAGTTCGGGCGCCAGGCCAACCTGCAAGTGCTGTACAGCCCCGACGATGTGCAAGGCAAGCGCAGCAATGCGCTCTCCGGCAGCTACTCGCCGGAGCGGGCCATCGCGGCGATGCTCAATGGCACGGGGGTCGCCTATTCCCTCAAGGGCAACTCGGTGACCATTCTCAACCGTGCTTCCGCCGGTTCACTGGAACTGGGGACCAGCACCATCACCGCCCAGGGCCTGGACTCGACCACCGAAGACACCGGTTCCTACACCACCGGGCCCATGCAGACCGCCAGCAAGCTGGCCCTGACGGCCCGGGAAACACCGCAATCGGTCACGGTCATCACCCGCCAGCGCATGGATGACCAGAACATGAAGACCCTGGAGGATGTGCTCAAGGCCACCCCGGGCATTTCCGTGACCAAGGACGGTCCGCAGCGCCCGACCTTCTACTCCCGCGGCTTCGCCATTGAAAACCTGATGGTCGACGGCTTGTCCAACGACCTGAGCCACTACCTCAGCCGGGACATGAACTCCACCCCCGACATGGCGATCTTCGACCGGGTGGAAGTGGTGCGCGGCGCCACCGGTCTGATGCAGGGCGCGGGCAACCCCTCGGCCGCGGTGAACATGGTGCACAAGCGTCCGACCGCTACCCCGCGGGTCACCCTCACCGGCAGCGCCGGCAGCTGGGACAACTACCGCACCGAGTTCGACGCCTCCAACGCGCTGAACGAAAGTGGCACCCTGCGTGGCCGGATAGTCACCGCCTACCAGACCAAGGACAGCTTCCAGGACTTCGTCAGCTCCGAGCGCTCGGTGTTCTACGGCATCACCGAGGCCGACCTGAACGAAGACACTACCTTCACCTTCGGCATCTCCAACCAGAACGCCAACAACAACACATCCTGGGGCGGCCTGCCGGTGGCCGCCGACGGCAGCGACCTGCACCTGAAGCGCTCGACCTACCTGGGCAGCGACTGGGAATTCTGGGACCAGGACAACACCACCGCCTTCACCCGCCTGGAATACCGCTTCGCCAACGACTGGAAAATGCTCCTGGCCGCCAGCAAGAGCTGGTCGGACCTGAGCATGCTCGGCTCCATCCCGATGCGCACCTGGCAAAGCGACTACGTCGAGTTCGGCCAGAACATCGGCCGGTACGACTACAAGGACAAGCAGAGCAGCTACGACGGTTATGTCAGCGGTCCCTTCTCGCTGTTCGGCCGTACCCACGAACTGGTGGTGGGCGCCAGCAAGCGCGACCTGAAGTTCAAGGGCAAGGGCCTGCCCATCGACCTCGAGACCCACACCGACCTGAACAATCCTTCCGGCATTCCCAAGCCGGACATGAGTGCCAACCCCTGGACACAGGACCGCACCAGCGAACTGAAGAGTACCTACGTCACCACGCGCCTGAACCTTGCCGACGACCTGAAACTCATCCTCGGCGGACGGCTGGACTGGTACGACTACGATGTGACCACCACCTGGAACGGCAAGCCCTCCTCCACCAGCCTGCCCAACAAGGTCACCCGCAACCTGACCCGCTATGCCGGCGTGATCTACGACCTGGACCAGCATCACTCGGTCTATGTCAGCTACACCGACATCTTCAAGCCGCAGACCGAGCTCGACGCCTCCAACAACGCGCTCAAGCCCATCGAAGGCAAGAACTACGAGATGGGCATCAAGGGCGAGTACTTCGACGGCGCCCTGAATGCCAGCGCGGCGATCTTCCGCATCGACCAGGAAAACCGCGCCAAGCTACTGAACCCCATTCTGTGCCCTCCGGGGAACGACTGCTATGAAGCCGCGGGCGAAGTGCGCAGCCAAGGTATCGAGCTGGAAATCAACGGCTCCCTCGCCCCGGGCTGGCAGCTGGGGGCCGGCTACACCTACGCCTCGGTCAAGTACACCAAGGACTCCGACCCGACCAAGGAAGGCACCCTGTTCGACACCGATATCCCGCGCCATGTGTTCAAGGCCTTCACCACCTACCAATTGCCCGGCGACCTCAACCGCTGGACCATCGGTGGCGGCCTGTATCGGCAGAACACCATCTACAACAAGGGCACCAACGAATACCTGACCACCTTCGACTACCACATAGAACAAAAGGCCTACACCCTGGTGGACCTGATGACCAGCTACAAGGCCTCGGAGAATGTGAACATTCGCCTGAACCTCAACAACGTCTTCGACAAGCGTTACTACCAGAGCATCAGCAGCAACACCGACTACGGCAACAACTTCTACGGCGATCCGCGCAACGCCATGGTCACCGTCAGCTGGTCGCTCTAATCTCCTCCCCTGACCCGGGGTCGGCGCCAACGGCGACGGCCCCCTCGACACCGCCCTGCCCACGTCGGATCCACGGCCCCAGCGCCCGGTCCGACGCCTTTTCCCCTCCCCTCTAGATGCCAGCCGCCGCCGATAGCAGCCGCCAGGCACACAAGACATAAGCAGGCCTTCGCTGGCCAGCCAGCGCCTACACCAGCCCGCTTGCATCACGCCCCCTATCCCTGTCCCCGCTCCTCCGTAGGAACCGGCTTGCCGGCGATCGCAACCGCCAGGCGCGCAAGGCATAAGCACGCCTTCACAGACCAATCGCTGCCTGGGCGGTGGATGGGGTTTCGAGGGAAGCCCGGGCAGAAAAAGACAGGCACAAAAAAGGCCTGGACCGTTACCGGTCCAGGCCTGGGGTTCGCCCTCAGTTCAAGCAGGTCAGCAAGTGCTTTCTGAAACTTGCCAGCAGGACCTCGCTGTTCACCATCTCCTCATGGCGGGAGCCCGTCTTCAGCGACGCCACTGGCCGTCCGCCCAGCACCTCCCGGCCCATGGCCTGTTCCAGGGCCTGGATGGCCTGGTCGGAATAATCGCCGGACCACCACAGATGAGGCGCGACCTGCAACGGACGATAGGCATAGGCCGCGGACAAGGCGCTCAAGTCATTGAACACGGCGCTGACCAACGACGCATCGAACTCCGCCTTGAACAACCCCAGCACCCGCTCCAGCTCGCCGGGCTCCAGGGCGATATTGCGCGACACCCAGCCATGGATGCCGGGCCCGTTCAGCTCGGCCTCCTGCCTCAACCGCTGCCCGATCAGCTCGGCGCTGGCCGGGAACAGCAGGCAAAGCTTGTCGACAATCGCCCGCCACTCGGACTCGGCCGTCACCGTGACCGGCACTGCCTGTTCCTCGAGCCGATCCTCCACCGCCGCCTGGGGCGGTGTCGGGTCGAGCAGCCCGAGGAAGCGCACTGTCTCTCCCACTGCCTCCAGCTCGCTGGCCACATCCATGGCAATCGACCCGCCCAGGGACCAACCGGCCAGGTAGTAAGGCCCCGCCGGCTGCACCTGGCGGATGCTGGCCACATAACGCTGGACCATGGCCTGCCAGGAGACTTCGCTCCAGTCGGCCTGCAGATAGGACTGATGCAGCACGCCATACACCGCGCAACAATCGCGCAGTCGCGCCGCCAGCGGCAGGTAGCCATACACGCTGCCCCCCGCCGGGTGGAAGCAGAACAGCGGCTGGCCGGAGCCTCCCAGGGCGATGACGTTGTCCGCCACAGCGGCCTGGCCGGCGTCGACGACGACCAGCAGTTGCCCGACAGTCGGCGCGCTGAACAGCGCATTGATGCTCAGTTGCAACCCCAGCGCCTGGTTGAGGGCGCCGATCAGGCGCAACGCATCCAGGGAGTGGCCACCCAGTTCGAAGAAGTTGTCGTCCAGCCCCACCTGCTCGATACCCAGGACCTCGGCCCAGATCGCCGCGACCTGTTGCTCCAATTCGCTTTGCGGCGCGACATAGGCCTGCTGCAACAAGCTGGCGTCGGCCTTGGGCAGGGCCTTGCGGTCCAGCTTGCCGTTGGGGCTCAGCGGCAGCGCCTCGAGGAACAGCAGATGCGCCGGCAGCATGTAGTCCGGTAGCACTGCCTTGAGCGCCGCTTTCAACTGCTCGCGCAACCGGGCCTGGTCGTCCTGGCTGTCTGCGCTCACACCCTGGGCGGCGACCAGATAGGCCACCAACTGCGGACCACCGGCCGCGTCCTGGGCCAGCATCACCGCTTCACGCACTTGCGGCTGTTCCAGCAGACGGGCTTCGATCTCGCCCATCTCGATCCGGAAACCGCGGATCTTCACCTGATGGTCGATGCGTCCGGCGTAGTCGATCACACCGTTGGCGTTATAACGCGCCAGGTCGCCGGAACGGTACAGGCGCCCACCGTCCTGGCTGAACGGGTCGGGAATGAAACGCTCCGCCGTCAGGCCAGGGCGATCGTGGTACCCCCGGGCCAGCAGCTCGCCGCCGATCATCAGCTCACCAACGACGCCGTTCAGCGGCAGGTTGCCGCTGTTGTCCAGCAGGTAGATGGAACGCCCGGGCAACGCCTTGCCCAACGGGATCACCGCGGGCAACGGCTCGGCACCGCTCAGGTAAGCCTCGCAATCATGGGCGGTGGCACTGACGGTGGTTTCGGTCGGGCCATAGGTGTTGAGCAGGCAAGCGTCCGTCAACCCGGCCTGTTTCCAGGCGGCCACGCCTTCGGCCGGCATAGCCTCGCCGCCCAGGTTGAGCTGGCGCAGGCGCCCGAAGTCCCGTGGTCCCTTGGCCGCGAAATCCTTACCGAGCATGAACCAGTAGGCGGTACTCAAGTCGACGATGCTGATGCCCTGCCCGATCAACTCGCGGTAGAAGGTCTCGCTGTCCCACAACGCCTTGCCGCGGATCACCACCGAGGCGCCGCAGATCAGCGCCGGGTACAGCTGTTCGACAAAGGCGTCGAAGTTGAAGGTGGAGAATTGCAGCCCGCGGTCCTCGGCGGTCATCTTGAAATAATCCCGCGCAGCCCGCGCATGCTGGCTCAGGGCGTTATGCGTGATGCTGACGCCCTTGGGCCGGCCGGTGGAACCGGAGGTGTACATCACATACGCCAGGTTCTCCGGGTTGCTGCGTTGAACCGGATTGCCCCGGTCAGCGCCGGCCAGCCATTCATGGTCCTGGTCCAGGCACAGGTGCGGCACTTCCACGCCTGCGCGCAGACGTTCGAGCAATGGCGCCTGGGTCAGCAGTAACTGGATGCCGCTGTCCTGCATCATGTAGTGCAGGCGGTCCTGCGGGTATTCAGGGTCCAGCGGTACGTAGGCGCCCCCGGCCTTGAGCACCGCCAGCAGGCCGACAATCATGTCCAGCCCGCGCTCCACGGCGATGCCGACCCGGACATCCGGGCCGACGCCCTGCTCGATCAGCTTGTGGGCCAGTTGGTTGGCGCGCTGGTTGAACTGGCCGTAGCTCAGTTGCCGGTCGCCACACAGCAGCGCCACGGCATCCGGGGTGCGCCGGGCCTGGGCCTCGATCAACTGGTGGACGTTCAAGTCACGGCCCACTTGAGTGAGCGCGCGGCGCGACTCCAGTTCGCTGGCCGCCCGTTGCCCATCACTGAGCAGGGACATCTCGCCCAGGCACTGCCGGGCATTGCCGAGCATGGCCAACAGCAGATGCCGCAACCCGGCGGCCAACTGCTCGATCGCTGCGGCGCTGAAGTGCTGCAAGGAATAGCTGTAGTCGAACGACAAGCGTTCAGCGACGAACACCGACAGGGTCAGCGGGTAGTTGGTCTGTTCATGATTGCCCACCGCACCGAATTGCAGCTGCGCCGGCGAGCCTTTTTCCAGGGCCTCGGACACCGGGTAGTTCTCGAACACCAGGATGTTGTCGAACAGCGCTTCGCCCCCCAGGCCGGCCCAGCGCTGCACGTCATACAGCGGCGTGTGTTCGAAGTCGCGCAAGGCCAGGTTGCGTGCCTGCACCACCTGCAGCCACTCGCCCAGCGACTGCTCCGGACGCGGCGCGGCCACCACCGGCAGGGTGTTGATAAACAGGCCGATCTGCTGCTCCACGCCTTTAAGCTCCGCGGGACGCCCAGACACCGTGGCGCCGAACACCACCGTGTCCTGCCCGGTGCAGCGTTGCAGCAACAGCAGCCAGGCGGCTTGCACCAGGGTGTTGACCGTGACCTTCTGCTGGCGGGCGAACTCGCTCAAGCCTTGAGTCTGTTGCTCGTCCAGGGTGCAGGAATGGCTGGCATGGCCGCGCTCCTCCAGCGCCTGGGCGCCCGGAGCGAGAGCCTGGGCCAGGCGCGTCGGTTCATCCAGGCCCAGCAGTTGCTGCTTCCAGAAGTCCTCGCTGACCTGGGCGTCCTGGCGTTGCAGCCAGGCGATGTAGTCGCGATAGCGCCCGGTCAGGTGCGCGGGCAGCTGGCCGGCATAACGTTGCAGCACTTCGCCGAGCAGCTGCGAATTGCTCCAGCCGTCCATCAGGATGTGATGGTTGGTGTAGATCAGGTGATAACGCTGCTCGGTCGTACGCACCAGGGTCAGGCGCAGCAACGGCGCCGTCGCCAGGTCGAAGCCGCGCTGGCGCTCGGTCGCCGCCAGGGTGTCCAACGCCTCTTGCAACTGCGCCTGCCCGCGCCAGTCATGCTCGGCGCACTCCAGGCCGACCTGCTTGTACACCACCTGGATCGGCGCCGGCAGTTCGCCCTGCCAGAGGAAGCCGCTGCGCAGGATGTCATGGCGCTCGACAGTCGCCTGCCAGGCCTGGCGGAAACGCTCGGGGTCGAGCCCGTCCACGTCCACCCGCAACTGGTTGATGTAGTCGCCGCCCTGCTGCTCGTACAAGGTATGGAACAGCATGCCCTGCTGCATCGGCGACAGCGGGTAGAGGTCCTCGACCTGTGTCAGCGGCACGGGCAAGCGATCCAGTTGCTGCTGGTTCAGGCGTGCCAACGGGAAGTCCGACGGCGTGACACCACGATGCTGCGGCTGGCTGCAATGCTCGATCAGCGCCTTGAGCTCCTCGGCATAGTCATCCGCCAGGCGCTGGATGGTCGCCGGCTCGAACATCGCCTGGCTGAAGCTCCAGCCCAGGCTCAGCTCGCCGCCATAAACCTGGCCATTGAGGGTCAGCCAGTTACCCAGGGGCGCCTGCGGGCTCTGGTCTTCACCCTTGGCTTCACCGGCCGGTATGAACAACGCCTGCTCTTCATCGAAGCTGGCGTCGAACTGGCCCAGGTAGTTGAAGGTGATGCGCGGCACGGCCAGGGCCGCCAAAGTCTGCTGGGCAGCCTCGTCTCCCAGGTAACGCAGGGCACCAAAACCGATGCCCTTGTTCGGCACCGCGCGCAGCTGTTCCTTGATCTGCTTGATCGAGTCGGCCAGGGCCGCCTGCGGCGTGAGCTTGATCGGGAATACGCTGGTGAACCAACCCACAGTGCGGCTCAAGTCGATGCTGTCGAACAACTCCTCACGGCCATGGCCTTCCAGTTGCACCAGGGCACTGTCGCTACCGGTCCAGCGGGTGATGACCCGGGCCAGCGCGGTCAACAGCAGATCGTTGATCTGCGTGCGGTAGGCCGCCGGGGCATCCTGCAGCAGGCGCTGGGTATCGCGCTTGCTCAGTCGGGTGTCGACGCTGCACGCGTGCTGGTTCTGCAGCCCGTCGCTCGCGTGATCCCAGGGCAGGTTCGAGTCGACGCCTTGCAGCTGCGCCTGCCAGTAAGCCAGTTCCTGTTGCAGGGCTGTGCTGCGGGCATACGCCTGCAACTGCCCGGCCCAGGCCTGGGTCGAACTGGACTTGGCCGGCAGCGGCCGGTTGCCCAGCAACGCCTGCAAGTCTTCCAGGAGGATCCGCCAGGACACCCCGTCCACCACCAGGTGGTGGAAGATCAGCAACAAGCGCTGACTCTGGTCAGCCAGGGTAAAGAGCACGCCACGCAGCAGCGGACCGTCCTGCAGGTTCAGGCTGCGCTGGGCGCGTTCACTGCATTGCTGCAACTCCTGATCGTTGGCCACGCTGGCCTGCCACAGCAGTTGCGCCTGCTCGTCGAACTCGGAAAACGCTGCACTCCAGCCCCCCTCGCCCTCGACAAAACGCAGGCGCAGGGCGTCATGCTGCACCGTCAGCGCCTGCAAGGCCGTTTCCAGGACATCCGCTTGCAGCGGCTGGGCCGGCTTGAGCAGCACCGACTGGTTCCAGTGATGGCGCTCCGGCACCGGGGTGTCGAAGAACCATTGCTGGATCGGCAACAGCGCCATCTCGCCGCGCACCGGGCCCTGGTCGATCTGCAACCCGCCCTCGCCCTGCTCCGCCACCGTGGCCAGTCCCTGCACCGTCTGGTGCTGGAACAGGTCTTTCGGGGTAAAACGAATACCGGCCTGACGGGCACGGCTGACCACCTGGATCGAGATGATAGAGTCGCCACCCAGTTCGAAGAAGTTGTCGGTCACGCCGACCTGTTCCAGCTTCAGCACATCGGCCCAGATGGCGGCGATCTGCTGTTCCAACTCGTTTTGCGGTGCGACATAGGTCTGCTGCATCAGTTGCGCATCGACCTTCGGCAGCGATTTACGGTCCAGCTTGCCGTTCGGCGTCAGCGGCAAAGCCTCCAGGAACAACAAATAGGTCGGCACCATGTAGTCCGGCAGGTTTTCCCGCAGGCGGGCCTTGATGCTCTCTCTCAGTTGCGCCTGGCGTTCGGCGCTGTGCGCCACGTCGGCGTCCACCGGCACGATATAACCCACCAACTGCTGGCCGCTCGGGCCTGGCTGGGCGATCACCGCCACTTCCAGTACCGGCTCCTGCTCCAGCAGCCGCGCTTCGATCTCACCCAGTTCGATACGGAAACCCCGCACCTTCACTTGATGGTCGACACGACCGACGTATTCCACCAGACCGTCGGTGCGGTAGCGGGTCAGGTCGCCGCTGCGATACAGCCGTGCACCGCTGGTGCTGTAAGGGTCGGGAATAAAACGCTCGGCCGTCAGGCCCGGCCGATCCAGGTAACCCCGGGCCACGCCCAGGCCGCCCAGGTACAGCTCGCCCGCCACGCCCACCGGCAGCAGGTTGAGGTTGGCATCGGCGACGTAGGCGCTGCGGTTGCCGACGATATTGCCGATCGGTGCATAAGCCGCGTCGCACGGATCGCCGGCCTTGGCCTTCCAGATCAGCGGGGTGACCACGGTTTCGGTCGGGCCGTAGCCGTTGAAGATGTACTTGGGCCGCAGCACGCGCCAGGCCAGGTCATAACTGGCCTGCGGCACCGCATCACCACCGAAGCAGTACACCCGCACCGCCGGCGGGTTGCCATCGCGTTCGGCGTGCACTGCCAGTTGTTGCAGGTACACCGGTGGGAACACGCCCACGGTGACGCCATAACAGTGCATCTGCTCGTAGGTGTATTCCGGCGACCACAGGCTGTCATCGCGGATCAGCACGCTGGCGCCATAGATCAGCGGGTGCATCCAGCCTTCGTGGGAGCCATCGAAAGCGAAGGACATAAAGTGCAGTTCGCAATCCGCCGGGCTCATTTCATAGCGCTCGCCGGTGGCCAGGCTGTGCATCGCCAGCGGACCGTGGGACACCGCCACGCCTTTGGGCAGGCCGGTGGAGCCGGAGGTGTAGATCACGTAGGCGAGGTTTTCCTCGGCCAGGGTCACCTCCGGGCTGGTCATAGGGTAAGCCGCAAAGTCAGCCGCGCCTTCGACGCTGAGGGTCGGCAACCCATCGGGAATCGGCAGGCGATCCAGCAGATGGCTCTGGGTCAGCAGCAACCAGGCACCACTGTCCTGCATCATGTAGCGCAGGCGATCCTGGGGGTATTCAATGTCCAGCGGCACATAAACCCCGCCGGCCTTGAGCACGGCCAGGAAGGCCACCATGATCTCCGCGCAACGCGGCATGGCGATGGCCACCCGGACTTCCGGGCCGACCCCCAGCTCGATCAGCTTGTGCGCCAGCTGGTTGGCCTGGATGTCCAGCTCGCGATAGCTCAGGCGCTGCTCGGCGAAGAACACCGCCGGGGCCTCCGGCGCCCTGGCCGCCTGGTCGGCGAACAGTTGGTGGACAAAGCGGTTGGTGGGGTAAACCACCTGGGTGTGGTCCCAGTCCTGGCGGATACCGCGCTGCTCTTCCAGGGTCAACAAGGGCAACTCGCCCAGGCCGGTCTGCGGATGCGCCATCAGGCTCAGCAACAGGCTCTGCAAATGCCCGCCCAACTGCAGCATCGAAGCCTCGGAGAACGACTCGCGGGCGTAGATCAATTCGAACGACAGGCTCTGGCCCAGATTGACCGCGACCGTCAGCGGGTAGTTGGTCTGCTCGTGGTTGCCCACCGCGCCGAACTGCAGCTGTGCCGGCGCGCCCTTTTCCAGGGCCTCGGACACCGGGTAGTTCTCGAACACCAGGATGTTGTCGAACAGCGCATCGCCACCCAGGCCGGCCCAACGCTGCACTTCGTACAGCGGCGTGTATTCATAGTCGCGCAGCGCCAGGTTGCGGCTCTGCACCGCCTGCAGCCATTGGCTCACGGTCATGTCCGGACGTGGCGTGGCCACCACCGGCAAGGTGTTGATAAACAGGCCCACTTGCTGCTCGATGCCCTTGAGCTCCGCCGGGCGCCCCGCCACCGTGGCGCCGAACACCACGCTTTCCTGGCCGGTGCAACGCTGTAGCAACAGCAGCCAGGCCGCTTGCACCAGGGTATTGACCGTGACTTTCTGCTGGCGGGCGAACTCGCCCAGGCGCGCGGTCTGCGCCAGGTCCAGCTCACGCTGATGCTTGCCATGGCCGGCGCCGGCGGGAATCTCCGCGACCCGGGACAGGGCCTGGGTCAGGCGGGTCGGTTCGTCCAGCGCCTGCAATTGCTCTTTCCAGAAGTTCTCGCAGGCCTGGGCATCCTGGCGTTGCAGCCAGCCGATGTAATCCCGGTAGCGGCCGGGCGCATGGTTCGGCAACTGACCGGCATAACGCTGCAGCACTTCGCCGAGCAACTGCGAGTTGCTCCAGCCGTCCATCAGGATGTGATGGTTGGTGTAGATCAGGTGATGTCGCTGGTCGTCGATACGCACCAGGGTCAGGCGCAGCAACGGCACCGCATCCAGCTCGAAGCCACGCTGGCGCTCGGCGGCGGCCAGGCTGTCCAGGGCTTCCTGCTGCTGCGGCTGGCCACGCCAGTCATACTCGCTGCAATCCAGGGCGATGTGCTTATGCACCACCTGCAGCGGGGTCGACACCTCGCCCTGCCAGATAAAGCCGGTGCGCAGGATGTCGTGCCGATCGATGGCCGCCTGCCAGGCCTGCTGGAAGCGCAGCGGGTCGAGCCCGTCCACGTCCACTCGCAGCTGGTTGATGTAGTCGCCCGCGGCCTGTTCATACAGGGTGTGGAACAGCATGCCCTGCTGCATCGGCGACAGCGGGTAGAGGTCTTCGACCTCGGCCAGCGCCACCGGCAGGCGGTCCAGCTGCTGCTGGTCCAGACCGGCCAGCGGGAAGTCCGAAGGCGTCGCGCCGCCCTGGCCCGGCTCGCAGCAATGCGCCACCAGGGCCTTGAGTTCCGCGGCATAGTCATCCGCCAGGCGCTGGATAGTCGCGGCGTCGAACATCTGTGTGCTGAAGGTCCAGCTCAGGCTCAGCTCGCCGCCATAGACCTGGCCATCCAGGCTCAGCCAGTTGCTCAGCGGGGCCAGCGGGCTCTGGTCGTCGCCCTTGGCTTCGCCGGTCGGCTTGAACAGGGAATCCTGTTCGTCGAAGCTGCCGTCGAACTGGCCCAGGTAGTTGAAGGTGATACGCGGCACGGCCAGGGCCGCGAGGGTTTCCTGGGCATTGGCATCCCCCAGGTAACGCAGGGCACCAAAGCCGATGCCCTTGTTCGGCACCGCGCGCAGCTGTTCCTTGATCTGCTTGATCGAGTCGGCCAGGGCCGCCCGGGGCGTCAGCTTGACCGGGAACATGCTGGTGAACCAACCCACTGTGCGGGTCAGGTCGAGGTTATCGAACAAGTCTTCGCGACCATGGCCTTCCAGTTGCACCAGGGCGCTGGCCTCGCCGGTCCAGCGGGTGATGACCCGGGCCAGGGCGGTGAGCAGCAGGTCATTGATCTGCGTGCGGTAGGCCGCCGGAGCGTCCTGCAACAAGCGCTGGGTATGCGCCTTGTCCAGGCGCGAACTCAGGTTGCTGGCATGCTGGTTCTGCAACGGCGTCACGGGGTGATCCAGCGGCAGGCTCGACTCCACGCCTTGCAACTGGGCCTGCCAGTAGTCCAGTTCCGTTTGCAGCGCCGCGCTTTGCGCATAGGCCTGCATGTGCTCGGCCCAGGCCTGGGTCGAGCTGGTCTTGGCCGGCAATGCCAGGGGCTGGCCGGCGCTCAGCTGCGCATGGGCCAGTTGCAGGTCCTCCAGCAGGATCCGCCAGGACACGCCATCCACCACCAGGTGGTGGATCACCAGCAACAGGCGCTGGCTGCCGTCCGCCAGGCTGAACAGCACGGCCCGCAACAGCGGTCCGTCCTGCAGGTTCAGGCTGCGCTGGGCAGCGATCGCCGATTGTTCCATGGCCTGGGCGTTATCCACCGCGACCTGCCAAAGCAGGCTCGGCCGCTGGCCGGCATCGGCGAACCGGGCCGACCAGCCATCGGCCTGCTGGCTGAACTGCAAGCGCAGGGCGTCATGCTGCACCCACAGCGCCTGCAAGGCGTTTTCCACGACTTCGGCGCGCAACGGCTGGGCCGGCTTGAGCAATACCGACTGGTTCCAGTGATGGCGCTCGCTCATCGGCGAGTCGAAGAACCACTGCTGCACCGGCAACAGCGCGGTCGCGCCACGCACCGGGCCCTGGTCGATCTGCACCCCGCCCTCGCCCTGCCCGGCCACCGCCGCCAGGCCTTGCACCGTCTGGTACTGGAACAGGTCCCGGGGAGTAAAGCGGATGCCGGCCTGGCGGGCGCGGCTGACCACCTGGATCGAGATGATCGAGTCGCCGCCCAGCTCGAAGAAGTTATCGGTGACGCCCACCTGTTCCAGCTTCAGCACATCGGCCCAGATCGCCGCGATCTGCTGTTCCAACTCGTTCTGCGGCGCGACATAGACCTGTTGCAACTGCTGCGCGTCGACCTTGGGCAGGGCCTTGCGGTCCAGCTTGCCGTTCGGCGTCAGCGGCAGCGCCTCGAGGAACAGCAGGTAGGCCGGCACCATATAGTCCGGCAGATGTTCTTTCAGGGCCGTCTTGATGTTTTCGCGCAAGGCCACTTGCGCGTCACCGGCAACCGCCGCCTCGGCATCGCCCGGCACGATATAGGCCACCAGCTGCTGGCCGTTGTCGCCATCCTGGGCCAGGACAAAAGCCTCGCGCACCGCGGCCTGCTGCACCAGCCGCGCTTCGATTTCACCCAGCTCGATACGGAAACCGCGGACCTTCACCTGATGGTCGATACGGCCGATGTACTCGATCACCCCGTCGGCGCGGTAGCGGGTCAGGTCGCCAGTGCGGTACAGGCGGCCACCGTCGCTGGAAAACGGATTGGGCACGAACTTCTCGGCGGTCAGCCCTGGACGCGCCAGGTAACCGCGGGTGACCCCGGCGCCGGCCAGGTACAACTCGCCGGCGCTGCTCACCGGCACCGGCTGCAAATCCGGGCTCAAGATATAGCTCTGGGTATTGCTGATGGCGCGACCGATATTGGCCTGGCCACCGGCCTCACGACGGGTATAGGTCGAGTAGGTGGTGTCTTCCGAAGGACCGTAGAGGTCGTAGACGTGTTGCAGGCCCGGTTGCTGGTACAGGCTATCCACCAGCGCCTGCTTCAGTGGTTCCCCCGCCAGGTTGATGATCCGCACACCGGGCGGAATCTGCCCGCTGCGCTGCAAGGCGGCAATCGCCGACGGCACGGTGTTGATCAGCCGCACCCGGTCGCGGTCCGCCAGCTCCGGCAACTCCAGGGCATTGCGCGCCAGGACGATAAAACCGCCGCTGGACAGGGTGACGAACAGCTCCCACACCGACAGGTCGAAGCAGATCGAGGTCGAGGCCAGCACCCCTTGC
>LNAP01003616.1_pt1 | contig 22983 bp, 16 predicted proteins | sample 602601 | NCBI WGS metagenome assembly LNAP01 (sample SAMN02440304, study PRJNA202911) | soil metagenome | biome: Subtropical and temperate rainforests or woodlands; isolation source: soil samples (1 kg each in a 20% v/v slurry with milli Q water) were... ...
TGATCGATGTCGATGGTCTCGGTCGCGTCAGCATTGGCGATGGCCTTGATGCTGGCGGAATTGGTGGCCGAGGCCGAGATCAGGTTCACGCCGTCGAAGGTGGCGTTGTTGGCGATGGTGTCGATCTGGTCGCGCAGGGCGGTGTATTCGTCGCTGAGCGCTTCTTTCGAAGCGGTGCTGATGCCCGCTTCAGTGGCCGCCAGGACCTTTTCCTTCATCTGAACGAGGATGTCGGAGATGGCCGTGCCGGCCGACATCGCCACATCGGCCACCGACTGGCCGCGTTGCAGCGACGAGATGACGGCGTTGAGCGAGGTCGATTCGGCGCGCTGGTTCTGGGCGATGGCCCAGATGGCGCCGTTGTCCTTGGCGGTGGAGATCTTCAGGCCGGTGTTCACCCGGTTCTGAACGACGCCAAGGTCCTTGTTGGTCGCGTTGAGGTTTTGCAGCGCGATCATCGCGCCTTGGTTCGTGTTGACGGAATTCAGCGCCATAGCACGTGGGTCCTTTTTCTCAGGGACCGGCGTCATTTTGACTGCCGGAGGCGTTTTGCCTGCAGGACGCCAAGCAAGGCGCGGGCCAGTTTTCGAGCCGGCCGCCGTTTTACTGATTTAGCAGGGTTTTATGGCCGCGCCGCTCAGTCGACCCAACTGGGCGGATGGTAAATTCTGCCTAGCGGCCAGGGCAAAAGCTGCAGAGCCGACCCGGTAGAAATTGCCGCCACAAAAGCTGAGATCTGCCGGCGTCTTCAGTTTTTCTAACTGCAAAAAGAGCTCAAACCGCTGGCGAAAGCGCTGCGTCATCAACATGTTCGCCGACAGCTTGAGTAGGAGTTATCGATGGCGAAGGCGAGCAAGAAGGGCGGACTGGTCGGCTCTTTCGGCTTCCAGGTGCTGGCGGGCATGGTCCTGGGCCTGGCGCTGGGCCTGCTTGCACGCCATCTCGGGACCGAGGTCGGGCGGCCCGGCCACAGCCTGTCCGAAGCTCTCGGCCAGGCCGGCTCGATCTTCGTCCAGCTTCTGAGGGTGCTGGTGCCGCCGCTGGTCTTCACCGCCATCGTGGCCAGCATCGCCAACCTGCGCGAACTTCAGAACGCTGCGGCGCTGGTCTGGCGGACCCTATTCTGGTTTGCGTTCACCGCCCTGATCGCGGTCAGCATCGGCATCGCCTTGGGCCTGCTGCTGCAGCCGGGGGTCAATACGACCGTGGCGGCCGCGGCCGCCGAGGCGCCGCACGTACGCGGTTCCTGGTTCGATTTCCTGACCGGGCTCGTGCCGTCGAACATGCTGGGACTTCAGGCTGCGACGACCCTCGGTGAAGACGGCGCCCAGACGGGCCTGTCGTTCAACGTCCTGCAGATCGTGGTGATTTCGCTCGTCTTCGGCGTGGCCGCCCTGAAGGCCGGCCCGGCCGCCGAGCCGTTCCTGACCTTCAACGCTTCGGCCCTGGCGATCGTGCGCAAGATTCTCTGGTGGGTCATCCGCCTGACCCCGGTCGGCACCATCGGCCTCTTCGGCACGGCGGTGGCGCATTATGGGTGGGACGCGCTTTCCCAGCTCGGGGCCTTCGCCATCGCCGTCTATGTCGGTCTCGCACTGATGATGCTGGTGGTCTATCCGAGCCTGCTGCTGGCCAACGGGCTCAATCCGCTGAAATTCTTCGGGGGCGCCTGGCCGGCGATCCAGCTCGGCTTCGTGTCCCGCTCGTCCATCGGAACCTTGCCGGTCACCCAGGCCGTGACCGAGAATGCGCTGGGCGTTCCCAAGCCCTATGCCGCCTTCGCCGTGCCGCTGGGATCGACCACCAAGATGGACGGATGCGCGGCGATCTATCCGGCCGTCGCGGCGATCTTCGTAGCGCAGTTCTACAACGTCCCGCTGGAGCTGACCGACTATCTGCTGATCGTCTTCGTGTCGGTCATCGGCTCCGCGGCCACCGCCGGCCTGACCGGCGCGGTGGTCATGCTCACCCTGACCCTGTCGACGCTGGGCCTGCCCCTGGAAGGGGTCGGGCTGCTGCTAGCCATCGACCCGATCCTCGACATGGGACGGACCGCCACCAATGTCGCCGGCCAGGCGCTGGTCCCGACGATCGTCGCCAAGCGGCAGGGCATCTTGGATCTCGATGCCTACAACGCGGCGGTGGGCGAGATCGACCGGGATCTGGCCGCTTCGCCCACGCCGGCAGCTTAGGCTTCCAGTGTCAGATCAAGGGTGATCTCGGCGTTCATCAGACGCGAGACCGGACAGACCTTCTCGGCGGTCCGCGCCAGGTCCTCGAACTTGGCCTGATCCATTCCCGGCACCTTGGCCTTCAGGGTGAGGGCCGACCGATCGATCTTGAAGCCCTCGCCGTCGGGAACCACCGACACCGCCGCTTCAGTCTCCAGCTTCTCCGCAGCGGCGCCGGCGCGCTGGATCAGGAAGGCGAGCTGCATGGTGAAGCAGCCCGCATGGGCCGCCGCGATCAGTTCCTCGGGGTTCGTGCCCGGCTCGTTCTCAAAGCGGGTCTTGAAGCTGTAGGGCGAGGACTTGAGCACGCCGGAGTCGGTGGTGAGATCGCCGTCACCATCACGACCGGTACCGCGCCAGACGGCGCGCGCTTTGCGGATCATACCTGTGGCCTCCTTGTGTGGAGGCCACAGGCTATCGCAGGTTTACGAACCTTGCCCGCTCAACTTACGCCTCGACCGTTCATCTCGTCGCCCGCATTTGGGGGCAGTCTGACGAAGAAGATCAGCGAGATCAGGGTGAACAGCCCGACCACCACGAAGGCTGGCGAGACCGCCTCGGCCGTCAGCTTGGTGTCGCCGCGCAGGGTCATGAAGAAGTGCATCAGCAGGGCGGCGAGCCCGATGCCGATGGACTGAACGAGCTGCTGCATCATCGACGAGGTGGTCGAGGCGCGGCTCATCTTGTCCTGCTCGATGTCAGCGTAGGCCAGGCCGTTGAGGCTGGTGAAATGCAGCGAGCGGAAGAAGCCGCCGATGGTCAGGATGGTCATGATCAGCCAGTGCGGCGTCGTCGGCTTGAAGAGGCCGTAGGAGACGAAGCTGACGGCGACGATCAGGCCGTTGACGATCAGCACCGTGCGGAAGCCGAAGCGGCGCAGGATCGGCGGGGCGGTCGTCTTCATGACCAGGGCGCCGGCCGCGGAGATGAAGGTCATCAGGCCGGCCTGCAGGGCCGACAAGCCAAAGCCCACCTGCAGCAGCATGGCCAGCATGAAGGGCGTCGCGCCCATGGCGACCCGCATGAAGGCGCCGCCGGTCACCGAGGCGTTGAAGGTCTGGATGCGGAACACAGAGAGATCGAGGATCGCCGATGGATTGCCGCGGGCGTGGCGGTAGTAGAGGTAGAGCATGCCGGCGCCGCCCACGAAGAGGCCGACGACGCCGAGCGGCGGCAGCACGGCCTTGCCGAGGTTCTCGAAGCCGAAGATGAGGCCCGCGAGCCCCAGGCCGGTCATCAGGGCGCCCTTCAGGTCGACGGGCGCCACCTCCTGTTCGCGGACATCGGGGACGAACTTCATGACAAGCAGCACGCCGACCGCGGCCACGGGCGTGCTCAGGAAGAAGATCCAGCGCCAGTCGGCGAAGGTGACGATGGCGCCGCCGACGATCGGGCCGATCACCGGGCCGAGCAGGGCGGGCATGGTCATGACCGACATGGCCCCCACCAGCTCTTCCTTCGGCGTGGTGCGCAGCAGGACGAGGCGGCCCACCGGCCCCATCATCGCCCCAGCCATGCCCTGGAATATCCGGGCGATCACGAGGTCCGTCAGACTGTTGGCGAAACCGCAGGCGGCCGAGGAGGCGGCGAACAGCACCATCGACAGCATGAAGATCTTCTTGGCCCCGAACTTGTCGGCGACCCAGCCGCTGATCGGCAGGAAAACCGCCGAGGCGAGCAGGTACATGGTGATGGCCATGTTCAGCCGCAGCGGACTTTCGTCGAGCGCCACGGCCATGGTCGGCAGCGCGTTGGCGATGACCGTCGCGTTCATCGTCTGCATCAGCATGGCCGAGCCGATGATGGCCGGGATCAGCCAGCCGCGCGCTGCTGCGGATCGGGCCTCGTCCTCCAGGGGCGGGTCGATGGGGCTCATGGTTCGAGGCTCAACAGTTCGAGGAGGGGGCCTTGGGCGGCGAGAAGGGCCTGGCGGGATTGCGGGTCCAGCCGCGCCAGGCGCGCCGCCAGCCAGTCATTGCGGGTCTGCCGGATGGCGCCGAGCTGGGCCATGCCTTCCGGGGTGATCCGAAAGCCGCAACGGCGGCCATCTTCGGAACTTTGGTCGCGGACGATCCATCCGACCGCCTCAAGGCGCTTGACATGGCCGCTCATGCTCGGACGGGACATCTGCTCGGCGTCGGCCAATTCCGAAACGCCGACGCCGGGGTTTCGGCCGATGTGGCCGAGCAAAAGGCCGTCGAGGGCGGACGAGCCCACGCGCTGGGCTTCCTGACGCAAGCGACGGGCCAGGCGCAAAAGAGGCGCCCGCAATCCGTCGGCCAGGATGAAGGGGTCGGTCGAATCCATCGGTCTTCGAATAGTTAGGTCGCCGAACTATCTATGTGGCGGGTTGGGAAAGGTCAACGCGCGGTTCGCGGGAACGGCGGGCGGTTTTCATCGTTAAGGCGAGTGGGGCAGTCACAAGGTTGAAGCCATGGGTTCCGAACAGGGCTTGCCGTCGATGCAAATGGAGCAGCTTCAGGAGGAAGTGCGCGGCGTCGCCCGCCGCCTCTCGTGCGATCAGGTCCTGGACCTGGCCGATATGCTGCACGAGGAAATCCGGGCGCGGCGGAGTAGCAGGATCTTACGAACCGCCAAGCGACGCCGCAGATAGGCTCAATCGCCGACCGCTTTCGCCCGCCAGGCCGGACCCTCGCGGCGCGCTCAGCTCTGCGCGCCGCGCTATTGTATCCGGTCACCCCGTAAAATGAGGCGTGCGGACTTCGAGACCTGGCCGCCGCGGCGAGGCGACGCTCGGCTGCGTACGACACGAACTATCCGTCGGCCGCGCCGAGAGAAATCGCGGCGCTGCCGTATAGATCGACCATAGCCCTTCCCAGGCCGAGTTCGCCGCTCGCTTGGCTTTAGCGTGGCGGCTGTTCGTGATTGGGAACAGCACCGTCGTAGGCCTGAAGCAACTGCACGTATCCTCCTAACCGTGATCGCTAAGGAGCCGAAGCCATTCAGCGCGCGCTGGAGCGGGCTTAACGCGCCCCGCCGGTGGTTGCCGGGCAAGCTCGATCGGCGCTGCCCCTGGGGTGATGATCGGTGGCGGGCGTGTTAGGGCCAAGCTTGTTTGCGGGACGAACGAGTTGAGGGCGGGACAAGGGGCCAGAACACCCCTTGAGGCGGCGCAGCAGTTCGCGCAGGCCGTGCTGAGCGTCGCGTCGGATCGTCTTGGGTAGCGGTGTCTCAGCCACTCAGGATGTGCCAGGGATGGGGCGCCCGCGACGCATCTTAGGGACCTAACTCCGCCGGCCATTGGGATGCGACGGAGCGCCGAATGAGTGTCCTTCATCGATCGTTTAGCGGCGGAGCGAAATCTGGAGGCGGCCTTGCAGGCCGCATCTCCGTAGCGTTCTGCGACCTCATCGGGCGTAGGGAGCAGAACGGTGTGACCGACTGCCATATTGCGGACGGAGGCATGAAAATTGATGCGTTATCTGGAAAATCGCAATTAATGCATCAAGATTGATATCTAGTGACAATGCATCGAGTTTGATTTATAAACCGATAAATCAGGCATAGCGCATCAGGATTGATGCTATGAAGATTCAACGTGGGGTGACCGATAAGGCCATCCTCAAGGAACTGGGAGAGCGGGTCGAGCATGCTCGGTTGCAGCGCAATCTCACCCAGGATGAATTGGCGTCCCTCGCAGACATCTCACGGCCAACCCTGCAAAGGCTCGAAGCGGGCGCCTCGGCCCAAATGACGACGTTTGTTCGGGTGCTGCGGGCGCTCGAGCTTTTGGCGGGATTGGATCTCGTCGCGCCTCAGGTGCAGCCCAGTCCGATCGAGCAGTTGGATATTCGCGGAGGGCGGCGAAAACGCGCTTCGCGAAACCAGCGGCCGGCCGCCGAGAGTGGCTTCAAGTGGGGCGACGAAACGTGAGCACCCTGGCCGAGGTATGGCTGTGGGGGACGCGCATCGGCGCGGTCGCCTTGGCCGATGGCGATGCCTTCGCCAGTTTCCAATACGATCCCGACTTCCTGGGAAGCGGAATCCAGGTGGCGCCGTTGACGATGCCGCTAGCGCTACAGCCGTATCGATTTCCAGGCTTGGCGCAACGCTCGTTCCACGGACTGCCAGGGCTCCTGGCCGATGCCCTTCCGGACAAATATGGCAACGCCCTGATTGATGCATGGCTCGCCAGCCAAAACCGTACTCCCGACAGCTTCAATGCCGTCGAGCGCCTTTGCTACACCGGCGCACGGGGCATGGGCGCTATGGAGTTTCGGCCCGCCACCGGAGCCGCCCCGGCGGCGTCCGAACCCCTAGATGTCGCAGCGCTCGTCAGCTTGGCCTCTCGCGTACTGAGCCAACGCGAAGGCTTGAAAGTGTCTTTTGCGGACGGTGGGGAGGAGGCTGCTCTGGGCGAGATTCTGCGGGTTGGGACCTCGGCCGGCGGCGCGCGCGCCAAGGCAGTCATCGCCTGGAACCCAGCTACGCACGAAATTCGGTCAGGTCAGGCGCCGGCAGGGGATGGCTTTGAGTACTGGCTCATCAAGTTCGATGGGGTCAGCAACAACGCCGACAAGGACCTGGCCGATCCACAGGGCTATGGCGCGGTCGAATATGTCTATGCGCAACTTGCGGCAAAGGCGGGCATCGAGATGCCGGCGACACGGCTTCTGGAGGAGGGGGGGCGCCGTCACTTCATGACGAAGCGCTTCGACCGCACAGCTGGCGGTGGAAAGCTTCATATGCAGTCGCTAGCCGCCCTGGCGCACTTCGATTTCAATGAGCCCACCCTCTATGGATACGAGCAGGCCTTTCTGGTCATGAACCAACTGGGGCTTCCCAAGGCTCAGGTGGAACAGCAATTCCTGCGCATGTTGTTTAACGTGGTAGCCCGCAACCAAGACGACCACGTCAAAAACATCGCCTTCTTGATGGACCGCTCTGGGGAGTGGAGGTTGTCGCCGGCCTATGACGTTACCTGGTCCTATAATCCTAGCGGCGTCTGGACGAACCAGCATCAGATGTCGGTCAACGGAAAGCGAGATGGATTTACCGTTGATGATTTCCGCCAGTGCGCTGGCGTCGCAGGCCTCAATCCGCGGCGGGTTCCTGGATTGCTCGATCAGGTGCGTGTCGCTGTGGAGGCCTGGCCCGAGACCGCGGAGGCAAACCAGGTGACGCCAAGCTGGATCGAAGACATTGGCCGGACTCACAGACTGGCCATTCCCAAGGCGTAGCCACAGCATCCCACCTGACCGCCCGTTCCAGCGATGTCGCCCCGGCCGCCTCCCGGCCCGAATGGGCGAGGGCCATGGGAATTTGTGCATGTGGTGCGCCGCGGCGCACAAATCACCCCTCGGTTGCGGTTTTCGGCTAAGCTGAGTTCATGAACGACAGCCTCGACCATCTCCCTGAAGGCAAGCGCCAGGAACTGGCGCGGGTGCTCGAGATCCTGTTCCGGGAGTTCGAGGACGCCACTCGGAGCAGGTCGTCTGCTCGCAAACAGGGCCGCATCCTGAAGGTGCTGCTGTTTGGCAGCTACGCCAGGGGCGACTGGGTGGACGATCCGGTCGGCGGATATAAGTCGGACTACGATCTCCTGGTGGTGGTCAACGCCGATGAGCTGACCACTGGATGGAGGCCGACCAGCACCTGCTGCAGGCCTATGAGATCAGCCACCAGCTGACCGCCCCGGCGCACTTCATCGTCCACTCGCTTTCGGACGTGAACCATCAGCTCGCCCGCGGCCGGCCGTTCTTCACCCAGATCGTGCGCGAAGGCGTGGCGCTCTACGAAGCCCCCGATCATCCCTTCGCCAAGCCGGCCAAGCTCTCGCCGCAAGAGGCCTATGCCGAAGCCAAGGCCAATTTCGATAATTGGTTTCCGAGTGCGTCAGATTTTGCTGACCAGGCACGTTATGCGATCTCTAAGAACAGGACGAACGTCGCCGCCTTTGAGCTCCATCAGGCCGCTGAGCGGTTTTACCACTGCGTCCTGCTGACCATGACGCTGCACTCGACCAAGTCGCACAATCTGAACTTCCTGCGTTCTCAGGCTGAGCGGGTGGAGCCGGGGCTGATCCCGGTCTGGCCGCGCAGCAGCCGGTTCGAGAAGCGCTGCTGGGAGCTTCTGCGACGGGCCTATGTCGAGGCCCGCTTCTCCTCGCACTATGTCATCACCGTTGGCTGATCGACCGCGTGAGCGACCTCCAGCAGCGGGTTCAAATGTGTTGCGAGGCCTATCTGGCGACGATCAGGCCTAAAGACTGACATTACCGTCACATTGTCGGCTCTCACCGGTGCTGCCCCTTGGTTGGTCGGAGTGGGGGGCTCTAAGCGGTCTATCGCGGTGTCCGCTTCAAGGCATCAAACCCTAAGCGGGCGCCGACGACCGGGTTTGGCGCGTTTCCGCCTTAGGCGCGCGACACGCCTTGCCCCTCTTTCGATGGTCTCTTCAGAAGCTGCGTTGCAGAAGAGGGGGCGTATTCGCGGCGGCGAGGTTCGGTCCTGATGGATAGGCGACTGCTGGTGATGGGGGTGAGCGGAGCGGGCAAGACGACGCTCGCCGCGGCGCTGGCGCGGCGGCTTGGCCACGCCTTCGTCGATGCGGACGACCTGCAGCCGCTAGGCAATCGAGCGAAGATGTCCGCCGGCAAGCCTTTGGACGACGCCGACCGTGCGCCCTGGCTGGACGCTGTGGCGCAGGTGATCGCCGGATGGGCGGCCATCGGTCAGGGCGGGGTGATCGCCTGTTCGGCGCTCAAGCGGGCCTATCGCGACCGGCTGCGAGCGGCCGATCCAGGTCTGGTCACAATATATCTGGACGTGGAGGAGGCAGAGTTGCGGCGGCGACTAGCGCGTCGTCGGGGGCACTTCTTCCCGGCGGAGCTACTGGCGAGCCAGCTCGCCGTTCTGGAGCCCCCGACGCGCGATGAGGGCGTGGTATCCCTGTCGGGGGAACTCACCCTCGTCGACGAGTCCGTCGAGGAGATCGTGCGACGCCTATCGTCCGGGGAACTGGATCATTGAGTTACGGCTGTTCAAGCTGCGGCGTTTGCTTGGTCGCAATCTTGGGCGGACCCGCGTCAAGCGAATGGCAGTCGCTTTTGCGGCCCCCAAATCCAACCATCTGAAGCCAATAGCCGGTCACTACCGACGGTGATCCAGCGGGTCCCCAAATCCAGCCGTGCTGGATCCAGTGCTTCGTATCCACTTCGGCCGATCCGACCGGCCCCAGATCCACATTCCGCTGATCCAGTACTTAGCGCTCTGTTCTGGAAGGTCGCTGAAGATCCAATTGTCCTGGATCCAAGCCGCTGCGACGGTCATGCCTTGAACTCCAGCGAGACGAACTAACCAGCAAAAAATCGTACGGGCATCTTAGAGGCCATGCTCGATGTTTTGGAATTCGCCGCACTGGAGCACGGCATTGCCCGAGGAGAGCGCGCCCCGTTCACACCACTTCAGCCGTCTGCTATCCGGTCCTCCCAAGCTCGCCGTTCCAATGAATGGGCCACCTCAGTGAAGGTGGTCATGAGCCTAGCCGATGTATTTCGCACTTCGACCAAGCCCTGGAACGCTGGCCGACTGATAGGTCCAAAGGCGCCGCTGAAGCAGGAGCAGAAGCAGGTCGCGTAGGGGTTGGGGGTTCTGATTCGATGCGGTCGAACCGATCGGGCGTCGTCAGACTATGATCCAGTCCCCGGTCAGGCTGCTGAGCTCCACGCCGGCGAGGATCAGACGACCGCCACCCGTCATGTCGATGTGCACATCGCTTCCCGCCTGGCTGACCGTATAGCGGGTTCCGGAGTCGAGCATGATGTGATCGCCTTCCGCCAGGCTGAAGTCGGTGATGAGGTCGATCCCCGCTGCACCGAAGCTGCAGAAAATGTCGGCGCCTGCGCCGCCCGTCAGGGTGTCGGAGCCCAGGTCGCCGAACAGCGTATCGTTCCCGTCGCGGCCGAGCAGTACGTCGTTCCCCTGGCCCCCGCGCGCGACATCGTCACCGAGGTCGCCGGAGATGTAGTCGTCTCCCTGTCCGCCCTGGATCGTGTCGGAGCCCTGGCCGCCGACCACGATGTCGTCGCCCAGGTCGCCGAACAGCAGGTCGCCGCCAGTGTTGCCCTGCAGTGTGTCGTTGCCCTGCCCGCCATAGACCAGGTCGTCACCAGCGCCGGAGGCCAGACTGTCAGGTCCTGTATTGCCGTGCAGCAGGTCGCTATGCACGCCTCCCATCACGGTGTCGGCCCCGCCGCCCGCCGAGACAGTGTCGGAGCCGCCCGAGGCGAGGATCAGATTGTTGTCGGCGTTTCCGATCACGATGGTTCCGCCATCGACCGTTGTGATGACAACCGCTGGGGGCGGGTCGTCTACGGTCACCACGGGGGCGTTGGCGACCGTGATGGTCGACGCCTGATAGCTGACATTGCCCGCCGCATCGGTGGCGGCCAGATAGATATGATAGGTTCCCGCCGACAGAGAGGCTCCGCCCGCCCTCAGCGACGCGCCCGAGATACTGAAGCTGGCGTTGTCGGCGTCGTTGAAGCCGTCGCCGGTCGCCAGGCTGTAGGTGACGCTGCTGGCGTCGGTGGCCGACAACGTCGCCAGTGTCGAGCCTGCCGTCGCCGCGCTGGTCGATGTCGTCGTGGCGCTCAGGCCAAGGCCGGTCGGCGCTGCGGTGTCTACGGTGATCGTCAGTCCGTTGCTCGCCGCGGAGACGTTGCCCGCCGTGTCGGTCGCCTTAGCCGTAAGCGTGTGGCTTCCGGCGCTCAGCGTCGAACTTGTGATGGACCAGACGCCGGAGCCGTCCGCGGTGGTCGTGCCCAGCACGGTCGTCCCGTCGGTGTCGTAGAGGGTGACCGTGGAGTTAGCCTCCGCCGTGCCGGTGAAGGTCGGGGTGGTGTCGTTGGTGATGTTGTCGGTGCTCGACGCCCCCGTGTCGGAGCCCGCCGTCAGGTCCGGCGCCGAGGGCGCGGCGGGGGCGAGCGCATCGACAAGGATGCCCGCCGTGGACGGCAGATGACCTGTGAGGGTCAGGCTGGCGTCGTTACCGGCCGCGTCGCGGATGGTGTCTCCGTTCAGCGCAACGCCGTTGACCGCGACGCCGTCGGCGTCGGCGTCGCCCGCCTGCACCGTGTAAGTGTAGGTGATCGAATTGGCCGTTTTGGATGTGTACGCTGCGCTGCGCGATGCGCCGCCGATGTTCAGGCCGAGCGTGCTGCCGGTCCCGATCACGGTCACGTTCTCGTCGAAGGTGACGGTGAAACTCAGCGTCTCGCCCACGACGTAGGTGTCGTTGGCCGGAACGGAGACGTTACCGGTGACGCTCGGCACGGTGCCGTCGACCAGCACGCCGCTGGTGGCGCCCACGCTGTTCAGGGTCAGGACGGCATCGTTGCCGGCCGCGTCGCGAATGGTCGAAGAGCCCTTCGAGAGGGCGCCCACGGTGATGCCGTCGGCGTCCGCTTCCCCCGCCTGGACCGTGTAGGTGTAGGTGATCGAGTTGGCCGTCTTCGACGAATAGGTGGCGGTGCGCGCCGTGGCGCCGATCGTCAGGGCGAGCGTGCTGTCGGTCCCGGCGACGGTGACGTTATCGTCGAAGTTGACGGTGAAGCTCAGCGCCTGGCCGGCGGCATAGGTGCCGCCCGACGGCACGCTGACGGTGGCCACTTCGGGAGCGGTGGTGTCGACCAGCACGCCCGCGGTAGACGGCACGTGGCCGCCGAGAGCCAGGTTGGCGTCGTTGCCGGCGACGTCCTTGATCGTGCTTGTGTTCAGATTGAGGCCGCCGACCGCGACGCCATTGGCGTCGGTGTCGCCCGCCTGCACCGTATAGGCATAGGTGACCGAGTTGGCCGTGCTGGAGGCGAACACCGCCTCACGCGCGGTGCTGCCGATGGTCAGGCCCAGCACGCTGTCGGTCCCGACGACCGTGACGTTCTCGGTGAAGGTGACCGTGAAGCTCAGCGTCTGTCCGGCCGCATAGCTGCCATCGGCCGGTACGGCGATGTTTCCGCTGACCGAGGGCGGCGGGTCCACGGTGTTGTTGGTCACGCTCGTAGCGGGGAGCGAGGCGGCGTCGTTGCCAACGGCGTCCTGAATGGCGCTGGCGTCGTCGCCGCCGGTCGGATCGGTGTAAGCCACCGTCACCGCCTGGCCCGCGGTCACCGCGCTCTGCAGCGTCAGTGTGACCGTCTTGGCCACGGCGTTCACCGCAACCGAATTGACGGTGACTGAAGCGCCGTCGGCCATAACAGCGAAACGGCCGGCGGCCGGCGCATTGACGGCGTCCAGCGTGTTCGCCTCGTTGTAGGTCATCACCAGCGTGGCGCCGTTGACCGCCGCAGAGACGAAGACGGGCGCTGTAACGTCTACGACGGCGGGCGCGACGGCGATATCATCGATATGCAGATCCGAAAGGCCGCCGAACACGAAGCGGATTTCATCGATGTTCGCATAGGCGCTGCTGAACGTAAGCGTGCCGTAGGCCCCGCTTCCATCGTTCCCGCCAAGCGCGTAGTTGACGCCCCCAATGGCGTCGGACGCCGCCAGGTTGACCGTCTCCGGCGCGACGACCTGATCGCCATTGGAATAGGCTGCGATCGTCAGCGTCTGGGTCGCACCGGCGCTCTGTCCGATCTTGAACGACTGCAATGCAAAGTTGGTCCCGTCGGCCGACTTCATCGCGTAGTTCGTGATGTTATCGCCGTTGTAGTTGAGGATGACCGCGCGGTCGCTCGCCCCCCCGTCATTGTTGAGCCAGACAGCGTACTCAGGTGAGGACGCTACGGCGTGATCCGCGGCGCTGCCGCTGGTGAATTGCCAGTTGCCCGCGGTCAGCGTCGTTCCGAACGTCGTGATCAGTCCCAGCGAGTCGAAGTTCTCGCTGCCGATGGCCAGCGTGCCTGCGAAGGCGTGTTGCCCTGCCGGAGTGATCGCGACGGACGTCTCGATCGTGCCTGTCTGCGTCTCCAGCACCCAGTCGCCGCTCGCGCCGGTCAGGTCGTCCGAGGCGGCGATGTCGGCGCCGGTCGCGGCGGCCAGGGCCTGAATGAAGGCTGCGCCCTCAGGGCCTGCGCCGACTTCGCATCCCCACAGCTGGATATCCCCGTCCGGCGCCAGCGCGCCGCCGATGGCGCGCAGTTCGCCGGCGTAGGCGTCGATGTCGCCGGCCCCAAGCGTGGCCGAGCCCAGCATCATGACGCCGGCCTGGCCGTGTCCGACGATGTGGATCGCCGTGATGTCCGTCCGGCCCGCAAGCGCCTGCGCCATCTGCGCGACGCCGTCGCCGCTGGCGTCGATCAGCACCACCTCGGCGCCCGGAGCCACTCCGGCGACGATGGTCTCATAACCCTCGACCCGGGTATCGACGAACACGACTTCAGACCGGTTCCCGGCCGCTACTTCCAAACTCAGCACGCGTCCCCCAGACCGACCAAAAACACAATGGCTGGTGGCGCCCCAGCCTCGGCAAGGTTTTACGTCCTGATTAAGATAGCCTTACCACGGCGGGCTTCAGCCGATCGCGACGTTCCTTCTAGCGGACCTTCAAACGAGCCCGCTTTCGGCCTCGCGGCGAATGTCCGCTCGTGATGCCCAGCGGTCATTCGCCGGTTCTTACGTTGGAGGGCAGGGAGGCGGACATTGCGACGATCAGGTCGGCGGGCCTTCCGGGGAGACTAGCCCGGTGGCTAACAGTCCTCTGCGCTTTCAAATTCAAGCCGACCGCAAGCTTGCTAACCGCGCGGCCTTTGCTGCATGAACCTCGGAAGTTCCACGCTGTTATCCTGGCGCGAGGTTGCGACCAGCGGGCGAGTATCTAGTCGGTTGAAGGTCGCCACTGGGCCGAATCCGGCTGACTAACTGATCGAGATTACGGTGCGCTCGGGACTGCCGTCTTATTCGCCACGGGAGGCGGAGGGGGTCGGCGCGGTCAGATCGCGCGCGCCCGACCCTCCCAGTATGGCGCTCTAACTTTGTTGCGCTGGATCTTGCCGGCTTCGCTGCGCGGCAAGCTCTCGACGAAGTCCACGCCGCGCGGAAGCTTGTACTTAGCAACGGCCCGCGCCGCGAACTCGAGAATGTCTCGCCGCAGCTCTTCGGTCGGTTCGATGCCAGGCCGAAGTTGGATCACCGCACGCACCTCCTCGCCCCATTCGTCGTGAGGCACGCCGACGGTGCAGCTATCCTCGACGGCAGGATGCTTGATGAGCTCGTTGTCGATCTCCTGCGGGTAGATGTTCACCCCGCCGGCGATGATCGTCTCGGCGCTGCGGCCGGTGAGGAAGAGCCAGTCGTCGGCGTCCAGATAGCCGACGTCGCCCATAGTGAAGTAGCCGTCGCGGCGGCCGGCGTCGGTCTTGGCCGCGTCCTTGAAATATTCGAAGCCGCCCTGGTCGGAGAGGCTCAGATAGATGGTCCCCGGGACGCCTGCCGGCGTTTCGACGCCGTCGTCGTCGAGGATCTTCGCCGCGGCTGGGTGCGGACGACGCCCGACCGTGCCGGGGCGCTTGAGCCATTCTTCGGCCGTCACGGTGAAGCCCACGCCTCCTTCGGAGCCGGCATAGTATTCGTAGAGCACCGGTCCGAGCCATTCGATCATGGCGCGCTTCACTTCGGGCGGGCAGGGCGCCGCGCCGTGGGTGATGCGCCGGATCGAGCTCAGGTCATACCTGGCGCGCGTCTCCTCCGGCAGCGACAGCATCCGCTGGAACATGATCGGGACGAAGTGGCCGCGCGTGACCTTCTCGTCGTGCATGACCTGCAGCACGCGCTCAGTGTCCCACTTGTCCACCAGGATGGTTGGCACGCCGTTGTTGAGGGCGCGGCGGATGTCTCCGGCCAGGGGCGAGGCGTGGTAGGCCGGGCCGGTGCAGATGTGCTTGTCGACAGCGCGGTCATAGATGGCGTCGTAGCCGCCGATGGCCTGGGCCCCAGGTTTGTAGACGCCCTTAGGCCGCCCCGTCGTGCCCGAGCTGTAGAGCATGGTCGAACCGCGCACGGGATCGTCGATATCGTCTCCCGGGTGGGCCTCGATCGCTTCGTAGGGGACGAAGCCTCCCGGCGCCTCGCCAATGGAGACGCGCAACCTTAACTGCGGGCAACTCGCCGCGGCCTCCACGGCCCCCGCGAGCGCGGTCTCGGCGAACAGCGCCTTGGCCTCGCAGTTGTCGATGACATAGGCGATTTCCTCGGCCTTCAGGTGCCAGTTCACTGGCGTCAAGCGGAAGCCGCCGCGTAGCGCGGCGAACAATACCTCGGGGAACTCGACGCGGTTCGAGCAGACGATCGCCACCGCGTCGCCGGCGACCAGGCCGTAGCTGCGCATCAGCCGCACCAGGCGGTTGGCGTTGCGGTTCAATTCGCCAAAGGTCCGGCGTCGGCCATTCAGCTCCGATACGGCGATGCGCTCGGGCTGGATCTGGGCCCAGACCGCTGTGCACATGCCTGACTCGACCGCCGCGTCGACCCGAGCCTTGATGTCGTCGCCGGCGAGTTTCACCGTCTCGGTCATCACTTCCTCCCCTAAGCCGCCGCAGCGTTCGGATCAGCCCCACAGGGGCGAAGACGCCTTCATGGCGCGGATCATGAAGGTGACGGCGGCCACGTCCTGGCCGGTGGCGGCGTCGGCGATGTCGACGTCGTACCAGGCGTTCTCCGTCTTCGGGCTTTCGGTCAGCCTCCGCATCGTGGTGCGGCCGACATAGTCGTGGTCGGCCAGCAGGGGCCCGCGAAGCTGTCGGACCTCCAGCGCGCCGAACAGGCCGACATAGGGCGTCCTGGCCTTGGCGAGCACGAATGGGCGGCTCATGTGCGCCAGACGCACGGCGAAGGCCGGCGATAGCACGCCTTTCTCATCGTAGAGCGGCAGCCGCTCGGTGATCCGTCCGAGTCCCGCTTCATAGTCGGCGCGCGCAACCCGCATCGGAATGTCGGTGGCGGTGTCCCCGGGCTGCAGGTCGGCATAGATCCTCAAGCGTCCGGGCTCGGCCTGCGACTGCTCGGCCATGCGGCGCATGACTTCTGACCCGGGGTCGGGGGTGTGGGCGGAGGTCGATCCGACGCAGATCTGCTGCCCCGCCCGGTTGACCATCCTCAGACGGGCGCGGTCGGCGCCGGGCTGGACGATGGCCTGCACCTCCTCACGGTCGACCGTCGCCTGAGTAAAGTGAAGGGAGATGTGCCCCGTCTCGAACCAGGCCGGGCCGTAGAGGTCGATCAGCAGCGGAACGAACTGGTCCATGTGCACCGAGCCAGGCACGGTGCCGCCCTTGAAGCCGAGCTTGGAGGCCACCTCGTCGTTGTGGATCGAGGCTGAGGCCTGCTGGAAGCCATTGTGCGGCGCGCGATACTCGCCGGCCAGCTCGGTTGCCTGGGTGGTCATTGCAGCGCTCCCTGCAGGCTCATACCCATCATCTCTTCGAAGTTGCCGCGGTAGAACCGGTCACGGTCGTCTTCGGTGAGGCCTTCGAAGGTTCGTTCGAAACGGCCGATGGGATCGTTCGTGCCCTCGGGGTGCGGGTAGTCGCTGGAGAACATGTAGAGGTCAGCGCCGCTGTCGCGGATGAGGTAGCCGGTGTCCTCGCCAGGGAAGGGCGTGAACTTCACCTGCCGTCGAATGATCTCCGAAGGCTTGGCCGAGAGCTGCTGGAGATAAGGGTCGGTGCGGCCGAAGGCGCGTGCGCCCATGTCCATCTGCCGGAGGAAGCCCGGGACCCAATAGGCGCCGTACTCGATGACGCCGCCGCGCAGGTTGGGCTGTCGGTCGAATAGGCCGTCATAGACGAGCGCGCCGAGGAACATCTCCGCCGAGTGCGGAAGGGCCACATAGTCCTTGAAGCGAAGGTTCTCGCCGCCGCCATGCAGGTCGGGGGATTTCGGCTTGCCGTTGTTGACATAGGCCGGCGGGAGAGTGCGCGAACCGGCGCCGATGTGCAGGACGAAAGGAATCTTCTTGGCCGCCAGCAGCGCCCAGAACGGATCGAGGTCCGGATGGCCGGGCGACCGCTCGCCCGCGGGGGACGAAGGAACCCAGATCGCCCGGCAGCCGAGGGCGATAGCCTCTTGCGCCTCCTCGATCGCACGGGCCGGATTGTCCAGCGGCACATAGGCGACGCCCAGCAGGCGCGGGTCGCGGCAGAACGCGGCCATGGCGCGGTTGGCCGCGCGGGCGCCGACATAGAGCACTTCCTCCTCGCTGCTGGTCCGGAAGGGCCGCAGGGCCGAGGTCGGGAAGACGAGTTGGCTTGCGAAGCCCAGCTCTTCGAGCGCGCGCACGCGCTCGCCGGGATCGTAGGCGCCATAGGCGAGGCGACCCTTCGGTCCCCCGATCAAGCCCTCAATGACCTTGTCCTTAGGCGGCTCGGTGGCGGGGCGCGTGGAGGGCGGATCGCGGCGCAGCAGCCGGTCCTTCATGGCTCCGTCGGCGAAGGGCACCAGCCAGTCGGCCGGCTCCATTACATGGCTGTCGGCGTCGTGAAAGACGCGCCCGGCGGCGTAGGGCATCTCGTCTCCTCCTTATTGTTGACATTGACACTATTATATCCGCGACCGGCTGTCTTCGATGAAAATGCGGCCGCGGCGGCGGTGGTCAGAAGCGTTTGCGAAGGGCGATGCGATAGAAGCGGCCGAGCGGGTCGGCGGTGTAGGTGTTGTAGGCGAAGTCCAGGCGCGCCGGCGGCGGATCCCGATCGAAGAGGTTGATCACGCCGAGGGTGGCCGTGGTCTGCCAGGGCAACTCGACGCGATAGATCAGATCAACTGGGATGTAGGCCTCGATCTTTTCGCCGAAGCGGTTGGTGGCCGTAGGTGGGAACACGGACTCGCGGTTGTCGATGATCCCGTCGAGATAGCGGACCGTGAGCCGCAGGTTATGCGGGCCGCGCGAGTAGTCGAGATAGGCCGAGCCCTTCCAGCGGGGAATGGCCGGACCGGAATTCATGGTCCCAGCGATGTCCTCGGCCGGCTCCAGCTCGATGCCCTCGGAGTAAAAGGCCGAGGCCTCGTATTTGAAGATGTAGTTGATGTCGCCGCCGAAGCGGATGTCGCCGGCGAGCGCGCCTGGGATATCGAGCTGCCAGGTCGCGTCCACGCCGCGGATCTTGTAGTCGCGGGCGTTGGTATAGAGGTTCTTGGTCCGCAGCAGGTTCGCCAGGCCGCAGGTGCCTGGATCGCCCACCCCGCCCGTGAAGGTGAACCGCTGCTGGAGGTTCCACCATGGATCCTGCGGGTTCGAAGTGCAGTGGTTCGGGCTGCTGAGGGACGGGCCGAAGAAGGCGGTGATCATCGCCGGGGCAGTGTCCCGCTCAATCGCGCCCTCGAAGTCGATGGCGTAGTAGTCGAGCGTCGCGCGGAAGGTTCCGACATTGAGGATCGCCCCGACATTGTAGGTCGTGGCCTCCTCCGGCTGTAGGTCAGGGTTGTTGTAGATGTCGATCGGACGGAAGGCGCCGAGCTGGGCCACCACGCCGCCGCTGGTCAGGAAGTCGTCCCCGAGATTGGTCAGGTCGGGCGACTTGAATGTGGTGCCGGCCGACCCGCGCAGGGTCAGGAAATCCGTCGCCTCCCAGCGCACCGCGACCTTTGGGTTGGTTGTCGTGCCGATGTCGCCCAGATCCTCGTATCGTAGCGCGACCTGGGCCTCGATGCGGTCGGCGATCGGGATCTTCAGTTCGCCAAAGAGCGCGAAGACGTCGCCGGTGAGGTCCCAGGGCTTTTGCGCGCCGAAGAAGGTCAGCACGCCTGTCGGCGTGACACAGGTCGTCACGCCGAACATCGGGCAGGGGTTCTTCAAAATGTTGGTGGCGTCGGGCAGGTCTTTCTTGTCCTGCTGCCAGCGGTACTGGACGCCGCCAGCCCAGGAGATGTGTTCCTCCGACCACAGGCGCCAGGGCAGGGCGCCGTCGAGCACCAGGTTGGCTTCGAAGATCCGCGACCATTCCTCGAAGGCGTAGGGGTTGGCCTCGAGGTAGCGGATGACCTCGTCGCTGTTGGCCACCTGCGGGTCGAGCGCCACTGCCTGGGCGTATTGCGGATTGGCGACGTGGGTGTGGGCGTTGCTCGCCATGCCGGTCGAGAAGGGGTTGAACCAAAGGCACGGCCCCTGGCCTGGCGTGCTGGTCGTCGGATTAGAACCGCCCGGCGTGCAACCGTTTCCGCCAAGGCCGAGCAGCGCGTACTGCAGGTTCGGCGTAGTGATCTCGGAGGTCGTCCGCTCGTTGGTCTGTTCGGCCCAGGTGGCGTTGACCTGATAGTTGATCCCGGCGAACGGCAGAGGTCCCGAAAGGCCGGCCGAGACGCGGAGCAGGGCCATCTCGCGACGAGACTGGAAGCCTTCGCCCGTCAGCGGATTGCCGCTGTAGCCATAGGGGCGCCAACCGGAATTCGAGGTCAGCACGCCGTTGGCGTTGATATTGGCGATCTGGGCGGCGGTGAAAGCGCCGGGATTGAGGGCGAGCAGCGCCTGCAGGCCCGGATGGTTGGCCGGGATGTAGTAGCCGCGGGCGCCCTCGCCGCCCGTCGGCGCCGGGAACGGGTTGTTGCCCCCGGCGGTGGTGGCCAGCGGATAGTTGCTGGGGGCGTAGCTGGGGTTCTGAACTTCGCGCGGGACCGTGTGCCCCGAAGCCAGGCCCTCGATGTGGAAGCGATGCTCGCCGGCGACGTCGAAGTTCAGTTCGCCGTACACCTGATAGCCGTCGATCTCATCGACGAGGTTGTTGAACGGTCCCTGATAGAACTGGCAGCGCGCGCTGGAACCGCTGCCGGTCAGCACGCCGCCAAGCGGCAGGCATCCCGGATCAACGAAGCCTTGGTTGAAGGCCGTCACGCTCTGGGTCGGGCCGGTCAGGTAGGCGCCGGGACTGCCGTTGGCCGACCATCCGGACTGCGGGTTGACCGTCAGCGGATAGAGGCCCCAGTCGCGCTCGTCTTGCTGCAGGACGGAGCGGTGCTTGTAGCCGGCTGTCAGTAGGACATTGCCCCAGTCGGCGACCTTTCCCCACGCGATGTTCGCGCTGTAGTCGCCGGCCGACTTGCGGATGGCGTTATAGGTCGCGTCGATCTCCAGGCCTTCGAAGTTCGATCTGGTGATGTAGTTGACCACCCCGCCGATGGCGTCCGACCCGTAAGTCGCCGCGGCGCCATCCGTCAGCACCTCGATCCGGCCGATCGCGGCCGTGGGCATCATGGCGACGTCCACGCCGCTGCCCGCGGACTGCACGATCGGCATGCGATGGCCGTTGAGCAGCACCAGGGTGCGCGAGGCGCCCAGACCGCGGAGGTTCACCGTCACCGCGCCGGAGTTCTGTCCGTTGATGCGGTTGGCCTCGCCGACTGTGTTCGTGACGGCCGGCAGGTTCTTGATGAACTCGAGCGGGCTCGGGTCGCCGCGCCGACGCAACTCCTCACTGGAAAAGGTCTGGATGGGGATGGCGCCGTTGCTGGCGCCTCCGAGCAGGCTGCCGGTGACGACCACCTCCTCGACCTCGGCGTCCTGAGCGGCGGCCGCGGTCGTCCAGGACATGGCGGTAAGGGCCAGCGTCGAGACGCTGGCGACAAGGTGTGAGCTGGTCATCCGATTGCACCCTCCCGTGCGCGCCAAGGCGCAGTTCTTCCCTCGCCGGAGCCTGATCGGCCCGCTCGCGCCATCGTTCCTTGGCTTCTTATTGACGACAACACTAATTAGAGAATTTTGATGATTGCAACGCAGATTCGCCTTTCATGCGAACATAATTGACCAACACACTAATTGTGGCGCCGAATGGCGCGAACAGTGGGAGGCGGGCCATGGCGGAAGCGGCGGCGGGGGCGGGGTTGCAGGACGGAGCGGCGGTTCGCCTGCGGGTGAGCGACAAGCTCCTCTACGGGATCGGAGCAACCGCCAGCGGGGTGAAGGCGCGCGGGCTGAGCGCCTTCATGATGCTGTTCTACAATCAGGTGGTCGGCTTGCCCGCCGCCTGGGTCGGCGCGGCGATCATGATCGCCCTGGTCTTCGACGCGATCGTCGACCCGCTGGTCGGCCAGGTGTCGGACCACCTGCGCACGCCGTGGGGGCGGCGTCACCCGTTCATGTACGCCTCGGCCTTGCCCCTGGCGCTGGCGCTTTTCCTGCTATGGGCGCCGCCGGGCAGTTGGTCCAGAGAGGCGGTCTTCGTCTATATGATCGTCATCTCGCTGACGGTCCGCTTTCTCGACACCTTCTTTGAGCTGCCGCACACCGCGCTCCTGGCCGAGCTCACGCGCGACTATGACCAGCGCACGACCCTGGTGGCTTTCCGGGCGTTCTTCCGCATTGCGGGCGGACACCTGATGACGATGATCACCTACAAGTTCTTCCTCCAGCCGAATGCGGAATATCCGGTCGGCGTGCTGAACCGGGAGGGCTATGCGCAGTACGGCTTCTGCGCGGCCTTGCTGGTGTTCTTCACCATCCTGGTCTCCAGCCTGGGGACGCATCGCTTCATCCCTCAACTGCATCAGCCCGCCAAGCGGACGGTGAGCCTGAGCGGCATGGGGCGCGAGGTGGTCCACACGCTGCGCAACCCGTCCTTCGCGATCCTGCTCGCCTCGGGGACGCTGCTCTCCGTCGCCACCGGACTGAAGGGCGCCCTGGAGCTCTATTTCGAGGCCTATTTCTGGGAGTTCACCCCAGATCAGCTCGTCTACATCACGGGGGGTGGGATCGTGGCCTCGGCCCTGGGCGTGACCCTCGCGCCAATCGTCTCGCGAAAGCTCGGAAAGAAACGCGGGGCGCTCATCGTCTGGACGATTTCGCTGGCCTTGGCCTCGGCGCCGATCGCTCTGCGTCTGGCAGGGGTGATGCCGCCCAATGGTTCGGACGCGCTGCTCTACATTATGATCGGCGAAAGCGTGTTCCAAGGTACGGCGGCGCTGACGACCGGCATCCTGCTGTCTTCCATGCTCGCCGACGTGGTCGAGGACAGCGAGGTCCGCACCGGTCGCCGATCCGAAGGCCTGCTGTTCTCAGCCGACAGCCTTCTGAAGAAGATGGTCTCAGGGCTCGGGGTCTTCACATCAGGGATATTGCTGACCGTGGTCGGCTTCCCACAGGGCGCGCGTCCGGGCGCCGTCGATCCCAAGGTCATCCACGACATGGCCGCGCTCTATCTGCCGGTCGTGGTGATGCTCTATCTGGCCGCGATCGCCACCCTGCTTGCCTTCCGTCTTGACAAGCAGACCCACGAGGAAAACCTGCGGAAACTCGCATCGAACCCGAAGGCCGTCTAAAGGCGAGCGGGTGAGGACGTCCGATTCAAGAAGGCCGATGATCAACCGCCCGATCCATTGCCAGGGCCGGACGTACGCATGAGGCCGGCTCGATTGCGGCGGGGACGCCGGCTGGCGCCAGAGGCGCGGCGCGAAAGCCTTCTGGATGTCGCCGAGGGCCTGTTGCTGGAGCAGGGCTATCTGCCGCTGGGCGTACAGGATCTCGCGGAGGCGGCGAAGGTCAGCAAGGCCCTCGTCTATAAGTACTTCCCTGAGCCGCCGGACCTCTACAACGCCCTGCTTGAGCGGGCCTGCGCGGAGCTGGCGGACGCGGGCCTGGAGAGGGCCGCCCGTGATGAGCACGCGCCCGCAGCGGCGGTCGGGGCGGCCGAAGTCTATTACCGGCTCATCTGCGAGGCAGGGCCGCTGGTCCAGATTATCCTGCGGGACCGGTTCATGAGCGGCAGGGTGGGCCGCGAAGCCGCGGCGCACCATCGCAACACCAAGGTGCATCTGCATGACGCGCTGGACGTGAGCGACTGGATCACGCGTTCGCTGCGCAACGG
>LNAP01001710.1_pt1 | contig 22979 bp, 17 predicted proteins | sample 602601 | NCBI WGS metagenome assembly LNAP01 (sample SAMN02440304, study PRJNA202911) | soil metagenome | biome: Subtropical and temperate rainforests or woodlands; isolation source: soil samples (1 kg each in a 20% v/v slurry with milli Q water) were... ...
TCAGTCCGGTGTGACCGTGGCAAGCCTTGTGCGCTTTCTACCCTTGCGCACAAGCCCATGGGTGCATCGGGCACCCGGCGTTCCGCGCGCCTTCTCGATCGGAGAGGGCAAGGGAATGCAGCACACCCCGGACGCATTGGCGTCGCGGGAATGCGATCATATGGCTGTTTGACAATCGAATCAGGAACTCAAGCTCACGTGTCCCGGACGCGCTGTGGCGTGAGCGACGATGCGCAGCATCGTCCGAAACGCTGCTGCGCAGATCCGGGACCCAGCTTCTTGATGTCACCAAGCTGGGCCCCGGATCTGCGGCGCACCACGCCGCGCAAGCGCGGCGCAGTGCACCGCGTCCGGGGAACGAGAGAGACCTCCCCCTTACATCACCACTTCGATCAGCTTCGGGCCCTTCTCGGCCATCGCGTCGGCGAGCGCCTTGTTGAGGTCGTCGGCCGTGGTCACCGAGCGCGCCGGCACGCCCATGCCCTTGGCGAGCGCCACCCAGTCGAGCGCCGGGCGATCGATGTTGAGCATGTCGAGCGCGCGCTGGCCCGGTTCGCCGGCGCCGACGCCGTTGAACTCGCCGAGCAGGATCTGATACTTGCGGTTGGCGAACACGATGGTGGTGATGTCGAGGCCTTCGCGCGCCTGGGTCCACAGCGACTGCAGCGTGTACATCGCGCTGCCGTCGCCGACCATGCAGATCACCTTGCGGTCCGGGCAGGCCACCGCGGCGCCGGTCGCCACCGGCGTCGAGAAGCCGATCGAGCCGCCCATGTTCTGCAGCCAGTCGTGTGGCTTCGCCGCTGCCGTGGGCGGGAAGAAGCCGCGGCCGGTGGTCAGCGATTCGTCGACCATGATGGCGTTCTCGGGAATCGCCAGCGCGATGGCCTGGGCAATGGTGGTGTGGTTGAGCGCGCCGGTCGGCTTGACCAGTTCGAGCAGCTTCTGCGGCTTCACGTCCGATGGCTTGGCGCCAAGCGCGCCGGCCAGCGCTTCAAGTGCTGCGACCGAGTTCTCGCCGTTGGCGGTGACGCGGTGAACCTCGCAGCCCTCCGGCTTGAGCATGCTGGGCTTGTTCGGATAGGCGAAGAACGCCACCGGATCGTTGGCCTCGAGCAGTACGATGTGGCGGAAGTCCTTGAGGATCGGCAACGCCAGCTCGATCACATAGGGAATGCGGTCGATGGCAAAGCGGCCGGCGCCGCGCGCCATCTTCGGGTTGTAGGTCTGGCCCATCACCTTGCAGCCGGTCTTGCCGGCGATCTGCGCGGCCAGCGCCAAAGCGGGCTCGGTCAGCGCATTGCCGGTCAGCAGCAGCAGGGTCGGCTCGCCGGACTTCAGCACTTTTGCAGCGCTATCCACCGCGACCGACGAATAGCCGGCGCGCTGGTTGTCGTCCTTGACCACGCCGATGCCATCGGCGTCGCCCCAGGCGGTGTCGGCGGGCAGGATCAGGGTGGCGATCTGCGCCTTCTTCGCCGCGGCAATGGCGGCAGCGCCGTCGGCGGCGACCGACTTCGAATCCGGCGAGGTGTGCACCCACTGCGACATCGGCCGTGCCAGCCCTTCGATGTCCGAGGTCAGCGGCGCATTGTATTCGATGTGATAGACGGCGTGCTGGCCGACGATGTTGACGATGCCGGAATTGGCCTTCTTGGCGTTGTGCAGGTTGGCGAGACCATTGGCGAGGCCGGGGCCGAGGTGCAGCAGCGTCGAGGCCGGCGTGCCCGTCATGCGGTAATAGCCGTCGGCGGCGCCGGTCACCACGCCCTCGAACAGGCCGAGCACGCAGCGCATGCCCTCGACGCGGTCGAGCGCGGCGACGAAATGCATCTCCGAGGTGCCGGGATTGGCGAAGCAGACATCCACATTGCCTGCGACCAGGGTCCGCACCAGGCTTTCCGCACCGTTCATCGTCTCACTCCCGTTTGATCGCGTCTTGAATGACGGGGACGATCAACCATTGTTCGAGGTTCCCGTCAAAGGGGGCAAATGCAACGCATCCCTGCCAGCCCCGCGCAGCCGCCCGCCGGCTTCACCATGCCGGCAATCGGCCCGGGAATCACGGACCAGTGGCTTGCAGATTGAGGCGAATTGTGGCCTGTCTTGTCCTCGGATGTTCGGGGCGAGGAATATGATGAAGCGCATTTTTTCCGTTGTTTTTGCCACTGTCGCGATACTGGCCATCGCCGCACCTGCCAATGCCCGCGGGCGGCACCCCCAGCAGCAGGCGCAGCCGGACTTCCAGGTCGACGATTCGCCGTCGTTCGCCAACTTCTTTTCCAATTTCGGCACTTCGAGCGGCTCTGGACCGATCCCGCGCACGGTGGTCAGCATCGACACCCGTTATGCCCCCGGCACCATCATCGTGAACACCGCCGAACGGCGGCTGTATCTGGTGCAGAGCAATGGCCAGGCGCTGCGCTACGGCATCGGCGTCGGTCGCGACGGCTTCCGCTGGGGCGGCGTGCACCGCATCACCGCCAAGAAGGAATGGCCGAGCTGGACCCCGCCGTCGCAGATGCTCGCCCGGCGCCCCGACCTGCCGCGCCACATGGAAGGCGGCATCGACAATCCGCTCGGCGCCCGCGCCATGTATCTCGGCTCCACGCTGTACCGCATCCACGGTTCCAACGAGCCGGAGACCATCGGCCAGGCGGTGTCCTCGGGCTGCTTCCGCATGACCAATGAGGACGTCACCGACCTCTACAATCGCGTCTCGGTCGGCGCCACGGTGATCGTCAAGAACTGAGGTTACGGCAGGTGGCGCCTGCGGGCGCCCCTGTTCCACCCAGGCGCGCAATTGTAACTTGCGCACGCCAGCGCATTGCGACAGCGTGGACGCAATGAACGCACGGGAAACATCGCGACGAAGCTGGCCTATTCTGGCGCTCGTTGCCGCGGCGCTGCTGGCCCCGGCCGCGGCGCAAGCGGTCGCCGCCGAACTGCCGGTGATCGCCGCGCGACAGCACGGCGAGAAGAAGGTCTTCACCGACGCCGAGATCGTCGATGGCTTCCTGAAGACCGCGTTCGGCGCCGAGTATCATCTCGCCGGCCGGGTCGACCGGATCCGCAAATATGAAATCCCGGTGCGCGTGTTCGCCGACGGCCGCGCCGACCGCAAGGCGCAGGTCGCCCGGGTGGTGACTGACATCGCCCGGCGCGTGCAGCACCTCAACATCGCCATGGCCGATAGCAGCGACGACGCCAACGTGGTGGTCAAGCTGGTCCGCGACCGCGACCTCTACCGCACCATCGCCACCTTCTACGGCACCGACCGCGCCAAGGAGATCCGCTCCTCGCTGGATCCGCAGTGCCTGTCCGGCTTCCGCAAGAACGAGGCCTACGAGATCGAGCATTCCGACGTCATCCTCACGGTCGACAACGGCGATTTCATCTTCCTCGACTGCGCCTACGAAGAACTGCTGCAGTCGCTCGGCCCGATCAACGACACCGCCTCGGTGCCGTGGACCATGTTCAACGACAGCGTCCAGATGGGCTATTTCGACGTGTTCGACCAGTACATCCTCAACATCCTGTACGACCCGCGCATCAGGGCCGGCATGACCGTGCAGGACGTCCGCGCGGTGATGCCGCAGGTGCTGGCCGATGTACGAATGTGGGTCGGCAAGATGAATGGGCTCGGAGAGTAGCAGGGCGACGCAGCTTCAGACCGGGGTTGCAAATCCCGATGCCGCGGCCTTCAGAACATAGAATTCAAGCCGCATCGAGACCTGCCGCACGATCGGCGACGACTGCCGCTTTCTCTGAACGCATTGCGCCCACGAAATGGACGCTCCGGCGATTGGCCACCGCGAGATCGCAGCGGACGGCACAAGCCGCGCCGATGCCGGCACGATGGAGAAGCATTTGCCGTCCGCGACCAGATCCATGGCGAGCTGCATTGAATCCACATCGACAACAATGTTGGCGAGCCGTTTTTGCCGGGCGAAAAGCCCGTCGATATAGTGCCGCAACGAATTCCGCTTGCCCGGCAGGACCAGCGGCAGGTCCGCCATGTCGCGTATTTTCACCGCTGCCGCGTCCGGAAATGCTCCGCCCGGACCGATCAGCATCAGGGGATCGCGGACCAGCTGCTTCTGGCTGACGCCCTCGATCGCCCGGTCGGGGTCGTGCATCAGCAGGCCCAGATCGACAAGCCCGTCCCGCAGCTGATCGCGCAGCAACGCGTCAAATCCATCGATCACCCGCAGATGCACCCCCGGCATTGTTCGCCTCAGTTCGGCCACCAGCGGATAGGTCACCGCATGATGCAACGACGCCGGCATGCACAATGCAACATGCCCCGTCAGCGCGCCTCGCCACGCCGACAGTTCTTCCGCAATCAGTTCCGCCTGTTCGATCAGCGGGGTGGCACGTGCCAGCAGGAATTGGCCCGCCTCGGTGAGCTCGACGCCGCGGGAGTTGCGCACCAGAAGCTCGCTGCCGGCATCGTGTTCAAGGCGCTTGATCTGGCGGGTCAGCGCAGGCTGCGAAATCCCCAGTTCCGACGCCGCCCTGGTCACGCTCCCGAGCTCCACGATCCGGCGAAAGCAGCGCAGCAAATCGAGGTCGAGGGCCATCTGTCGTCCAAAACGGTTATGGGAGCGATGCGCGAAAGGCATTTCCCGACGCGTCAGCGAGGCGTTACACACCGCCAAAATAATCAGCCGGGGGATAACATGCTCGAACTCTATCACGCACCGATCTCGACATGCAGCCAGAAGGTTCGGCTGGTACTGGCGGAAAAGCAGCTCGACTGGAAACCGCATTTGATCCATTTCGGGTCGGGCGATCACCTGTCGCCCGCCTATCTGAAAATGAACCCGAACGGTGTCGTGCCGACCCTGGTCGATGGAGGCGACATCGTGATCGATAGCACGGTGATCAACGAATATCTCGAGGATGTCTTCCCGGATCACCCCGTGCGTCCGAAAGATCCGAAGATTGCTGCGCGCATGCGGGCATGGCGTCAATACATTGACGAAGTACCGACACCGGCGATCCGCCCGCCATCGTTCAACGCCTTTTTCGTACCGATCTGGTCGAACATGAGCGACGAGGAATTCATCGCCTACACCGAACGGTTGCCGTTGCGAAAGCACTTCTATCGCAAGATGGGCCGGACCGGCTTCAGCAAGGCCGATATTGACGAAGCTCTCGACAAGCTAAATCAGACCCTGAACCGGATGGAGCAATCTCTCCATGACGGCCCGTGGCTGATCGACGATATGTATACCCTTGCCGATGTCAGCCTGACGCCGACCATCGTCCGCATGGAGGATCTCGGCCTGTCCCATATGTGGAGCACGCTCCCCAACGTCACCGACTGGTTCAGGCGGATCAAGGCACGACCGAATTTCGACATCGCCTACATGCCGGGATCGCGAGACGTGGGGCCAGGCTGTTAGGTCCGCGCAACCTTCAGCCAGCCGTCACGCGCTCTTGTCGAACAGCTCGCGGCCGATCAGCATGCGCCTGATCTCGCTCGTGCCGGCGCCGATCTCGTAGAGTTTTGCGTCGCGCAGCAATCGTCCGGTTGCATAGTCGTTGATGTAGCCGTTGCCGCCGAGCAGCTGGATCGCGTCCAGCGCGCATTGCGTCGCCTTTTCGGCGGCGTAGAGAATGGCGCCGGCGGAATCCTCGCGGGTGGTCTCGCCGCGATCGCAGGATTTCGCCACCGCATAGACATAGGCGCGCGAGGCATTCATCGTCACATACATGTCGGCGACCTTGGCCTGCACCAGCTGGAACATGCCGATCGGCTGGCCGAACTGCTTGCGCTCGTGCACATAGGGCATCACGATATCGAGGCAGGCCTGCATGATCCCCAGCGGCCCCGCGGCCAGCACCGAGCGCTCGTAGTCGAGGCCCGACATCAGCACGTTGACGCCGCGACCGACCTCACCGAGCACGTTCTCCTCCGGCACTTCGCAGTCCTCGAACACCAGCTCGCCGGTGTCGGAGCCGCGCATGCCCAGCTTGTCGAGTTTCTGCGCGGTGGAGAAACCCTTCATGCCCTTCTCGATGATGAGGGCGGTGATGCCGCGGGATCCCGCGGCGGGATCGGTCTTGACGTAGACCACCAGCGTCTCGGCGATCGGTCCGTTGGTGATCCACATCTTGTTGCCGTTGATGACGTAGCGGTCACCCTTCTTCTCGGCCCGCGTCGTCATCGACACCACGTCGGAGCCGGCTCCCGGCTCCGACATCGCCAGCGCGCCGACATGCTCGCCGGAGATCAGCTTCGGCAGGTACTTGCGCTTCTGCGCGTCCGAGCCGTTGCGGCGCAACTGGTTGACGCAGAGGTTGGAATGCGCGCCGTAGCTGAGGCCGACCGACGCCGAGGCGCGCGAGATTTCCTCCATCGCGATGCAGTGCTCGAGATAGCCGAGACCCGAGCCGCCATACTCCTCCTCGACGGTAATGCCGTGCAGGCCGAGCGCGCCGAGCTTCGGCCACAGGTCGCGCGGAAACTGATTGCTCTTGTCGATCTCCTCGGCGCGTGGCGCAATCTCGTTGGCGGAGAAATCGCGCACGGTTTCGCGGATCGCGTCGGCGGTTTCGCCGAGATCAAAATTGAACATCCTGTGGGCGTTGGGAATCATCGGGGCTGCCTCCACTCGAAAATCGCTATTGTCGCGCAACGCGCACGCATTTCCCTATTGAAGACAGGAAATGCATCGCCAAATCAATCCCTTCGTTCGGCTGGAATCGCCTTCGCCCGGCCTTGCGCCCCGACCGACAACAGAGTGTAATTCGCCAAAATAACGCCGCCGGGATCAGCCACGGTGCGCATCGGGACGAACGAAACAGGAATCGAAAATGCACGGCACCATCGAGACCGACAAGGCCGCACAACAGCGCCTCGCACGCGAACTGGCCTACGCAACGCCGCTGAAGGATTTCCATCCCGGCGCGCCAAGACTGTTCCAGACGGACACGCTGTGGCCCTGGTTCGAGCGGCTGCGCAAGGAAGAGCCGGTGCATTATTGCAGCAATGCGCCGATCGAACCGTACTGGTCGGTGACCAAATACAACGACATCATGCATGTCGATACCAACGCCGCGATCTTTTCCTCCGACGTCAAGCACGGCGGCATCGCCATCCGCGACGTGCCGGAAGGCTACGACTGGCCGAGTTTCATCGCCATGGACGAGCCGCGCCACAGCGCGCAGCGCAAGACCGTATCGCCGATGTTCACGCCTGAACATCTCGACGAACTGGCGGTGCTGATCCGCGGACGCGTCTGCAAGGTGCTCGACGCCCTGCCCCGCAACGAGACCTTCGATTTCGTCGAACGCGTCTCCATCGAGCTGACCACGCAGATGCTGGCGACGCTGTTCGACTTCCCGTGGGAAGAGCGCCGCAAGCTGACGCGCTGGTCCGACGTGGCCACGGCGCTGCCCAAGAGCGGCGTCGTTTCCTCGGAGCAGGAGCGCCGGCGCGAGATGGACGAATGCGCCGCCTATTTCGAGCGACTGTGGAACGCGCGGGTGAATTCCGAGCCGCGGAATGACCTGATCTCGATGATGGCGCACAGCGACGCGACGCGGCAGATGGACCCGGACACCCTGATGGGCAACATCATCCTCCTGATCGTCGGCGGCAACGACACCACGCGCAACACCATGACCGGCTCGGTCCTGGCGCTGAACGAGAACCCGGATCAGTACCGCAAGCTGCGCGACAATCCGTCACTGATCGACACCATGGTGCCGGAGGTGATCCGCTGGCAGACCCCGCTGGCGCATATGCGGCGCACCGCGCTGGTCGATACCGAACTGGGCGGCAAGACCATCCGGAAGGGCGAACGGGTGGTGATGTGGTACGTCTCCGGCAACCGCGACGATGAGGTGATCGAGAACCCCGACAGCTTCATCATCGATCGCGCCCGACCGCGTACCCATCTGTCGTTTGGCTTCGGCATCCACCGCTGCCTCGGCATGCGGCTGGCCGAATTGCAGCTCAAAATTGTCTGGGAAGAGATCCTGAAGCGCTTCACTAATATTGAAGTTGTCGGGGAACCCAAGCGGGTGTATTCGAGCTTCGTCAAAGGCTACGAGTCTTTGCCGGTCCGCATTTCCTGACATTTTTCCCCAATAAGAGAATGTAAATTCCTTGATGAAAAACCAAGCCGCGGAGCAGGACGAGTTCCAGGAAAACTATCATGATATCCGCGATGCCGTCGCCAAATTGTGTGCTCAGTTTCCCGGCGAATACTGGCGCAAGCTCGACCGCGACATGGCCTATCCCAAGGCCTTCGTCGACGCGCTGACCGAGGCCGGTTACCTGTCGGTGCTGATCCCCGAGGAATATGGCGGCTCCGGGCTCAAAATTTCCGCAGCGGCGGCGATCCTTGAAGAGATCCAGCGCGCCGGCTGCAACGGCGGCGGCTGCCACGCCCAGATGTACACCATGGGCACGGTACTGCGGCATGGCTCCGATGCGCAAAAGGCGCAGTGGCTACCGAAGATCGCCACCGGCGAAGTCCGGCTGCAGGCCTTCGGCGTGACCGAGCCGACCTCCGGTACCGATACCACCTCGCTGAAAACTTTCGCGAAGAAGGACGAGAACGGGAACTACGTCGTCAACGGCCAGAAGATCTGGACCAGCCGCGCCGAACATTCCGACCTGATGCTGCTGCTGGCGCGTACCACGCCGAAGGACCAGTCGACCAAGCGCACCGACGGCCTGTCGGTGTTCCTGGTCGACATGAAGGAAGCCAAGGGCAACGGGCTCGAGATCCGCCCGATCCGCACCATGATGAACCACGCCACCACCGAGGTGTTCTTCACCGACCTCAAGGTGCCCGCCGCCAACCTGATCGGCGAGGAGGGCAAGGGCTTTCGCTACATCCTGTCCGGCATGAACGCCGAGCGCATCCTGATCGCCGCCGAATGCGTTGGCGACGCCAAGTGGTTCATCGCCAAGGCCTCGGCCTACGCCAAGGAGCGCGTGGTGTTCGGCCGACCGATCGGGCAGAACCAGGGCATCCAGTTCCCGATCGCCAAGGCCTATGCGGCGATGCGTGCCGCCGAGCTGATGGTCAAGGAAGCCACCCGCAAATACGAAGCCGGACTGGATTGCGGCGCCGAAGCCAACATGGCCAAGATGCTGGCGGCCGACGCTTCCTGGGACGCGGCCAATGCCTGCGTGCAGACCTTCGGCGGCTTTGGCTTTGCCGAAGAGTACGACGTCGAGCGCAAATTCCGCGAGACGCGACTCTATCAGGTGGCGCCGATCTCGACCAACCTGATCCTGTCCTACGTCGCCGAGCACGTGCTCGGCATGCCGCGCTCGTATTGACTTCTTTCTTCACCTCTCCCCGCTGGGGAGAGGTCGCCGCGGCTTCGCGGCGGGTGAGGGTTCTTCCTTCCGCGCAGCCCCCTCACCCGGATGCTGCGCATCCGACCTCTCCCCGGAGGGGAGAGGTGAGAGCCCGCTTCGCTCATTTCGGTTCGTGACTACGACTTGACTTTCGGGGAGACCACCCATGCTGCCACTTGAAGGACTGACCGTCGTCGCCGTCGAACAGGCGGTGGCCGCGCCGTTCTGCAGCTCGAGGCTGGCGGATGCCGGCGCCCATGTCATCAAGGTGGAGCGCCCGGAAGGCGATTTTGCCCGCGGCTATGACCACGCGGCAAAGGGCCAGAGCAGCTATTTCGTCTGGCTCAACCGTGGCAAGGATTCCGTGGTGATCGATCTCGCCACCCCGCAAGGCCGTCGCTCGCTGGAGGAGCTGATCGCCACCGCCGACGTGCTGTTGCAGAATTTGAAACCCGGCTCGATGGACAAGCTCGGCTTCACGCTGGAGCGTTTGCGAAAGGACTATCCCCGGCTGATCTGCTGCACCATTTCCGGCTACGGCGACGAAGGCCCCTATGCCCACCGCAAGGCCTATGACCTTCTGATCCAGGCAGAGAGCGGCCTCGCTTCGATCACCGGCGGCCCGGAAGGCCCGTCCCGCGTCGGTGTCTCCATCGTCGATGTCGCCACCGGCGCCGCAGCCCACGCTGCGATTCTGGAAGCGCTGATCGGCCGCTCCTTGTCCGGCCAGGGTGCCGACATCCGGATCTCGATGTTCGACGTGATGGCCGACTGGCTCACTGTGCCGCTGCTCAATGCCGAGGCCGGCAATCCACCGCAGCGCATGGGCCTCGCCCATCCCTCCATCGCGCCCTACGGCGTGTTCCGCTCCATGGATGGCAAGGGCATCCTGATCTCGATCCAGAGCGAACGGGAGTGGAAGGTGCTCTGCGCCCAGGTGCTCGGCGACGCCGCGCTGGCCAGCGACCCGCGCCTCGTCAACGGCGTCGAACGCGTGCGCAACCGCGCCTTCACCGACAAGACCGTGAGCGACGCGTTCGGATCCCTGAGCCGCGACGCGCTGCTGCAGCGGCTGACCGAGGCCGACATCGCCTTCGCCGAGGTCAACACCATGGCCGATCTGTCGGTGCATCCGCATCTGCGTCGCATCACCGTGGCGACGCCGAACGGCGAGGTCAGCTATCCCGCGCCGGCCGCGATCTTCGTCGACGCGCCGCGCAGCTACGGCGCCGTGCCGGCCATCGGCGAAGTGCAGAAGTAGCAGAAGGCCAGCCATGACCGACAAGCTCGATCTCGATCATCTCCGGACCTGGATCGGCCGCGCCGATGAGGCCTCCGACGTCGCCACCGCGCAGCTCGTCAAAGGGCTGCGCGCCACCTTGTTTCTCGACATCGGCAAGCCGCAGCCCGGTGACGCAGTACCGTTCACCACGCACTGGTGCCTGGCGCAGCCGGTGGCGCCGATGGACCAGCTCGGCCCCGACGGCCATCCCGCCCGCGGCGGCTTCCTGCCGCCGGTGCCGCTGCCGCGCCGCATGTGGGCCGGCGGCCAGCTTGAATTTCTCGACACGCTCCGCGTCGGCGACGTCGTGACGCGCGCATCGAAGATCCTCGACGTGACGCTGAAGACCGGCTCCACCGGCGCGCTGTGTTTTGTCAGCGTCGAACATCTCGTCACCACGCCGCGCGGCCTCGCCATCCGCGAACGCCAGGACCTCGTCTATCGCGACGCCCCTGCCAGCATGGCGCCCGCGCCGACTGTGGTCGAGGCGCCGGCGGCAAAGCATCGCGAGACGCACTACGCCGATCCCGTGCTGCTGTTCCGCTACTCCGCGCTGACCTTCAACGGCCACCGCATCCACTACGACCGCGACTACGCCACAAAGGTCGAGTTCTATCCCGGCCTGGTTTTCCACGGGCCGATGCAGGCGGCCTTGCTGGTGGAATTGTCAGCGAAACTGCACGGCGGCCAGGCGCCCGCCAAATTCAGCTACCGCGGCGTGCAGCCGCTGTTCGACGGCGCGGAGTTCTCGGTCAACGCCAACGAGACGGCGGAGGGACTGGAGGTCTGGACCGCCAATGACAAGGGCGCGCCAACCATGAAGGCGACGGCGAGCTGGTAGCGACCGACTGTCGTCGCCCGGCCTGCGCGCAATTGCGCGCCGGGACCGGGCGACCCAGTATACGCAGGCGGCGGTGAAGAAGCCGCGGCGCCAGCGTCTACTGGATCACCCGCATGCGCGGGTGATGACAGGCTGAGATTACGGACGATGACAGCCAGAGCATGTTGACTCTCCCGCCTTTCCCCTGATTGATCGGGGCCAATCGCTGCGAATGCAACGCCGCAAATGGGGAAACACATTGGCTCGCACCAAATCGAAATCCGTCACCGTCAAGGACGCCACACTCAACCTGATCCGGGCCTTCGGCATCAAGAAGGTGTTCGGCAATCCCGGCTCGACCGAACTGCCGTTCCTGTCGGACTGGCCGGACGATATCGATTACGTGCTCGGCCTGCAGGAAGCCTCGGTGATCGGCATGGCCGACGGCTATGCGCAGGCGACGCGCAATGCGTCCTTTGTCAACCTGCATTCCGCCGCCGGCGTCGGCCATGCCTTGGGCAACATCTACACCGCGCATCGCAACCAGACCCCGATGGTCATCACCGCCGGCCAGCAGGCGCGCAGCATCCTGCCGCTGCAGGCCTTCCTCTATGCCGAACGCGCCTCGGAATTCCCCCGCCCCTATGTGAAGTACAGCGTCGAGCCGGCGCGCGCCGAAGACGTCCCCGCCGCCATCGCACGGGCCTATTACGTGGCCATGCAGCCGCCCTGCGGGCCGACGTTCGTCTCGGTGCCGATCGACGACTGGACCCATCCGGCGCAGCCGATCGCGGCGCGACATGTCAGCCGCGAACTCGGTCCCGATCCCCAGGCGATGCACCAGCTTGTCGCCGCGCTTGGTAACAGCAAGAAGCCGGCATTGATTGTCGGCCCCGGCATCGACCGCGCAGAGGCAGTCGATCTCATGGTCCAGGTCGCGGAAAAGACCAGGGCCGCCGTCTGGGTCAGCCCGTTCTCGGCGCGCTGCAGCTTTCCCGAGCGGCATCCGCAATTCGCCGGCTTCCTGCATGCCTCGCCGGCGCAGCTATCCGACGCGCTGCACGAGCATGATCTGGTGGTGGTCATCGGCGCCCCGGTGTTCACCTTCCATGTCGAGGGCCACGCGTCGATTTTCGACGGCGGCACCGCGCTGTTCCAGATCACCGATGACACCACCTCGGCTGCGGTGATGCCGGTCGGCACCAGCATCATTGCCACCATGAAGCCGGCACTGACGTTGCTGCTGGAGATGCTGCCCGCCACCAGACGTACGGCTGCGCCGGGGCGCATCCTGCCGCCACCGCCCGCGGCCGGCGACCCGATTCCGGTCGACTACCTCCTGCACACGCTGGCGCAGGCGATGCCCGCGGACGCCATGCTGGTGGAGGAAGCCCCGTCGCACCGCCCGGCGATGCAGAAATTCATGCCGATGCGCGGACAGGATAGCTTCTACACCATGAGTTCCGGCGGCCTCGGCCACAGCCTACCGGCCTCGGTCGGCATGGCGCTGGGCTATCCGGACCGCCGTACCGTGTGCCTGATCGGCGATGGTTCCGCGATGTATTCGATCCAGGCGCTGTGGACTGCCGCGCAGCGCCGCCTGCCGCTCACCATTGTGGTCATCAACAATGCCGGCTATGGCGCCATGCGCTCGTTCAGCCAGGTGATGCAGGTGCGCAACGTGCCCGGCCTCGACCTGCCCGGCATCGACTTCGTCAAGCTTGCCCAGGGAATGGGCTGCGACGCCGTCCGCGTGAGCAAGGCGGCGGAACTTGCTGCAGCGCTCAAACGCGGCCTGCAGTATGACGGCGTCAGCCTTGTCGAAGTCGTCGTCGACAGCGCCGTGCCCGTGCTTTATGGACAAAAGCACTGATCTGACAGAGAAAATCGCGGGAACCAGAGCATGACTAACCGGATGAAAGACACCCCCGCCAAACCACACAGCTCGCATTGGGGTGCGTTCTCCGGTGAGTGGAAAGACAACAAGCTCGTCATCGTTCCGCACCCGATCGATCCCGATCCCAATCCGATCATCCAGAATTTTCCCGAGGCGCTACGCCACAAGGCGCGGATCGCCAAGCCGATGGTGCGCCGCGGCTGGCTGGAGAACGGCCCCGGCAAGGATGACCGCCGCGGCCGCGACGAATTCGTCGAGATGGAATGGGACGCGGTGCTTGACCTGCTCGCCGCCGAGCTGAAGCGCGTCAACGATCAATTCGGCGCCAAAGCGGTGTTCGGCGGCTCCTATGGCTGGTCGAGTGCGGGCCGCTTCCATCATGCCCAGAGCCAGCTGCACCGCTTCCTCAACGTTGCGCTCGGCGGCTATGTGCGCTCGGTGAACAGTTACTCGGCCGGCGCCTCGATGGTGATCCTGCCGCATGTTCTCGGTAACTACGATGACGTCTCGCGCAAGAACGTCGCCTGGGACGAGATCGTTGCCTACACCGATGTGATCCTCGCTTTCGGCGGCATGGCCACGAAGAATTCGCGCGTTGCCTCCGGCGGCATCAGCCGCCACACCGAACATCAGGACATGGTCGCGGCCTCCAGGCGCGGCTGCCAGCTGGTGCTGATCAGCCCGCTGAAGAGCGACCTGCCCGACGAGGTCAACAACGAATGGGTGCCGGTGAAACCGGGCACCGACACGGCCTTGATGCTGGCGCTGGCGCATACGCTGGTGAGCGATGATAGCCACGACCGCGGCTTCCTCGACAGCCACTGCGTCGGCTGGACGGCCTTCGAAGACTATCTGATGGGTCGCAGCGACGACCAGCCCAAGGATGCCGCCTGGGCGGCTGGGATCACCGGCGTCGACGCCGACGACATTCGCGCCATGGCGCGCCGCCTGCCCGGCAAGCGCGTGCTGGTCACTGTCGCGCATTCGCTGCAGCGCGCCGAGCACGGCGAGCAGCCGGTGTGGATGGCTTCCGTGTTGACGGCCATGCTTGGCCAGCACGGCCTGCCCGGCGGCGGTTACAATTACGCGCTCGGCGCCATCGCCAATTACGGCCGCCGCCACAACGCCGTGCCGATCGCCGCGCTGCCGCAGGGCAAGAACAACGTCGGCGACTTCATTCCGGTCGCCCGCATCAGCGATATGCTGCTCAATCCGGGCGCGCCGTTTGACTACAACGGCCAGCGCCTCGCCTATCCCGATATCAAGCTGGTCTATTGGGCCGGTGGTAACCCGTTCCATCATCATCAGGACCTCAACCGGTTGCGCCGCGCTTTCGCCGCGGTCGATACGCTGGTGGTGCACGAGATCGCCTGGACCGCGACGGCAAGGCACGCCGACATTGTGCTGCCCTGCACCATGACCCTGGAGCGCGAGGACATCGGCGGCGCGCCGACCGATCCGCTGATGGTGGCGATGCATCGTCTGGCCGAGCCGTTCGGCGAGGCCCGCGACGACTACGACATTTTCACCGGGCTTGCCGAGCGCATGGGCTGCAAGGAAGCCTTCACCGAGGGCCGCACCTCCGGACAATGGCTGCGTCATCTCTACAGCTTCACGCGGGATGGTCTCGCCGCACGCGGCCTCGAGGCGCCAGACTTCGATACGTTCTGGGCGCGCGGCGAACTCACGCTGCCGCAGCTCCCGCATGACGGCGGCAGCATCCGCGCCTTCCGCAACGATCCGGCCGGCAAGCCCTTACCGACGGCCAGCGGCAAGATCGAGATCTTCTCGGCAAAGGTCGCCAGCTTCAACTATGCCGATTGTCCCGGCCATCCCAGCTGGATTCCGCCGGTCGATGTGATCAGCGAGGCGACGCCGCTGCAACTGGTCGCCAACCAGCCGGCCAGCCGCCTGCACAGCCAGTTCGATTTCGGCGGCCACAGTTCGGCCGAGAAGCGCCGCGGCCGCGAGGTGGCGCGCATGAACCCCACCGACGCCGGCGCGCGCGGCATCGCCGACGGCGACATCATCAGGCTGTTCAATGACCGTGGCGCCTGCCTGGCGGCTGTCGTCGTGACCGAAGACATCATGCCAGGCGTCGTGCAACTGCCCACCGGCGCCTGGTACGATCCCGAGGACATCAACGAAGACAAGCCGCTGTGCGTGCACGGCAACCCGAACGTGCTGACCCGCGACGTCGGCACCTCGAGCCTGGCGCAGGGCTGCACCGGCCAGCTCACCACAGTGCAGGTGGAGAAATTCGTCGGCAACCTGCCGCCGATCCAGGCCTATGACCCGCCGGTGGCGGTGCCACGTACGCCGCCCCGGCTCGAAGCGGCAGAGTAGAGCTTCTTTTTCCTTCTCCCCTTGTGGGAGAAGGTGGCACGGCCGAAGGCCGTGACGGATGAGGGGGAGTGCCGGGCTCGGAGCTCGTGGCACCCCTCATCCGTCTCGAACCGCTTCGCGGTTCGATCCACCCTCTCCCACCTAGCGAAGCGAAGCTTCGCGCGGGGGAGAGGGAAGGAAGAGAGCTATCGCTACTTCCCGAAATCTTCGCGCATCTTCGCCTGGATCTTGGCCATGCCGCCGATCCAGCGATCGTAGTTCTCGGTCTTCTTGCGCATGTAGTCGATCACCTGCGGGTGCGGCAGGATCAGAAACGTCTCGGCTTCGATGCCCTCAAGCGCATCCTTCGCCACCTGCTCGGGGGTCAGGTCGCCGTCGCCTGATTGCGGGCCCTTGGGGATCGAGCGCAGCATGTTGGTGTCGACGCCCTGGGGGCACAGGATCGACACCTTGATGCCATCGGCACGGTGCGAGATCGCGAGATTTTCGGCAAAGCCGACCGCGGCATGCTTGGTGGTCGAATAGGCGGGGCTGCCGACCTGCGACAACAGCCCCGCGGCGGAAATCGTGTTGAGGAAATAGCCGCCGCCGCGCGCCTTCATCAGCGGGATCAGATGGCGGGCGGCGTAGACGTGAGCCATCACGTGAATCGCCCAGCTCTTGGCCCACGGCTCGTCGGAGGTCCCGCCGGCGTTGACCGTTAGCGGATCGAAGCCGCCGCCGATGCCGGCGTTGGAGCAGAACAGCGCGATCGGGCCAAAGCGTTGCTCGGTCTCCGCGATCACATGGACGATGTCCGCCTCAACGCCGACGTCGCATCTGAATGCCGCGCCATCGATCGACGCGGCCACCGCTTCTGCGCGCGGGAGATCCAGATCGGCGACGATGACTTTTGCTGCGCCGGCGCGATGGAAGGCTTCACACAGCGCCTGGCCGATGCCGTTGCCGCCTCCGGTCACGACGACGACCTTGCCAACCACCTGCATGGATACACTCCGCTGTTGAGTGCTCAGGCGAGAACGAGGTCGAGCACAGCGGTATAATGGCAGGCGGCGCCGAGCAGCACAAATCCATGCCAGATGGCATTCTGGAAGCGCAGCCGCTGCCAGGCATGGAAGATCACGCCGAAGGAATACAGCATGCCGCCGGCGGCGATGAACCACAGCGTCATCGACGGCAGCGAGGCAAGGCCTGCATCATAGGCCATCATGCCGCTCCAGCCCATCGCCAGATACAGTGCGACGGCGACCTTGTCGTAACGTCCCGGCAGGAACAGCTTGATGGCAACCCCGACAATGGCCACGCACCACACGCCGGCCAGCAACGCCAGCGCGAATGCGCTGTCCCTGATCTGCGAGAAGATCGGCGTATAGGTCGCCGCGATCAGGATGTAGATCGCCGAATGATCGAACCGCCGCAGCAGCCATTTGCGCGGCGACACCGGCCACAGGTTGTAGGCGGCAGAGAAACCAAGCATGGCCAGCAGGCCGGCGGCATAGATCGAGACGGTGAGCAACGCGGAGCTTGGGGCGAACACCGCCGCCAACACGATCAGTGCCGTGGCGGCAATCAGCCCGGAGAACACGCCGAGCCCGTGGACGATGCCGTCGGCGATCAGCTCGGCGCGATCGTAGTTCCAGCGCACCGAGCCCTTGACCGCGCTGGCAGAATGCGCGGCATATTCCTTCAGTCTGAAAATCTTGTTCATGGCAGATCCGGGCGGCAGCAACGTTGGACCAAAGGCATGACATCACCGCTTGCGGCGACGTGACACTCATACTCCACGGCAGGTGAATCGAACAACGGCTTTTGGCCGCTAAAGGCGTCAATCGTAAGGCTTGATTTTTATGCGCTCATCGCCACCTTCTATTGGTCAGTATTGATCATTTTCATGAACATTGAGTCACTTGGCAGGCGCCCCGCACAGACATGGCTTCCAGTCTCTCTGAACTTGTCGAGGAGGCCCGCCTGTCTGCACGCGCGTTGCTGGACTATGGCGAAGGCCTGTTCAATCCGACGGTGCGACTGGGTGTCACGGGCCTGTCACGCGCCGGCAAGACGGTGTTCATTACCGCGCTGGTGCACGGCCTGACCCGCGGCGGCCGCTTTCCGGTGTTTGAATCGCTGGCCACCGGACGGATCGCCGGGGCCCGACTGGCGCCGCAGCCCGACGATGCCGTGCCGCGTTTTGCTTATGAAGACCATGTCCGCACCCTGATCGACGAACGGCGCTGGCCGAACTCCACGGTGGACATCAGCGAGTTGCGCCTGGTCATCGACTACCAGCGCCGCAACGGCGCCGACCGCACGCTGACCGTCGACATCGTCGACTATCCCGGCGAGTGGCTGCTGGATCTCCCGCTGCTCAACAAGAGCTATGAGCAATGGTCGGCGGAAAGCCTGGCCCTCGCCCGGCAGGGTCCGCGCGCAGCGATTGCCTCGGAATGGCTCGCGCATCTCGGCACGCTTGAAGCCATTGGCCGCGAGAACGAACAGGCGACATTGATCGCGGCAAGACTGTTTACCGACTATCTGCGCGCCTGCCGCGACGAGCGCTTTGCCATGAGCCTGCTGCCGCCCGGCCGCTTCCTGATGCCGGGCAACCTGGCGGGCTCGCCGGCGCTGACCTTTGCGCCGCTCGACGTTCCGGTCGACACTGCGGCACCCGATGGCTCGCTGTGGGCGATGATGCGGCGGCGCTATGAGGCCTACAAGGACGTCGTGGTCCGGCCGTTCTTCCGCGACCACTTCTCCCGGCTGGACCGCCAGATCGTGCTGGTCGATGCGCTCGCAGCGTTCAATGCCGGACCGGAGGCGCTGCACGACCTCGAAGCGGCATTGGCCGGAATTCTCGACTGCTTCCGGATCGGCCGCAGCACCATTTTGAGCCAGCTGTTCCGGCCACGGGTCGATCGCATCCTGTTCGCCGCCACCAAGGCCGATCACCTGCATCATCTCAGCCACGATCGGCTTGAGGCAGTGTTGCGGCGAACCGTGGACAAAGCCGTGGCACGCTCCGAACTGGCCGGCGCCGCGGTGGACGTGGTGGCGATCGCCGCCGTCCGCGCCACCAGGGAGGCCCAGGTACAGCGTGGCCGTGACAAATTGCCCTCCATCCTCGGCACTCCCGCCGCGGGCGAGGTCGCCAATGGCGAAAGCTTCGACGGCGAGACGGAAGTGGCGACCTTCCCCGGCGACCTGCCGACGGATCTCGACGGCTTTTTCGGCGGCGGCTTCAGCGGCCTGTCGAGCACCGCGGCGGACAAGGCCGATTTCCGCTTCCTGAAATTCCGTCCCCCGCTGCTCGAGCGCCAGGGCGCCGAGGAGCCGGCGCTGCCTCACATCCGCCTCGACCGCGCGCTCCAGTTCCTGATCGGAGACAGGCTGCAATGACATCGACCCCGCGGCGCCCGGCCACGTTCCGGCTCGACGATCCCCATGTCATCGTGATGGATGCCGACGACGACGCCGGACGGCTGGCGCGCGGCACGGTGCGGATCACGCCGGAGGCCGACGCCATGGCCATGCCGATGGTCATCGATGCGCCGCAGATCGCGGCACGTACCGGCTTTCGCTGGGGTACCCTGTTCTGGAGCGCGCTGGGCGGTCTGGTGCTGCTCGGCTTCGGACTCAGCGTCACCCATCTGGTCGAGGACCTCTACGCCCGCAACGAAGGGCTGGGCTATTTCGGACTGACGCTGGCGGCGCTGGCGGCCATTGCACTGGTGGTGATCATCGCCCGCGAGGCGATGGGCCTGATGCGGCTGGCCACCATCGAGAGCCTGCACCTGCGGGCGCTTGACGTTCTCGCCAGCGATGACCGCACCGCGAGCCGGGCCGTCGTCCACGACCTGCTCAAGCTGGCGCATCGCAACCCGCAGCTGGCGCGGGCGCGCGGCGCGCTGCAGAGTCATGCCGACGACATCATCGACGGCGCCGACATGATCAAGCTGGCGGAGCGCGAACTGATGGGGCCGCTGGACATCGAGGCGCGCCGCCTCGTCTCCGTTGCTGCGCAAAGAGTCTCGGTGGTCACCGCGATCAGCCCGCGCGCGCTGGTCGACGTGCTGTTCGTGGCGGCTGCAGCGGTGCGGCTGGTGCGGCAACTGGCGCTGCTCTATGGCGGCCGGCCCGGCGCGCTCGGCATGATCCGGCTGATGCGCCATGCCATCGGCCACCTCGCCATCACCGGCGGCATGGCGGCCAGCGACAGCATGATCCAGCAGATGCTCGGCCACGGCATTGCGGCGAAGCTGTCGCAGCGGCTCGGCGAAGGCATCTTGAATGGCCTGCTCACCGCGCGGCTCGGCCTCGCCGCCATCGATGTCACAAGGCCGCTGCCGTTCACCGCGTTGCCGCGCCCGGTGCTGAGCGATCTCGCGAAGGATCTGTTGCGGAAACGGGATGGCGAGGAGTGACTAGACGTGTCGTCCCCGCGAAGGCGGGGACCCACAACCACCGTCATTGAAATTGAAACGGCCGAGGCGAGACCACATCCCTGTCAGCAGATCGCCGGCGTGTATGGGTCCCCGCCTTCGCGGGGACGACACCGAGTTTGCTGCGATTCAACGTGACGCCAATAGAGTGCCCGACGGGGCCATCGCCAGCGCCGGCCACTTGTAGAACGGCGTGTCCGGCGGCGGGTTGAGGTCGGGGGTCCAGCCGGTGAGCTTGTCCATCGCATAGGTCTTCATTGCCACCCCACGCCACACCGTATCGACCACGGCGACGCGCTCGAGCACCGCCGGCGTCGCGGCCAGCAGTGCGCGGCCCTCGTCGTTGGTCTGTGCGACGTAGAGCCCGGCATGATCCCTGATCAGCGTCAGGCCGGGATCGCGGAAGCCGAGGAAGCGCGCGCGCTGATTGACCTGCACGACCGGCACCTTGTCCTTCAGATGCCAGCGCAGCATGGCGTAGGTGCGATAGTCGGTCGTCGCTATCCAGGTCGCGCCGGCGCGGTCCATCTCCACCAGCGCGCGCGCCGCCAGCGGTCCGTAGCCGGCCTCGCCGCCGATCGGATCGGCCCGGCCGATCAGATTCCACGGGCTGGCGACACAATACAGGAAGACCAGCAGCACCAGCGCAATGCCCGAGCCGATCGCGGCCTTCATCCACGGCACGGCCGACCGGACCATCCAGGCCGGCCAGCGCTCGCGCGGCAGCAGCGTGATGTTGATCGCGGCGGCGGCGAAGCCGGCAGGCCACAGGAACATCGCCCAGGTATCGCCGATCCGCAGCGTCAGCGACTTCCAGACGAAATAAGCAAACGGCGCCAGCACGCAGCTCGACAGCAGGATCGCCACCGGCTCGCGCCGGCGATAGCCGCGCCACGCGGTGACCAGCACCGCCGACAGCACCACCGGAAACAGGATCGGACCGACCTGACCGAACTGCAGGCCGAGAAAATCGCCGAGCGTGCGCAGCGACATCGCGTTGTCGGTAGTGGCGCGCACGAACTGGAACTTGAACGACGCCCAGTCGTGCCCGGCATTCCAGATCAGCACCGGCGACGACACCACGAAGGCGATCAACACGGCGGTCCACGGATACGGGCTACGCAGCCAGCGCCCGCGCCAGGCCGGCACCAGCATGAAGGCCAGCACCGCGGGCACCAGCATGACCACGGTCAGTTTCGACAGCAGCGCCAGCCCGGCGAACAGGCCGACGGCCAGCCACCACCGTCCGTCGTCGCTTTCCGCCAGCCGCACCAGCGACCAGATCATCGCCACTGCGAACGGGATCATCGCCACGTCCGGCGCGACCTTGGCCATCAAGAGCCCGTAATACAGTGCCGCCTCCGGCATCAGCACCGCGAACGCCACCGCGCGAAAATCGTGGGTGACGCGGCGCACGATGTCGCCGAGCAGCAGTTGCGTCACCGCCATCGCCAGCAGGCCGGCGAAGCGCACCCCAAAATTCGTGTCGCCGAAGATCGCGGTACCGAGCCGGATGAACCAGGCGATCATCGGCGGATGATCGAGGAACGACAGCACGCTCTCCTTCGACCAGGTCCAGTAATAGGCCTCGTCGGTGCGCAGGTCGAACACCCCGGCATAGATCCCGCGCATCGCGGTCAGCGCGGCGACCAATGCGATCAGCGCGAACAGCGAGCGGCGCGAAAGGTTCGGATCTGTGGGCTGGACCATGCTCATGGCGGAGCTTTTGGGCGGCCTGCGGCATGGTGTCAACTTGTTGACATCACTGGCGCAAAGCGCAGCAAAACGAGGGCGGACGGTAGCAACGCCGGCGGTCTCCCTCTAGGGTCGGGCGATGAGCGCGCCCCAACAGAGCAGCGAGGCGATCGGCCCGATGATCGAAGCAACGCCAACAGCCCGCGGCGCCACGCTCCGCGGCTTCAGCGTCCGGCAGTTGCGGCTGGCCTGCGGGACGGTGCTGTTCAGCTATCTGATCAGTCATTTCCTGAATCACGCGCTGGGCAACATTTCGCTGGCCGCGATGGCGTCCGGCATGACCATCCACACCCGGTTCTGGCAGTACACGCCGGTGGCCGTGACGTTCTATGCGGCCGCCACCATCCATGCCGGGCTCGGCATCTGGGCGCTGTATGAGCGGCGGCAGTTCCACAGGAAAGCAATCGAGCCGCTGCAGCTCGTCCTCGGCCTCAGCATTCCCGCGCTGGTCATCGCACACATCGTCAGCATGCGCCTCAGCGGCGTGCTGTTCGAGCAGGAACGCGGCTACGAGCAGGTGTTGTACGCTTACTGGGTCGCCAATCCGTTGAAGATGTGGCTGAGCTACCTCACCATCCTGATCGCCTGGATCCATGGCTGCATCGGGCTGTATTTCTGGCTGCGGTTGAAGGCGTGGTTCAGACCCGCGGCGCCCACGCTGCTGGCCGTCGCCGTGCTGATCCCGACGCTGGCCCTGCTGGGACTCTACCAAAGCGGGCGCACGGTGGTGCGCGACAGCGCTGCGCCGGAATGGCAAAGGCAGAATCTGTCGATCGGGGAAATGGGCACACCAGAGCAACAGGCCGTGCTCGACGATATCGCCAATGGCCTGCTGCTCGGCTATTGCGCGCTGCTCGGGCTGGCGCTGGCCGGGCGCGGAGGGCGGGCGCTGCTCGACCGCCGCGGCGGCATGATCAGCCTGTCCTATGGCAATGGGCGGACCATCCGCGTGCCCAGGGGCCTCAGCGTACTGGAGGCCAGCCTGCGCTACCAGATGCCCCACGCCAGCGTCTGCGGCGGCCGCGCCCGCTGCTCGACCTGCCGCATCCGGGTGATCGGCGACAGCAGCGCCCTGCCCGCGCCGTCGCAGCGCGAGAGCTTCGTGCTGGACC